>Ga0137415_10000870_pt1 | contig 29464 bp, 26 predicted proteins | sample CZODoug3_1_1_16f_FD_183082 | JGI IMG/M metagenome (GOLD analysis project Ga0137415, IMG submission 183082) | Vadose zone soil fungal communities from Angelo Coast Range Reserve, California, USA - CZODoug3_1_1_16fungal (Hybrid Assembly) | ecosystem: Environmental > Terrestrial > Soil > Vadose...
CTACACCGGCGATAGTGCTGGCAATTACCGCTTGCTATCCACAAGTCCGGCTATTCATGCCGGCACTGGCAGCAGTGCTCCATTATACGACTTCAACAATGCTACTCGTTCACAAGGCGAGATTGATATAGGTGCCTATCAGTATGTTTCTACAGGTGCGGCTGCGAGTGGGCCTCTGATAAATCTCCTACCCTCAGCTCTTACCTTTAGCGGCACGAAGGTTGGTGCGATCAGTGCGGTAAAGTACGTTACGGTATCGAATGCCGGATCAAGCACGCTCACCTTCAATGGCAACTTTTCAATCGCCGGGCCATTTGCTTTCGCCGGACTAGGGACCTGCGGCAGCTCTGTAGCGCCAGGTTCAAGTTGCTCGATTAGCGTTCACTTCAAACCTGCGAAGACAGGAACTGTAACAGGAGTTGTTACGATACACGACAATGTTTCTTCTGGCTCCCATACCATCTCTCTTTCAGGCACGGGGCAATAGTTCATCATCACGCCGTATCCTCCTATCCAACAAACAAGCCCGCTCATCAGCGGGCTTTTTGAATATTTCATTTGAGAGCGGAGACTTCCTAAAACTGTTGCCTGCCGGTCAGACAGAGACACGCGCGAAGCCACGGATGCAATTTCATGATCCGATGATATGCGATCCTCTTCGCGCCGAATGATCGGAAGATACGTTCAATCGATTGTTTCATCGATCCTTCAAAGTCAAAGATAGCTGTTCGAGTAGCCGCAAATTCGATCAATCGCCATATCAGCAACGACACTCCGCCGCAGTCCTTGACCAGCGGATCGTGACCTCCTGCCAAAAAATATCCTCTTTTACTGTCCCAGATAAAGAAACCTGCTGTGTGAACATTGCCTTCGCGATCTTCGACCGCAAAACAAGTTCCGGCATTGTTCTCCTGTGCCGCGTTACACAACGATCGAAGGTATTCGTAACTGTATGGAGTGTGTTTGCCTTGCCTGAGAAATGTTTTCATTGATGCTTTGAAGACCGTCTCAGGGCTGCAGGGTTTGACGCACAGTCCGTGCTTCTGAGCTTTTCGTATCTTTGCACGCTGTTTTTTTGCCAGACCTTCCCAGACATTGTCCAAAGAACTCAATTCCTCGAGCACGTATGTGTAATGGCTCGTTTGTGTGAAACCCTTCCAGTAGAAAGGCAGCCAGTTCTGGCTGGATGGGTGAAATGATTGTACAAATATCGACTCTTGCGCCAGATGCTCAGCGAAGACTTCCAAAATCTGCACCTCACGGGAGGCCATTGTTTCTATCTTGCCCGAGAGAGGCTCCATGATCACTCCCCAGGTTTGAATAAGCTTAGGCATGCAGCAGATCTTTAATCCCATCCGTCTTTCGAAGTGCAACGGAATTCCAGCAATCAAGTGCCCGTATTCAAAATAGCCTAGAACACGGGGCCGGGCATCTACGGCCTTCAACCACCATGACTTGCAGAAGATGGACCCTTGCGGGGAAATATCGACCAAGGTGTCCCATACGGGATATTCTTCTGGAGTCAGATAGCGTAGCCCTACGTCAAGCGGATTTTTTGAAGGCTTCTTTTCTTCTTCATCGAAGAAATCGATCTCTTCCTGTTCCGGCTCAGTAACAAGGGCCCCGCCGCTTGCATCATCGCCAACGATTCTCATACTTCGCATGACGGGAAATAGCCGCCATTTGCCGATCTTGCGATTCATACACAGCCTCCTTCACATTTCTTCTGAACCTTGATGGAGAAAATGGACCGCATGTTTAGCTGCGACAGCCAGTGAAATTAGCTTGTTAGAGGAAAGGTTGTGGTTTCTGTTACGAAGCGTAAGCCAAGCCGGATTCAGGATCTTTTGTTGAAAAAGAGAACGGAGGCGTATAGCCCAGCTTCATCGATGTAAGCAGTGCATATAGAGCGTCATGATCGCCGTGCTGAGCAGCCAGAATCAACGCGGTGAAATTACTACGGAATGCAGCCTCGTCAAAAGAGGCCGAGCAAATCTTGAATACCTTCTCAAAGGATGTCGTGTCCAGCGCCTCACCTGATCCGACGAGCTCTTCATTCATTTTTTCTCCAGGACGCAGGCCGGTGATAGCGATGGGAATATCCTTCTCCGGTTCAAACCCGGTCAACTCGATCATTTGCCGCGCCAGATCGAGGACTCTTCGCGGATTGCCCATATCCAGGACGAAGATTTCGCCGTCGTGAGCCATGCTGCCCGCGCACAAGACAAGTTGCACAGCTTCAGGAATCGTCATGAAGAAGCGCACGATATCAGCGTGCGTTACAGTGACCGGGCCGCCCTCTTCAATCTGTTTTTGAAACAGTGGGATCACGCTGCCCCGGCTGCCCATCACATTACCGAAACGGACGGCCGCACCGCGCATTGGGCCACCACGGATAAATGTGGAGACCAACTTCTCTCCCACGCGTTTTGTTGCGCCCATTACGTTGACTGGGTTAACAGCTTTGTCGCTGGAGATGAAGACAAACTGTTCAGTCTTTAGGGAGCGGCAAATCTCGAGAATATTTTTCGTTCCCATCACATTGTTGAGAACGGCTTCACAGGGATGCTGCTCCATCAGAGGAACGTGCTTATGAGCGGCAGCGTGGAAGACTATCTCGGGTGGTGATTGAGAGAGGACTGCGAAAACACGCTCCCGAATTTTGATGTCGGCTATCAGGGGCGCGATTTGGACCTCAGGGTTACGAAACTTCAGTTCGTGCTCGAGTTCGAAGATCGAATTTTCATCCTTGTCGAGGATGGAAATCTTGGAGGGGTTCAGCAGCAGCAGTTGCCGCGTGAGTTCGCTGCCAATAGAGCCTCCTGCTCCCGTTACAAGAATGTGTTTTCCGTGATAAGCGCGACGTACCGCCTGATCGAACTCGCCGACCGTGACACTGTGCCTCCCAAGCAGGTCTTCAACTTGGATCTCACGGACGTGGCTGATCTTGACACGGCCAGCAATAACCTCTTCCGCGGAGGGCACCATGCGAGTCATGATTGGAATTCGTTTGCATGTGGATAGAATTCGCGTTAAGGTTTTCGGACTGGCTGCGGCAATACTAATTATGACCTCGTCAATAGAGTGGCTGTGCACGAGGTTTTCCAGAGATTCACCGCCCCCAAGCACACGGATTCCCGATATGACAGTGTCAAGTTTCTTCGGGTCGTCATCGACGAAGCCAACGATCTCAAGGTCTGCGTGACTCATTAGCTCGCGTGTCAGCAGGATGCCAGCTCGACCCGCTCCGTAGAGCAGGATGCGTTTCGCGCGTTCTCCGGAACTCTGGCCGGTCCGCTGGCTTCGCTCGTTGGCAATCCTGAATACTGCGCGGATTCCCAGACAGAACAAGAGACAAAGGAGATATTCAGGAACGATGATTCCAAGAGGAAGGCGTAACCAATACGAAAATGGAGTTTTCTCAGGATAGAACATTCGCAAAGCCACTAATGCGCCCGTAACGATGAACTGCGAACGTGCAATCGCAATTGCGTCTGCAAGACAAACAAACTTCCACAGAAACCGATACACACCCTTAGCTCGATTGGCCAGTAAACGGCTGACAATCAGAATTGGGGCCCACAGGAGAAATTGCGTGAGGTGCGCTCGAAACAGACCTCCGTCATAGCGAACAAGATAGGCTGTCAGAAGAGATAAAACCACCAGAACCGCATCCGCAACAGCCTGTTGGACCTGAGCGTGGTTGGCAGCGCTTCTTTGAAGCCAGACCGGAAATGGAAGGGTGGCTGGTTCTATCGCCTCTTGCCCTACCATCCCGGCATTTTGCGGCTTGGTGGAATGACTTGTTTCTAAGTACACAAAACCTCCTCTTGTATGAGCGGTTGAAGTGACTTACTTTGCTTTTTCAGGGATGTGCTATCGTCTGAGAGCAAAATTTTCCTGGACGAGTGAGTTGGCTGGTCGCAATCTGCAATCACTGAACGAGGCTCGTTTAGCGGTCAGTAACGGCAGACTGATTTGGGATGATTGTCTGCACGGGTGGCTTGGCTTCGAAATGCAGTAGGCATCCGATGGTTGCAAGAATCAGTCGAATATCATTCGACAGGCTAACGTTCCTGCAATATGCGAGCTCGAGTGAAAGTTTGTGGGGTATCAATACGCTGATGTAGAACGCCTCTTTGTCTGGATGAGTGGCCAAGACCTTCTCTTCATCGATGTAAGTCAGAGAGGCCACCCCGGTCATTCCTGGCCTTAACGTAAGGACTTCTCTCTGTTCGCCGGTGTAAGAGACAACATATTCCGGTACTTCAGGACGCGGCCCTATCACGCTCATCTCCCCCTTGAGCACGTTGAATAGTTGCGGCAGCTCATCTCCCTTTAGCTTGCGAAGCCATCTGCCAATAGCCGTGATGCGTGCGTCGCCGTCTCCTGTGATTCGCGGGCCTAGATTCTCAGAACCCTGGATCATTGTCCTGAACTTGATCAGCTTGAACGGGCGGCCGCCTCGACCTATGCGGGTCTGCCAGAAATAAATCGGTCCCGGCGAGCTGAGCCGCACGGCTATGGCGCAAACCAGTAACACGGGAGAAAGCACCAGCAGACTCACGCATGAAAAGAGGACGTCGAATATGCGCTTCCCCACACGGCTGTACCATGCGCGGAAAATAAGCGAGCGCACGGTTGGCTCTCGCAGCGTGGTTTCCACGTTGAGTGGCAAATCGTGTGCGCTGCGTTGCAGTTGAGGTTGCTCAATATCGATCTTCTGGTTCGCAGGTGTAGAATGCATCCACGAGGGAGAGCGGGTATATTCGCTCGAACGGCGATGCGATGAAGCAATTGCAGCTAAAGCATCGATGACACGAGCCTGATCATCGTCGCTCATGGCAGGGTAGAGGGGCAGCGAAATGCACCGGTCAAAGTAGTCTTCAGTTACAGGGAAATCGCCATCACGATAGCTCCATGTCTTTCTGTAATAGGGATGGGTGTGCAAAGGGATGAAGTGAACGGATACGCCGATATTTCTCTGCCGGAGCTCTTCAATTACCTGGTCTCGATGGATATTTAGAGCCTTGGAGTTCATTCGAATGACATAGAGATGCCAAGCATGCTGCACATCGGACCTGACAGTGGGAAGCTCAAAGGCGTCCAGGCGATCGAGAGCATCCGTGTATCTCCGCGCTAAGACATTTCGCCGTTCCAGCATCGCGTCACATCTGGCGAGTTGCGTGATTCCCATCGCTGCTTGAAAATCAGTCAAGTTATATTTGAATCCGGGAGCCAGTATCTCGTAGCGCCATGAGCCTTCGGCGCTGTATCGCTTCCAGGCATCTTTGCTGATGCCATGCAGTCTCATCATGCGCATACGCTCGGCGTACTCGTTGTTTTCTGTCGTCGCCATTCCCCCTTCGCCCGTAGTGATATTTTTAGTGGCGTAGAACGAAAAACAAGTGATGTCGCCCAGAGTTCCAATCATTCTTCCGCGATAACGCGCCGGGAGAGCGTGCGCGGCATCTTCGATAACCTTTAGATCATGTTCATGCGCGATTTCCAGCAGTTGGGTCATCTCGCAGGGGTGTCCAGCAAAGTGAACCGGAATGATGGCCTTGGTTCGAGGAGTGATTGCCCGCTCAACCTGCGCGGGATCGATGTTCAAGGTGTCAGGCTCTGAGTCGATAAGAATCGGGCGTGCCTTGAAGTAGAGGACGGCTTCGGCTGTGGCCGCGAAAGTCAGCGTCGGCACGAGAACTTCATCGCCTTCCTTGAGGCCGACTGCATCGAGTGCTACGTGAAGAGCAGCTGTCCCGGAATTTACCGAAACAGCGTGAGGCGCACCGACAAAGCGCGCAAATTCATCCTCAAACTGACATACTTTGGGCCCTGTCGTGATCCAGCCGCTCTTGAGAACTTCACATACAGCTTGAATGTCTGCTTCTTCAATCAGCGGAAGATGAAAAGGAAGAAAGGAGGTTGAAGTTGATTTCATGTTAAACCTCTATAGTTCGCACTGTGGCGGCGAACTGGATTGTTGTGGCATACCAACTCATCACGGGTTTTGCATTTCGCACTTACTCGCTGCGCTGCATCGGTTGTCGGGCTGTGGAGTCGCAGTGAAGAAGAGATTTCTGACACAACTTGCGACGAGAGATTCTGAAGATCGCAGCAAAGTCCTTAGTTGACTGAAGAATCCAGACAAGGTGCCATAGCCGTAAGCGATATGCAGGCTCAGAAAGACCAACGGGAGCCACAACGCTCCGGGCGATTTTTCACGAACGGCAACCTGAAATCCAGCCAGACAACCGAAGCCGAGGTGCAACCCCAAGAGAACGATCAAAGGAATCAAGGCCGGGATGCGATAAGAGACCGGCAGGAATACGCCTGTAAGCGCAAGTAGGGAAGAGCTAAACAAAGCAACTAGAAAAATGAATGGCACAAAGTGGCGCACAGCCATAGAAGATGGATTCTTCTTGAATGAAATAACATTCCAGAATCCGGTGAGACGCATGTAATCCAACAGTTCTTTTGTGTTTGTTTTCGACGAATAAAAACACGACGTCTTCCATGTGCAGTAAAGTTTGTGTCCCATACTACGGAGTTTTTGGTTCAGATCATTGTCTTGATTGCGTAGCAACTCCTCGTCGTATCCACCTGCTTTGATCAGCAACTCTCGCCGCATGACGGGATAGTTTACGGTGTCGACAAAGCCTTCACTTTGCGTCCGGAACGACTTTCTTGAGGAGCCAAAAGGATGGCTTATCGCCCAGGCAGCGAGGCGAGCCTGAAGCGTGTTCCGGGAAGGAGCAGTTATGACACGACCCCCGCATCCTGCAGCCCCATGCGCGATCAGCTCTCTAAGACAAGTCGCAATGTAGTCTTTGCGGTAAATCGTGTGTGCTCCGAAGATACATACGAGCTCGCCTCGAGCCTTTCTTAAGCCGAGATTGAAAGCAAATGGCGCGCGTCGTTTTTCGTTCACCAGAACCTGTAGACGCGGATCTAGAGCGCTGTATTCGTCGAGAATTTCCCGTGTGCCGTCGTTAGAGTTCCCATCGATGGCAAGCAATTCGATATCGAAGTCCCGACTCTCTTGCTCGAGGATGGAACTGAGACTACTCCTGACATAGGAAGCTTCGTTGTAAGTGGCAAACACCACTGAAATCAACAGGCGGGCCTCGGACACTTCCTTCCCCATCAAATCACCTCATTCTCTAATTACTACGTAGTTGAGTCATGTGTGTCATTGAGAACATTCATGCGGTCGCTGGCATGCGTTGCAGAGCGGCGAACTCACAAATGGCGGAAGCAACTTTCTCGATGTAGTCTGTCTTGAGATCGGGATACATGGGCAGGGAGAGGATCTCATTTGCCAGATGTTCGACAATGGGAAGGCTACCTCTGCCAGGATGGCCCAACGCCTGATATGCGGACGTGAGATGCAGGGGCACGGGGTAATGAATGCCAGTCTCTATGCCTCGCTCGCGGAGAAATATCTTCAGATCATCTCTCTGTGCGGCGCGAATAATGAACAGATGGAAATTGTGCTCACCTTTTTTCGCAGAGGCTGGTGTTAAGACTCCGGAGCTACGCAGCTTGTGAACATAGACATCAGCATGTCGCGCTCGCTGGTTATTCCAATCATCGAGATGTCGTAATTTGACAGACAGAACTGCTGCTTGAAGTTCGGCCATCCGGGCATTCGTTCCAACTACCACATGGTGGTATTTTTTTGGACTGCCGTGATCACGCAGGATGCGAAGCATTTGGGCCTGTTTGGGATCATTGCAGGCAATGCCTCCAGCGTCGCCATAGGCACCAAGGTTCTTTCCAGGATAAAAACTGAAACATGTCAGATGTCCAGAACCGCCTACTTGTATGCCATTGCATCGCACACCATGCGCCTGACATGCATCCTCAATGATTTGCAGATTGCGCATCGCCGCCAGCTCTTCAATCTCCCTTAAGTCAGCGGCTCGTCCGTATAGATGGACGGGCAAAATTGCGCGAGTTCTAGGAGTGAGGTGGTTCTGAACAGAGGAAGCGTCCAGGTGGAAGGTCGCTGGATTGACATCGGCGAAGACAGGCCGCGCACCCACACGGCTGACGGCTTCAGCAGAGGCGAAAAAGCTGTTGGCGGGCACAATCACTTCATCTCCGAGACCGATATTCGCTGCCTGGAGAGCCAACTCAAGGGCGGAGGTACCTGAACTTACGCCTACCACGTATCTTGCTCCAATGTATCGAGCGAACTCATCTTCGAATCCCTCGACGCGTTCGCCACTTACGTAGTGGGCCGATTCGAGGACTGCATATACAGCTTCCAAAATCTCTTCTTTAATAGAAGCGTATTGAGATTTCAGATCCAGAAAAGGAACCTGGATTTCACTTGATTTGGTAGGAATCACATTTCCTCCGCAATATCAGCCGCTAGGGGCGAAGGTGGAGATTTCCATTCACGATCGTGAATGACCTGCCGCATTTCGAACAGGATGAGAATCCTGAAGTGGTAGAAACCGGCAAGGGCAGCTTTTGCGCACAAATGCACATCCAGCCGATCTGCCGGGCAGGATTACCTGCTACCAGAGCAAAGTCACGAACGGAACGTATGACCACCGTTCCAGCACCTATGAACGCGTAGCATCCAACGATCACGCCACACACAATAGTGGCGTTCGCCCCTATGGTTGCGTTCGCGCGAATCAGCGTGGGCGTCAATGCCTCGCTTGATTTTCGAATATAGGTTCGCGGGTTGAGATCGTTTGTCAGCACGCAATTTGGTCCGAGGAACACGTTGTCTTCTACCGTTACGCGATCCCAGACAGCAACGCCGTTCTTCACCGTGACATCGTTGCCGATGATGGCGCCGCTCTCAATAAAGGAATGGTCGCCGATGTTACACCGTTGACCAATGCGGGCTCCCTGCATGACGTGCGCAAAAGCCCAGATGCGAGTTCCAGGCCCGATGTCGGTGGACTCAACCAGAGCCTGGGGGTGTATAAAAAGATTCTTCGCGACCGGCAACACAGTCACACTCATGACCTTCTCCTAGCTTGCCAGATATGACGGCTCTTCAACACGCCAACTCAGATTGGTAGCCATCTCGATGGCCGACACAACTTCGGCTCCGAAGTTGCCATTAGTGCGAGGAGTTGCGCCAGTCTCGATGCAATCAATGAAATGCTCAATTTCGATCAGCAACGGCTCGGTATTGGAAAGGTTCGGCGCTACCATGTCACCAAGCCGGTAGGTCAACTGGAACTCGCCAAAATTTTCCGGCTGGCGCATGCTTACCCCACGGTCGTAGATCTTGAGTTTTTCGCTAGGTTCGGTGTCGTCGTAAACGACCATGCGTTTTGATCCGACTACGCAGGTGCGTCGCATCTTCTGCGGAGACAACCAACTGACTTCACACCATGCAATGGGGCCGCTTACGAACTGGAACCAGAGATTCGCAACATCACGCTTCGCCTTCTGGATGCAACTCCGCCCGAAGGAACAGGCGTGGATTGGGAACTCGTCTAGCCAGTAAAGAAGAATGGAGACGTCGTGAACGGCCAGGTCCCAGACGACATCCACATCTTTTCGGTAGAGTCCAAGATTGACGCGCGAGAAGCTCAGATAGCTGATTTCTCCTAGCTCTCCTGCCGCTATCAGCTCTTTTATCTTCACTACTGGAGGGCTGTAAACGAATGTGTGGCCAGCCATCAGCGTGTGTCCAGTAGCTAGCGCCAGTTGATCGAGTTCACGCGCCTTTGCGCTGGTATCAGCAAGGGGCTTTTCGACAAAGACATGCTTGCCGCGAAGCAGAGCGCCCTGCGCAAGATCATAGTGTGTGCATATGGGCGTAGCGATCACAACAGCATCTATAGTGTCCGACTCCAGGAGTTCGTCTACATTTGTGAACGTCTGGAGGCCTGGATACTGCCGTGCGGCCTTTTGAAGGCGCTGGGAATCGAGGTCGCAACAGGCCGAAAAGTCGCATCGCGATGTCTGCGATAGCACACGAGCGAGGTTCGGACCCCAATATCCTAGTCCGATCAGTCCAATTCTAATCATACTGTTTGCCCCATTTCGGCAGTCACATGTTGCCGTTGTTTGAGTTCATTTGATTTCAAAATCAAATCAAGGAAATCAGACTCGACCTGTGAGCGGAGAATAGCGATATTTGGCAGAACGCAATGTCCGCCAATCTCGCCGGGAAAGATGTGTGAAGGGAGGAAGTTGATCTCTTTGATGAACGCATTGACATCGTCAAAGCTGCCTCCGCAATCCACTGCCAGACGCTCCATCTCCTGCGCCCATGCAATCAGAACTCCCAAGTATGTTGTTTCGAGAATCTTGGAGAGTTCCGCAATTTCCAATGATGGAAACGCCATGGTGCGTAAACCCGCTTGACGGAAGTGGGTTACTGCAACATCAAGCGTCTCGGTTCGTGGCGCTGCGACAAATTTTTTGTAGCACAGCATATCGGCTTCCATCCGGACATGCTTCCCGCGAACCGGACTATAGGCCACTGCTTGATCATCGGCTGCCGCTTGAATCTTCCGAGTAGTTCCAGGGGCTACCGAACTATGAATGATGGTTAAAGCAGGCTGGTATTTGTGCATATAGCTCGTCGTGGTCTTAACAAAATCTGGACCCTGAAATGGGTAGCAGATATGCATGACCGAACAAGGCGAGTCAATATCCACGGGCTCGATATCAATGCCCATGCAGTCAAAAGTTCGGGAAAGGATACGCAGGAGCGGCTTACCCACTTCTCCCATGCCCACTACCAAAACGAGATCTTTGTCTACCATGTGTCACCTCGACTGGGTATCTAGTGTCATGTCCATTGATGGGCTTTCACCCATCACTGTTCTTGCAACTTAGGTTGTGTTCATTGGCGCGGTACGGCTACCGGCTTGAGAGGATGTTTTTACGTTCATTAATCTTTGCGCGCCAAACCGGATTCGCGACAGCGGCTCTAGTAGATTGGGCTTCAAGTCGCTCCACCATACGTTCGAGTCGACGCCAGGACGAAGCAAGTCAGCGAGAACAGACAGTAACGATGACGGCCTCATGAAGGCGTGTTGCATATCAGTTAGCGGCCAGTGATAACGCTTGTTCCGGTCGTACTGCTCTGAATAGATGAGAGTGTGGCCTCGCGCAATCTGACAGAGGTCGTAAGGGAAATCAACGCCTGCGGCTAATGCGAGATCGAGAGAACCCCATAACTTAGGATTAATCTCTATTAGTTTGAAGTCACCATCGCGCTGGTCGTAACGGAACTCCGCCATGACCGCGCCATGCCATCCGATCTGATCGAGAAGACGCATGCCATAGTATTTGAGCTTTGGGTCATGAAAACTCTCTGCACAACAACTCATACCACCGCTTGGAGGAATCTCGCGGATTCGCTTGTGCATGAAGATACGTTTGCAGATCCCTTCCTGATAGAGCGCAAAGAATCCTGCGCCGAAGCCGGGAACAAATTCCTGGATCAAGGGTAAAGGGTCGTCATTGATGTTCCTTCGTGCAGACAACGCCTGATAAAGATCAAGGAACTCTGCTTGGGTTCGAGCATAGTAAACAGGCTGGCCTGGAGCCTCGTGCGGAAATTTGATGACCACCGGCCAACTCAACGCTGCAGAAAGTAAAACCGCTTCTGTGGGACTCCGTGGAAACTCAGTCCGTGGAACTGGTACGCCCATACCCACTGCCAGGTTGTGCACATAGTGTTTGTCGGCAGCCAGCCGGACTATGTCATAGTTGGGAATCTCCAGGCGAGTAAAGGGCAGGATGTCATCTTTATGCAGAGCCATTACCGCGGTTGACGTATATCCGATCGGCATTACCAGATCAAAGCGCACATTACGCAGTAGTTCTATCAAGGCCGGGAGAAAGTCAGGATCACTGAGTGGAGGCGTAACATATCGTGCACTGCAATAGCGGGAGCGCGAAGCGAGAGCCATCGGTGAATCTGCAAGAACAGAGACCTTGATACCCTTGCTTCCCAGCGAGCGCACAACGCCTAGAGAAGCTTTATAACCGTCATCTGTTATCAAAACGTGCACAATACCTCCAGGTGCAGGGACTTTCGCGGGCAGGTGACACTCAATAAGTCACGCGTGCACAAATTCTTCAGGTGGTGGGTTGAATTGGCCTTCTCTTGTTTTGAAGATTCTCTCCGCTGGTAGGAGTCCTGCATCTACATACCGTTGACTGACCGATTGCACGAAGGTCGATGCGTTTACCCATCTCTCAAGCTGCGAAGAATAGCGATCTGCGAATCGCCAGTATATATTTCCCACTTCGGGCGATAGCCATCCGCCACCAAATGCAGCCGGATGCCATAACAGTGAGACGCCTCCCCATCCCATACGACGGCTTGTCGCGAACATTGCAACAGCCTTTTCGAATAGCTGCTCTTCGTTATGCTCGCCCCACAGCGCCTGATCCATCATCAACATTGGAATCTCAAGAAACGAAGCAGCGCGCTCTTGCTCGAAATTGTAGGGAGGGAAGGAAAAACATGCTCCAGCGCGGAAGCCGATTCGCTCCGACCATCCAAGAGAGGTGTCGTACGAAACATCTGCACGTTCCAATGCAGGAATCAAGCGATCAAGGGTATAGCGCAACCAGTGCTGCCGGCCACCTTGCGGATGGAACCCTTGTGCTCGCAGGCTGGCAACCTCGCACTCAAAGCCACTCGAGCTATCAAGACAGGTGTATGATCCGTGAACCCCGATCTCCATACCTTGCGATTCAAGCCACCGCATGGTTTCAAGCACGCCGGGATGCTTGAGCGTGTAGTTGGCGTCCAACCTATGCAGGTGCCACACCATGAAGTAATAGCTGGCGGAAATTCCACGCCGGCGTTCTTCCTTCGCCAAGATTGAAATCTGATCGAGTGGATTAGGACCGCCGAGCGCCATCTTCACAGCTAGCCGTGCCTGCTGCATTCCTAGAGAAGGCCGGTTTGCCAACAGGCAGGAGATCACAGCATTTCGTATCAGCCGCTGTACAGCATTGACGCGGCCCACAGGAAAGTAGTCGATATCGTGTGTGGTGATGATGAAGTGACTCACTGCTTTATCCGGGCTCGTCGGGTGAGTTGCTTCCTGGGGAATCAGCTTGCAGATCTCACGCTGAAGGATTTGCATAGCGATAGCGGCATATGGAATCCGTATATCAATACGGTGGCGGCCTGCATAGGTAGCGGCAAAGAGAGGGCGCCCCACCGAATCTCGTTCCGTGACGCTGTACTCGTCCGCACATGAGACCCATTCGAATATCTCCGCAAGCCAGTCAGGAGAGCAGCTATCGACGGGCTCGTAGTGCAGTATGGTCATATCGTCACCGTGAACATATTGAATCGGCGGTGGAGCCGGTCTGTGAGGCGCACGCGGAAGGTACAAATTACTAATCCGGACGCAGCGCTCACCAACAGATTTGCGGCATGCCGGGAGATAGCTGATCGAGATATCGGCGCTCCGCGCATCCTTGTGCTCCAGCAAGGGTTGGTGTCCATAGATTGCGCAAAAAAGCCGAAATGCGTAGCCTAAGCGGGCGCGATGAACCGGCCCTGCATCTATCGGAAGTTCCAAGAAAATTCGCATCAGATTAAGCTCATCAACCTGAGCCCTCCTGAGGTGTGCGTATAACTTACAAGCTCATCCTGCTAAACGGGAGAAGGTTGCGGAATGCCATGATTTTCTTCTTCGCCCTCCAAGGTGCGATCTTCTACCTCGAGACGATAAGCAAGGTGACAGCCTTGCAGCACCAGGCCGCACCAGAACCAGACGAAGCGATCGTCATCGAGATCTCCGCTGAACATCGTGATACTAAGGAGATAAATCCAGACAGGCAAAAGAAACGTGTAGCGCTTATGTACCTCGGCGAGATTCCTTTTTAACTTTTGAAATACCACTCCCAGAAAATAGATAAGAGCAGCTACGCCTATCAAGCCCTCTTCCATCAGAACCTCTAGAAACATATTGTGTGGATAGAGGTAGTTGTCCTGATGAAAGTAGTACGTGCTCCATCCACCAATGCCTAAACCAAACGCCGGATGCTGTTGCCACGCGTCCAGGGCGTCTTCATAGAAGACGAGCCTTTCTACGCCGGTCCCTCTGGCTTCTGGCGAACCCTCAAATAACTGGATGAGCTCCGTAGTCTTGTAATTGAACCGGGATGCTGAAGCTCCATAAAACCAGTACGCTGCAAGAATGAGGACAGCACCGATCAGGGCGAGAGCGACAATAGTCATCTGCCAGCGTGAAATCAGCGGCGATCTCATTGCGGGGATTACATAGCTTAGAGCCAAAACAAGCAGTAATGAAAACAACGGACCACGCGTTTCAGCTGAGACAAGCCCGATAGCCAACCATGGAATACAGATAAGCAGCACAATGAGTCGCAAGCGCCGATTCGTGATTGGCTGGTAGAGCAGAAGCAGCATCGCCATGCCAATGACCTGCCCTTTACCAATGTGTGTGGGATTTTCGGCAGTGCCCATTGCGCCCCCTGAGCTGAACGTCAAACTGCTTGCGGCAACAATCAATCCGAAGGCGGCCACTCCGATCACAAAATCCCGGAAATCCTTTTTGCTCCTTATTAAGACGAAAGGTGACAGGAACAATGGGATTCCCAGCATCAGAAATACCTGTAGCTTGTCTCCCCCATAGCTGGAGGCGGGAGTATAGGAATAGCTAATGGTAAGTAGCGTCGCAAACAGAAAGAAAGCACCAATTTCCCGGCGATGATCCTTGAAGGGGTTTTCGATAAAGTCAGGACGCAGGCTCCATTGAGCCAATCGCGCAACAAGTGCAGTGCCAAGTGCGGTCGCAGCCAGAATCAGCCACGTCAACCTGCTGCCTACTCCTGCCCCAGGCAGTATGAGACGTTTTTCAAACCACGGAATAAAGAGCGCAGGAGCGACAAATGCAGCAGGATGCCGGACAAGGACCGCCAGAATAAATATGCCCACCAGAAAAGCCGCAATGATTGAGAGCGGATCAATCTGGATCTCGAAATGCTCGCGAACCGCAAGTACGGCCAGCAGGCTGGTCAGAGCAGCCAATATCAATAGACCTGTAATTTTCCTATTCATGACTTATTGGTCGCGTTAGTTCAAATTTCATGGCTGTGCAGAGCGAAAATGCCAACCAGTTCGGCCACGAATACCCACATGCCACGTGTATGCAATCCATCCCGAACCTCGCCTTGCGAGGACAGCCAGATAAATCGAGATCAGCATCAACTCAAGCAGAAGCGCCTGCAGGGGCGATATATGTGTGTTCCAAAATAGCCGGAATGCGTATGCGCCACCGGTGAGCAGCAACGCCATCAGCAGAGATGGGGCGAGACGTCCCCAGGGAACACTCAGACCATAGAGTTTGTGGAAAGTGCGCGCAGTTAAAAAGCCAAGCAGCATCTGAGCCCCCAGCAATGAACCCGCAATGCCAACGAGTAGAAAGCGTGAAGGGAAAAATTTGATCGAGACTGCCACCAGAACCAGGTATAGTGCAAGGCTGATTGAGACATTAGCAGTGTTGCAGGGCTTGATGGTCACTGCGTCAATCGTGCTGCGCAATGCCATGTAAAACAGATACGAAGGGATGGCGAGGAGCACTAGACGAATCACTCCCATCTGCCCAACGTACTCGGAGCCTACCCATGCGCGCACGGCTACATCGGCAAACAATACGAGCTGCAGGCAGGTGAAAACTGAGAGCTCAATGATTGCCGTTACAAGGAAGCGGAGACGGGTGCGCACTGCTTCATGCTGCTCCTGGCCAAGCATCATGCTGACTTTTGAAAGCAGCACCACACCGAGCGGTCCGGCTGCGTATCCCGTGACCATTAGTATGTTCAAGCCAAGGAGCAAGGGCAGTACCTGAGTTAGTTTCAGAAAATGAGCTGCCAGCACCGGACCTAAGGCTGTAAGCGCCGCAGCACCACATTCACCGGGTACACGCGTAACGCCATAGCGCAGCAACTCTTTACTGCAATCGAGCATAGTCCGCGAGAAAATACGTCCAACCCAGCGAAGCAGCGGCATAGCAAATAATGCGCTACAGAGAATGGTCAGACAGCCAATTGCGTCCACCATCAGAGCAACGGAACGAGTGCGATGAAGCAGGACAACAACAATAAGAGGCATCACTGCCAGATTGCATACTTCGAGAGCATTTGCACGAGCCATGGACAGTAGCCCGCGATAATATCCATACACGGTGCGGTGAAGCGCAAAACCCAACAACATGATAGCCAAAGCAAGGACGAGCGCCGTTTCTTCTACTCCACCAAACAGCAAACGCGCAAAGGCATTACGGTAATAAACGAGAGCCACGGCGATGCAACCGCAAAAAGGCAGCAAGCATATCAAGGCAGCCACGAAATACATGTGCTCGTCGCCTTGCCGTCTGCCTCTGGCCTGTGCCACATAGCGTGGCAATCCTGTCGCAAATCCAAGAAACATGCTTGCAACCATCCAGGTCAACACACGACGGAGCAGCAGATATTCAGACAGTGCATGAGCTCCTACCCAGCGGCTTAAGATCGAGACCGTCAATAGTCCCGAAAGCAATACCGCGATTTCCGCTCCCATTGTCAGTGCCACGTCGTGGACGAAGAGTCTAGTGCGCGGAATATGAGACGTTACCTTCTCAGTTGTTTCAGGAGCGATCAGGGTTGTGCCTGTTTCGTCAGTATTTTGATCATGTATTTCGCAAACTGCAATACTATCCGCTTCGGGATCATTCACTTCGTACACGTCAGATCGTGTTGGACGATACTCTTGCATTTGATTCGCTTGGAAACTAGAGAAAGCTTCGCCCTCTGAGTCACAATCTCGTGACCCTATAGTTATGGCACAACGCGGACTGCCCTTTCCCAATTCCTATTGGCTGGTGCTCAGCCAATTTCTACAGCGTTCTTATTGACCGCCTATGACGGAGATTTGCAATTGTTCAACACTGCTCCGAGCAACCGTACGTTGTAATTCTCAAGGCTTTGCCGGGCTTTGAGCGTCATTGTTCGCCGTGTCGAATGTGCTTTCAGTACCAGCACGAGCCCATCGGTCATCTGGCCGAGCAGAACTGCGTCTGAATAAGAACCGAGCGACGGCGCGCTAATCAAAACATATCCAAACTGTTCCCGCAGTCTCGTAATGCAATCCTGGACATAATTTGGAGATAGAACTGGTCGCTTGCCATTGGGTATCCCCGCCGGCAGAACCCAGAGGTTACGTCCGCGGATTAGGCGAACCTTTTCCTTCCCGTGCTCGGGCCTCGCGTCAGCAAGTCCAAAAACATTGTCGATGCCATAGCGCAAATGTAGCGAAGGCGAGAGCAGATTTGCATCGATCAGGCATACAGGCTGCTTTACGAGCGCAGCTAAAAGTTCTCCCGTTCGAACGCACACTGAAGCAGAACCGTCGCGCGGTTCCACGCCGCAAAAGACCACTACTCGCGGTGATGCAATACCGGAGAGGAAAAAGAGACGTTGCACTAGTTTGAGTTCTTCTGCTGATGCGGATTCAGGAGCGATGGACAAAGAAGGATATTCGTCGGCACGCTTACCACTGTCGCCAGCGTCGGGCCATTCATTGGCAAAACCTGCACCGTTATCGTTGTTATAAGAAAAGTTTGTGAACACAAGTCTTATCCTTGTCTGAGTGGCGCCTAATCGCACGCTCAATCGGCATCGTTATGCAACTTCGTCCGAAACGGGAGCCCAATCGTCCTCCAGCTCATTGCGATGCTCTCTCTTTGACTTTCTAGGGAGAGCTGCGAGCACAGGTGTATCCAGCATCCATTCCACTTCCTCTGTTGTGCGGAGCGTAGGATCTAGCTTGTCAGCGACGACCGCCGATCCGGCAGATGCGAACATTGCCAAGATCCAGCCAAGTGCGATGTACCACCAGCCGGAATGCACCGGCAGCGCGGGAACAGTTGCTGCCTGCGCAATCGTTACATTAAGAATTCCAAGCTTGTCGAGTTCATCTGAAATGCGCGCCTCTTCACTTTTATGGAGGTAGAGCATGTAATTGTCTTCGGCCGCCTTGACGTTCCGCAGCAGATCCTGCTGCTGTACATTCTGCCGTTGAAGCTGTTGAACGTTCGCTTCTTCTATCTTTCGCTGTTGAGCGAGCGATGCTGAACGGGCATTCAGTCCGGCAAGTTCAGCCTGCGATCTCGTCGTCTCTTCGCGCACCATCTCGTAGTTAGGATCACGGTCTGTTGTCTTTTCCTGCCACTGCGAACGTTCAGCATCGTTGAGAGCGGTGCGTGTGTCGATGATCTGCCGATCTACCTCTCGCACCGATGGATAGGTAGGTTGGAATTTCGTGAGTAGCTCGGTTCGTCTCAACTGCAGGCTCAGTAGAGTGGATTTCAACTGCTGAAGCAATTGAGCGTTGTCGGATGTCTTGAGTTGCGTTAACTGGCGCGCTGGAATGCTGCGCGAATGCGCCTGAAAGTTATAGAGACGCTCATGCGTTTCGGACAAGAGGGCGCGTGCCTGTCCTTGCATTGCTACGACGTCGTTCAGTCGTTTCAAAGCGTCATTCAGCTCGACATCTGCCGAGGCGACGCCTTGATCACGCGAAAAATTCACCAGTTTTGCCTCTGCGTCTTCCAGATTTTTGCGGGCCTGCTCGGTCTCTTGCTGGAAGAATGTGAAACCGCCAGGTGGGCGGTGTACCAACGCATGCTCTTTCAGATAGTCGTCACCCAATGTCTGTAATACGCGAGCAGCCAGCTCTGGATCTGATGAGCGATAAGTAACGACGATAACATCGCTCATCTTAATCACCCCGACCTGCAACTTGTTCGCCAGTCTATTGACGGCGCGGGCGATTCTTCTATCTTCCGATACGTTTTCGTCGAATTGCAGCCAGTCCGTGAACTTTGGGAACCGTTTGATATATTTCTGGTTCGCCAGAAAGTTCAAGCTGTATTTCAAATGGCTCTCAACGAATCCTGGTTTGGAATCCAGCCCGCAAGTGACAACTACCTGCCGGAGCACGCCCTGGCTGCGTAGCAATGCAATCTCGGAATTCAATTCCGCATCAGTTACTGTATTTTGCTGGTTGACGATAGGCTGGGCGTTCGATCCTCCGGTGACGACCGGCTCTGCGCGACGTAGCTGCCCTTGCTCAACTAGAATCTCCATCTGGGCTTCGTAGCGCTCAGAGAGAACTAATCCAAATACGATTGCCGCTGCGAAGATCACTACAAAAACAAAGGTTGCTATGCCGCGCTGCCGGGAAACGACGTTGATAAAGTTGTGCGCGACAGTCAACTGCATCTTCTGCTGACCATTCGGCTTTATTAGACTTGTAGAATTCAATGGCATCTTCTTCAAATCTCCCGTCACGCTCTTCAAGTCCGCTCAAGGCAAGCTTTTGGTATAAAGCCCCATTGACTCTGTTGGCAGGAATCGCTCGATCTTTGAAATCATGTTCTTGGGAACGAACAGCATGTCAGTTGGTTGAAGAAATATATTTTCCTGCGTGTTGGTAGAGCTGAGCATCTTCTTAAGATCGAACTTCTTGACTTCAACCATGGATCCATCGGAAATGCGCCGGAACATCAGAACCTGTGAATGTTTTGAATTAGGTGTAAAGCCACCTGCGATAGCGATGGCTTCTGTCACCGTGGTGTTATCACGCAATTCATACTTGCCAGGATGGCCAACCTCGCCGCCGACCGTGAAATAAGGTTTCTGGAAATCCTTCAGGTCAACTGTCACCACCGGATCATGCAGGATGGATGAATAGGTTGTCCGCAATCCAGCCGCCAACTCCGGGAGCGTTTTTCCCTTTGCCATGAAGTCGCCAACACTACGAAGGGCAATATAGCCATCAGGAGCGATGGTTACCGTTTGATTGAATTCAGGGCTTAACGGGAAGGTCAAGTCGACAATGTCTCCTGGTTCGAGCCGGTAACGGTCGCGACGTTGCAATGATGGAGAGCTCTGCTGATTAGCTGAATGATAGCTATCGTTTCCCGCGGAGCCGACTGTAGCCTGCATCGCGGAATTTTCTTGGGCGGCGACAGAAGATGGGTCCGCGAGCCAGACACATATTGCACTGAGAACCACTGTCATTCCGGTAAAGAAAATGCGTGCGGCGCCCTTGATCATAAGGTTCATCCTTATGGCCTCTGCTTTTGTATTTGCACATGTCATGCCATACGGTGCGGAATGGGTCACATATCAGCAGAGATATCCATATTGGCCAGCATCATCTCTTCTTTCAGCAACATCCAGTCTTGGATACAGCTACCGCTCGCCTTTTGTCACAGTGATTTGCACAAATAGGGGTATGGCCATCCGTGCAAGTGCTTGCACGTGCACGAAGTATTTTTCAATCAAATAAAATGATGAAGAGCCGTACATACGACGGCTAATCTGCTGACGCCTCCGTGCCAGTAGGAGTGTCAGGAGGTTTTTCCCTGATTTGTCGCTGATTCAGAGCAATAAGGCCCGTATAGGCTAGCTATGCACGTAGGTCAGACTTACCATCCTATGGTTGTGTTTAGCGTCTCTGCAGCGGCCTGACGCATGATGAGCGTGTTCTTAATACACTCTTGTACGCGCGCAGGGTCACAGTAGCTGGGGTCTTTCCAGCCTTGCCACTCGTTTTCCATGCCGAAGAAACCGGGGAAGAACTCGATTCCTGAGATGAAGCCCTGTTTTAGCAGTTGCGCTTCAACTCCAATCGCTTTTTCGTACAATGCGATCTCTTTTTCGGGTGAGCACGGTTGTTTGTCCGATGGAGTACAGGGTATGTAGTTCACACGATCGTATGCATAGGAGCCGGCGATGATCTTCGCATTTGGAAAGAGTACCTTTGCTTGTTGAACATAGGATTTATAGTTCGGCACATTTTCGCGGTAGTGAAGATAGAGGTGGACGTCGTTGATTGACTGGGAGACTTCTTTTGGTACATATGGCTCCCTGAGATAAGGCGACTGCAGATCATCTTCATAGAGTGTGATGCCAAATTCCAAAGCTGGATTCTTTGCCTTGAAATTCCGGACAACGGCCTGCAGCCAAGAGGACGGAGAGATGTTCTCTTCAGAAAATAGCCGGCTGTAGCGGCCTACAAAATCATCGAAGCTGACCTCAACCAGAAATGGGTTGGAAAGGCTCAACTGGCTATAGGCAAGCGCATCGTCTGCTGTTCGGGAAGGGTCAATTGGAATAGAAATAATGATTTTCTTGACTTGCTCTTGCCGGACGATATCCAACCCTCGATGGAGGCAGGCAGCGGCGTCTTCTGTTGCGCATCCAATGCGATAACCAGATACGTGCAGCTTCTGATTCCACGTAGGCGTATTACCGGCCCACGTGTAGATATTTCCAAAAGTGGAAGAGGAATGAAGCACTTTTGCATGAACACGGGCAGAATCTTCCTGGGGTCTTTCCGCTCCTAGAGTGAACAAACCACAAGCAACTACAGCAGAAAGAATCGCTAGGCACTTTCTCCGATTCATAAGCTCACCCTCAATTTCCTTTCAGGAACTCTCCAATATGACTCAGAGACGCCGCTGGAGCGGGTGTGGAGGGAGCGGCACTGCTTAACGTATTTTGAGTCTCAGAGTATGTTGAAGTGCATTCTCTACGCGTGAAAATTAAGGCACTGAGTATACAAGGCGCCGGAAAGGTCACTGCGAGATAACGGAAACGTCTATTCATCCGTTGGGATCCTTCCTGTCCAACATGGAGATATTGCGCAAAAAAGAATTCAATTCCTATACTGATGCTTGTCGCATACATGCAGACCATGATCCGTTGTTTCTGGACGCACTCATGCGTTCCACCCGAGCTTCATCTACCTCGACTGCGATACTGCTGAACACAAGCTCAACTGTGAGAACCAACCGCAAGGAGTCTTTTTTTCGCATGAGAATTCCTTCGATTCCTGCCAGCGGTCCACTCCGGACTCGCACGCGATCTCCGCATTGCAGAAAGGGGCAAGGTTCGGCGGGCAGGCGCCCGGCTGTAATACGACGTACTGCTTCCAATTCGGAGTCAGCAATCACCGCGATCTGACTACCGTGGCAGACCAGTGAACGTACACCCGGTGTGTTCAATATCTCCAGCCGTCGATCAGTATTCCCGTGAAAAAAAACGTAACAAGGAAGTAAAGGCAGGAAGAGTTCCTTGCGCCTGTCTTTCCATTGGTGAACAGCCTGATAGAGGGGTAGGAACACTTCGAACCCTTTCTGTTCCAGACTGCGGGCCACGGTCTTCTCATGTTGATGACGGGTATAAAGCGCGTACCAGTCTTTAGCTTTACCCTTACAGAAAGGTGTGCCTTCATCGCGTTCTTGTGTTCCGCAATCTGTGATCGAATGCTCCATTGCGGCTAACTTGCTCATTGCAACTCCATCTAGCTATGATCGCCCTTCAACTCAGGCTATGGTTCTTGATACAGCAAGTGACATTCCAACCTGCACAATCTTCCACATTAATGAAGTGAATACGTTCAGATTCCTCAATAGCTGAAGGAAAACTTCTCGCGAATCAATAAGTTCTAAATTACGAGTCCTGTTCAGAAAGAATCAGAGATCCCGAGCTACGGTGCAACCCTATCCGGCGATTGGCGTGCAAGTGCATGCAAATCTATGCAGAGAATTTCGCGGATGTATTCCATCTCGTGCCTTTGAGGCGACGTATCTATTTCAGGAAGCAATAGGCCAGAGTTGATGCTGCCTTGCAATGAGATCGGCGCGCCGCTGCGCACCAAACTTTTGCAGAATATGGGATACATGGAACTTAACCGTGCTCTCCGAGACTTTCAGTGTGGCGGCAATTTCTTTGTTGGAGTGTCCTTGTAGGATCGAGACGAGGACTTGTCGTTCACGCCGGCTCAGAGGTCCGGGTTCGCTGAGAATGCTGCGGCGAAGGTTGGTGGTGAGAATCCAGTCCACGAAACGCACCAACTGCTCTCGTGAGAGCCAGAGGTCACCCTTGTCGACCGCTTTGACAGCGCGGATCAAATCACGCCGCGCATCCACGTATCGAACTACGCCTCTCGCTCCCATTCGCAGATAAGGGAAGATTTTTTCGTCTCTAAGAGTCTCCTTGACTACCAGGAAGCGGGCGCGCGGATATAGATAGCGGATGCGATCGATCAACACTTCGGTCGCGAGATGGTTTGAGCTAATATCCAGTACGAAAACAGAAGCTCGTGGGACTTGCAGCTGCTTAAGGCTATAGCCCGAATCATACGTCAGATGCAACGATCGCACCGTGAAGCCGCGTCGGGAAAGCGTGCTCTCCATTGTTGTCAGCAACCCGGGATGCCTGGAGATAAGGCAAATAGTCAATTTGCGTAATGAAGCTGGGGTCGACACAATTGAAGGACTCCTTAGGTATACGACATATCGCTCAATACGACGTTGCGAATTCAGGTCCTCCTTAGCAAAGGCCAGCATGGCGCTCGGTAGGCGGCTCATTTCAGGAGACTCATGTTGGGCCATTTAAATTTGTCGTAATCCCGCCGCAATATCACCGCAGCAATTGGACAGTTCAGCCAGCCTCTCTAATTCATTGTTTGCTAAACAATTATGACGAGGGAACAGCTGAATGGCGATGCAGGTCGCGGATTGACATATTAACATTTTTGGAATGACGCGCGAAACTTAAAATCCGCCATCCTGTTTGTACTAGCATATGACTTCTTAGACGAGCGTTTAAGAAGTATAGATTCTTCCAAAACATGCAAATTCGATCAGGACGTGCGCATGCACCGGAAGATGGCAATGTCTCTCATCTATATGTTGGTTCAGTTACTTAGAGTTTTGTTCCAAAAATACTATTTCCTCTTGCATATAAGGGGGCAACCATGTTGGCTAATTCAGATGTCAAAGGAAATGGATATTTCCACTTTCCTCTTTTTGGTCTTCATACCGTGCTGCTACTAATTACCATCGATCGATGCAATGGACATGGATGTGATGAACTCTCCCCCTCGCAATACCTCTCTCTTCTGTTTTGCATGCAAGGCAGATTTCTGAGCAGGCGGCGAAGTTGGAAATAGAAACCAATGCCAGCTTTGTAGTTGTCCAGTCTCACCTTGAGTATGTGAGACGTAGAAACAGCCTTGGACCTGGAAGCGGGTCTCGCGATCCCGAACCAGGGAATAAGTGAGAGAGAAGGTTGGATTCTCGTGGCGAATGATCGATCTGAAAGTGGGATGCTTATACCTACAGAAGAAACTCGCGTTGTTGTCAGTACCGAAGCAGATATCATAGCGGCTCGTCAGATGGCGCGAGAGCTAGCCGCAGATCTAGGCTTTGCTTCGGCCGACCTCACCCTCATATCAACAGCAATATCCGAGTTGGCGCGCAATATTGTCCGTTACGCCATGCACGGAGAAATCATTTTAATGCCAATAAACGGAAAGAACGGTTGCCCTGGCATCCTCATTATCGCTCGCGATGAGGGGCCAGGTATTCCTGATGTCTCGGAGGCGATGCAAGACGGTTATTCGACTTCTGGGAGCCTGGGTCTCGGCTTGCCAGGAGTGAAACGCTTGATGGACGAATTCGAAATCAAATCAGAACCCGGGAGCGGTACAACTGTCACGGTCAAGAAATGGACTCACTGAGGCAGTTCGCCATGAAAGCAGACGTACTGACCCTGTAAGAACAGAGGCTTCATTTCAACAAAGCTCCCCGGCACAGGTCCATCAAGTCGGAACTATTGCTCAGAATGGATATGCCTATGCCGGGCCGAGCGGCTCGTTAACACGGAGCGGCCGCATGACCGAATCATTGACGGAATTGAGCGAAGGGTTCAACTCTGCCTTCAGAGACTATCTGAACGGCCCTGGTGGTGCTGCATTTCACGCCGCATACGATCTAGGCCGTAGGGCAGTTGATGAAGGGCTAGGCGTTCTTAATCTGGCCACGATGTACCAAGAAGTGCTGGCCGCCAATCTGCTTCGTGCAGATCCTGCGGATGCCACCATGGTAGCGATGGCGGCTGCGGTCTTCTTTTCGGAGGCCCTGTCACCCTTTGAGATTACTCACCGTTCCTATCAGGAAGCGAATACTGCACTACAAAGCAGCGAAATGCGATATCGCGAGCTGGTTGAAAACGCCAACGACATTATTTTCAGCTTTGATCTGCAAGGAAACTTCAGTTCGATTAACTGCGCTGGCGAAAGGATCAGCGGCTATACACGCAGCGAGGCTGTGGGTATGCACGTTTCGCGTGTGCTTGCCTCTGAGTATCTCAATCTCTTGCGGCAGACCCCAGGAACGAAGCTGGTCGACGGCCAGGCTAGCACCTATGAAGTGCAGCTGACTACCAAAGACGGACGAAATGTACCGCTTGAAGTAAGCACACGATTGATCCGTCAAGATGGACGGCCAATCGGCGTGCAGGGAATTGCCCGCGATATAACTGAGCGAAAGCAAGCAGAACAGAATGAGCGGGAAAACGAAGAGCGCTTCCACTTGATGGTGCACAGCATAAGAGACTATGCCATTTTCATGCTGACATCAGACGGACGCATTGCGAGTTGGAACAACGGCGCGCAGCGTCTATTCAGATACACAGTAAGAGGAATTGTCGGCGCGCCATTGCCGTCCATCTATCCTTCCGACGATGTTCAATTGGGCATGCCGGAACATCACCTGCGAATGGCTGAAGAGGAAGGCCGCGTTGAATATGAGGGCTGGCGGGTCCGCAAAGATGGCTCGCGGTTCTGGGCCAGCACTGTGCTGACCGCGCTTCGCGAACCTGACGGTCCTCTGCGCGGCTTTGTTAATATCACGCACGACATGACCGAGCGCCGCAATGCCGATGAAGCGTTGCGCCGCATGAACGAAGTCCTAGAGGAGCAGGTACATCGTATAGCTCACGCGCTTCATGATGAGTCCGGCCAACTGTTGGCCTCGGTGCACATCGCACTTAGCGAATTGGCCGCCGAGCTACCCCCGCACGCTACCAAGCGTCTCACGAAGATCGAAGGGTTGCTCGAACTGATTGAAGAGCAGATTCGAGAATTTTCCCATGAGCTCCGGCCTACTATCCTAGATGACCTTGGGCTGGTGCCGGCGCTGAAGTTCCTGGCAAATGGGGTTTCAAGGCGGACGCGCATTATGATTGACGTCCATTGCGAAGCATTCGATCGCTTGCCTCCACCCGTTGAAACTGCACTCTACAGGATCACCCAGGAAGCACTCACAAATATTTCCCGACATTCCAAAGCGACGCGCATGGCGATTCGGATGATTCGTCAAGGTGAAGTCCTGCGTTGCTCGATCAAAGACAACGGAATTGGCTTTGATGTTCCTGCAGTGTTCAATCGGAAAGGTCAACGAGGAATGGGCCTTTCCGGTATCGAGGCCCGTCTCGACGCATTACATGGAACAATTTCGATTCGCTCGGCGCCGGGGCAAGGGACAGAATTGTTATTCAGTGTTCCGCTTGCGAGGAAAGATGTCTATTCAAATCCTATTGGCAGATGATCATCAAATTGTTCGCGAGGGCCTCAAATCCCTGCTCGAGCAGAACGGGTTTGAAGTGGTAGGTGGAGCCGCCGACGGCCTCGAGGCAATTCGTCTGGCCAAAGAACTTTGCCCTGACGTCGCCGTACTTGATCTAGCTATGCCACTTCTCAATGGTATTAACGCCACCCGACAGATACTTCTTGATTCACCTTCGATGAAGGTGATCCTCCTCACCATGCATACCGAAGAACACTACGTTCTCGACGCCCTTCAGGCTGGCGCTACCGGCTTCGTTGTGAAGACTGAAGCGGCATCAGGTCTCATTCACGCGCTTCAAGAAGTTTGCCAGGGGTCAACCTATCTCAGCCCCAAGGTCTCAAGGGCGTTGGTGCATGCTTATCTCGAAAAGAAGGAGGCTGTGCGAGGTCCGCTGAGGCCCAGGGAAAAACAGATTCTGCAACTCATAGCTGAAGGGAAGACAAACAAGGAAGTCGCTGTATTGTTGGGTATTAGTGTCAAGACAGTGGAAGCCCACCGTACCGCAATGATGAAAAAGATCGATACACATGGCATTGCTGGGTTGGTTCGCTACGCTATTCGTGCCGGAGTGATCGATCCATGAAAGAGCCCCTACATCCCTTCCTTGGCTCAGATGAGGAGTATTTTCCGCAAAGGAAGGGTAATGCCGGATTGTGTTACTTGATCTCTCGAATCTAAGCTGGGCTCAGTATTGACTGGCTAGGCGGGAGACACAATTGCGATCAACGAAGGTAAGCGAGGATGAGCGGTCCAATGGCAATCTCTACAACACGAGAAAGTCCCGATGTACCGATGGTGCGAAATGAGTACCTATTGTCCGATTCTCCCAAAAATCCAAGCCATAATTCAGAGAGCGGTATAGAACTTTTAGAGGACCATTGGGCCTTTGTGGCTGCAAGTCCTGCAATGCGAGAAGTGCGCAAGCAGGTAGAACAGGTAGCCACAGTCGATGCTGCAGTTCTTTTGCTCGGGGAGAGTGGGACCGGCAAGGAAGTCATAGCTCGGCTTATTCATAAGGTATCCAACCGTTCGCAGCGCAGATTTATGAAGGTTAATTGCGCTGCTCTTCCAATCGAGTTGTTGGAAAGCGAGTTGTTCGGTTATGAAGCGGGAGCGTTTACAGGCGCGCGTCAGGCCAAAGCAGGTAAGTTCGAGACCTGTCACAAGGGCACTATCTTATTAGATGAAATTGCAGAGATGCCCATTCCACCGCAGGCCAAGCTCCTCCACGTGATTCAGGATGGAGAGTTTTCGCGGCTTGGAAGTCCTACTTCAGCGAAGGCCGATGTACGAATTCTTGCTGCTACAAATGTCGATGTTCATGAAGCCGTCAAATCCGGGCGATTTCGCGCCGATCTTTACTATCGCCTGAATGCTTTCACCATACAATTACCACCACTGCGAGAGAGAAGAGAGGACATACCGCGGCTCCTTGAGCATTTCATGAATACCTGGGCAGAACATTACAAGCGTCCGCGTCTACCCATTACCGGACGAATGCTTGACGCGTGTCAGCATTACCATTGGCCGGGAAATGTTCGTGAGTTGGAGAATTTTGTAAAGCGCTACCTTATCCTCCGCGATGAGGATCAAGCTCTCGAACAATGCGCAGCGGATTCCACCAACATCGGAGATCACATTGGCCAGATCAGCAGGTCTGACTCCGGCGAATGTAGCGACTTGAAGTTGTTGGTCAGGGATCTGAAAGGGGAAACCGAAAGAGCTGCAATTCTTCACGCACTTGCACGGACCAACTGGTGCAAACAGGAAACTGCAAGCCTGCTCAACATCAGTCTCCGTGCCCTGCACTATAAAATTCGTCAATACAAAATCACGGCGGTTTCCCAACATGATTCATCGAGCGGAGGTTAGGTGGATTTCTGAGGGTATCCTTGATGTGCATAGTGAGGCGCAGGTTATCGGCTCTGTTGCATTAACTGCGGGGGATGTATGGTGGAATGTCGAGCCGAGGAGCCAGATGTCCATTTTCAAACGCCGTCGTTTCCCGATCGAGATCATCCTTGTATGCGTTCGCTGGTACTGCAAGTACGGGATCACCTATCGGGATCTGGCAGAGATGATGCAAGAGCGAGGTTTGGAGGTGGATGCCTCGACGCTCTTCCGCTGGGTGCAGCACTACGCGCCTGAGTTGGAAAAGCGCACTCGGTGGTATCAAGGTTATCGCTCGGGCTCCTGGCGAGTGGACGAAACCTACGTTAGAGTCGGCGGTCAGTGGAAGTAAGCATTCACGCTCGGAACGCTAGTACCAATGATCTGCATTCAGTTGACGTGACGGTTCAAAGCATTATTGAACTTCCAGAAGATTTGGAGGGTATTGGAGGGTCCATTAAGGGGCCAATAGCGGGGAAATTATGTGTATTTAGTAGTGTCACAGTGCGATTTATGGTGCGCATTTTCAATCAGTTGCGTTGCGTTGCCGAAATGGCATGGAAGCGCGCAGTCTGGGAACCAGAGTGGATTTCGATTAGTACTGATCGCCATTACCGAAGCAGGGTTCTAATCATGTCCGAGAAAAACCGACGATTTCGGCATAAAACCCCAAAAATCCGAGGGCACAAAACTCGGGTATGAGGGCACGGAAAGGACACAAAATACCCGTTTTCTACGGCTTTACAGGGTCTTATATGGCGGCTAAGTACCTGTATTGTCATATGATTAACGGATTGACACGGTAGAGGTCAACGGTTCGAATCAACTCACGTCCAGTTTCCACCCGGGACTTACTCTGAAGGGGGCATCAACGCTTCCAACTATTCAGCCACACCAAACATACCTCGTCTTATCTCTGAAGTTTTGAGCTGGAAAATGGGACCTCGAACACGATTTCTCCTGAGTCTCCGAGTCAACTTGGTCAAACAAACTTCAGAACAAATTCAGGAACAATCGATGCCGAACGCGCGCCAAAGAACGCATCCGGCTCCGAGTAGATCAGAGAAAACACAGGTACTCTGGTCCTCCGAAGTCCACTGTTAACCGAAGGGTTGTAG
>Ga0137415_10000871_pt1 | contig 29457 bp, 26 predicted proteins | sample CZODoug3_1_1_16f_FD_183082 | JGI IMG/M metagenome (GOLD analysis project Ga0137415, IMG submission 183082) | Vadose zone soil fungal communities from Angelo Coast Range Reserve, California, USA - CZODoug3_1_1_16fungal (Hybrid Assembly) | ecosystem: Environmental > Terrestrial > Soil > Vadose...
ATCATCATTGCCGGCACGGATGAAGCCATCGTCATGGTGGAATCCGGTGCGCTCGAAGTTTCCGAAGAAGCCGTTGCGGACGCCCTCGAGTTCGGCCACGCTCAAATCAAGAAAATCGTCGCCGCCATTAAGGAACTTCACGCGCAGCTCAAGCCCAAGAAAGTCGTTGTCGCGCCGCTCGCGTTCGATGAAGCCATCTACAAGGATCTCCAGAAAAAGTACGGCGACAAGCTCCATGACGCGCTGAACACCGAAAAGCATCCCAAAAAGGAGAGCTACCACCTCGTTGATGCTCTCAAGGAAGAGATCATCAAGGCGATTCCCGAAGAACCCAAGAAGGAGATGGACGAGAAGCGCACCCTTACCAAGCGCGCCCTGGAACGCCTCCGCGAAAATATCTTCCGCGATGACGTTCTCAACGCGCGCCGCCGTCCCGACGGCCGCGCCTTCGACCAGATTCGCCTGATCACCTGCGAAGTCGGCTTGCTCCCCCGCGTGCACGGTTCCGCCCTCTTTACCCGCGGCGAAACTCAGGCGCTCGCTACTTTGACCCTGGGCACCAAGGAAGACATGCAGCGGCTCGACCTGCTCTTCGAGCAGGACCAGTTCAACCGCTTCATGCTGCACTACAACTTCCCGCCGTTCAGCGTCGGTGAAGTGAAATTCCTTCGTGGCCCGGGCCGTCGCGAAATCGGCCACGGCGCCCTCGCGCAGCGCGCGCTGGTGAACCTGCTTCCCCCCGAAGCGGATTTTCCTTACGCCATGCGCCTCGTCTCCGACATTTTGGAATCCAACGGTTCCTCTTCCATGGCCACCGTTTGCGGCGGTTCTCTAGCCCTGATGGACGCTGGCGTTCCGATGAAAGCTCCCTGCGCGGGCATCGCCATGGGGCTCGTCGTCGGTGACGACAAGAAATACTCCATCCTCACGGATATCGCCGGAGCCGAGGATCACTACGGCGACATGGACTTCAAAGTCGCCGGAACTCGCGCGGGTATCACTGCGCTGCAGATGGACATCAAGGTCCTGGGCATTTCCATCGGCATGATGCGCGAAGCCCTCGCACAGGCGAAGAAAGCTCGTCTCCAGATTCTCGACACCATGGAGAAGACGCTCAGCGAGTCGCGCACCGCGATTTCCGCATACGCCCCGCGCCTCTTCAAACTGAAAATTCCGCAGGACAAAATCCGCGACCTCATTGGTCCGGGCGGCAAGAAGATCAGGTCCATCATCGAAGCCACCGGCGTCAAGATCGACGTCCTCGAAGACGGCACCGTGCACATCTTCTCCACCAGCGGAGCCGGCGGCGATGCGGCCCTGCAGATGGTTCGCGACGTCACTGCCAGCGCCGAAATCGGCAAGACCTATCTCGGCAAAGTCGTTCGCCTCGCGGAGTTCGGCGCTTTCGTCGAGCTCTTCCCCGGCACTGACGGTCTCCTGCACATCAGTGAAATCTCCGAGCATCGCATCCGCGACGTTCGCGATGAGCTGAAGCTCGGCGACCAGGTTCTCGTCAAGGTTCTTTCCATCGAGGGCAACAAGGTCCGCCTGTCGCGCAAGGCGCTCATCCGCGAAGCCCGCGAAAAGCAGCAGAAAGCCGCCGCCGGCGGCGGAGGCAACCCCGGTTCGTCTAGTGGTGAAGGCCACGGCGGCGATCCCGGCTCCCACGAATAATTTTTACCATTTCATTTGTAGGGGCGGGCCTTGGCCCGCCTTTTCTTTGCTTCTCTTGTAGGGGCGCTGCGTGCTGCGCCCGAGGCGTAACAATTTCCGAATTCGATTTGCCCGCAGTCGCACCCTCAAAACAAAAAGCCCCCGATTCAATCGGGGGCTTGTTCTTCCAAATCCTGACTCGCGGGCTTTCTTCTCTGCGCTTCCTCTGCGCACTCGTCTCTGCGTAATCTTTTTCCTTCTTTTTCCTTGCGTCCTTACTTCCTTACCTCATTACCTCTTGCTTCTCGCAATGTACCGCATCCAACGCCCCCCAAAGCGCGTCCAGCGCCTCGTGCGTCGTCGCCAAAATCTCTTCCTCATTCCCGTCCGCGTGCTCTTCCAGCCACCCGCGCCACGCCGCGCGATGCGCCTTGTCCGCTTCTTCATGTACCTCGAAGTACGCCAGCCCCTCCGGCTTCGTCACGCCATAATACTTCTTCAACCCATCGATCTTCGTCGTGGCGATTTCCGGCACCTGCGCTTCGTAAGCGTAGAGTGCCGCCACCGCCTCGGCCACTGTCCGGTCCCCGCAAATCTCACGAAACTTGTGCACCACGGCCTGCGTCCCCGGCAAAGCAGGGCAGCACGTAATGTCGTCCTCGCCCACTCCCACCGCCGCCGCAAAATCCCGCCACAGCTTCGGATGCGACCCCGTTGGACTCTCCTCTTCCGCCAGGTTCTCCCGGATCAACCCCTGCAGCGGACCCTCCGTCCGCGCCGCCAGCACCCGCAGATGCTTCGGGAACGCCTCCACGTGTCGGTAATACTGCGCCGCGTAAAGCTGCAGCCCCTCCCGGCTCAGCTTCCCCGCCTGCCAATCCTGATAAAACGGATGCTTCAGCAAACTCTTCTCCGCAATCGCCGCATCAATCCGCGCCAGCAGTTCGGTGTTAGCCATTGTGGGTCTCCCCGAGGGCCGCGCGGCACAATCGTCGCGCTCGCTCCTCATCCAATTTCGTGTCGCGCATTGTACCAAACTTTAGTGTGTTTTGCCTGTAGCGCAGCCACTCCTGGCGGTGTTCTTCCTTGTGAGAGCATCTGCTAGTCGAAGGCTACTCAATAGCGAACGGCTGAGACATGATTTCCTTTGCATGCTTTGGAGGTGCTCCGCAGTCCAAGTCGGGCATCGAACCTCGCCAGTAGTACAGCACAAGCCGCACTGTCCCAGTGTCATTCAACCGCAAAGGGAACTCATGAGACTCGCCTGCACCTAGGACCGCCGCATGTCGACTGCTCCCCACATCGGGGCCGATGAGGAGTGTATTCCATCTGGACCCATTTTTCTGTTGCATCAGGAACGGCGAAGGAGTGGCCTGGACCTCGCCCCCGTTCATCGACCACTGACCAAATTCAACGCAATAGGTGACAGGATTGTTGGGCGTGTTTTCAATCTTGGCGCGAATTTGTTCGTGCACGGCGTACTTCGTTGCAGGAATTGTGACTTGAAGACGGCCGCCGGCAGCCGTTGCTGCTACCGCCACGAGGGCCAACCCTATAAGATTTCTGTGCGTCATGATGCAGTTATTTGCCCACTTGGAATCAGTCCAGTACTTGACCCAAGAAAAGAGACGATAACTATACTCTCAAGATCCCGTCCCATGTACCCGCTCAATCGCCGCCCCCACGCCACGCAGTTTTTCCACAATTCCTTCGTACCCGCGATCGATGTGATACACGCGCTCGATAGTCGTCTCGCCGCTCGCCACCAATCCTGCCAGCACCAGCCCCGCGCTAGCCCGCAAATCCGACGCCTGCACCACGGTTCCGGAGAGCGCCGACTGTCCGCGCACTGTCGCTGAATGCCCTTCGATCGAGATGTGCGCACCCATGCGCATCATTTCACTCGCGTGCAAGAAGCGGTTCTCGAAAATCCTTTCGACAATCACTGACGTCCCTTCGGCCTGCGTTGCCAGCGCCATGAACTGCGCCTGCATATCCGTCGCAAATCCCGGATACTCTTCCGTCGTCAAGTCAGCGCCCACGAGCTTCTTCGCGCTCCGCACGCGAACCGTCGTCTTATTCACAATCTCAATCGGCACTCCCGCCTGCTCCAATTTCGCAATCATCGCGCCCAGATGCTCCGGCGCACAATGCGAAATTGTCAGGTCCCCCCGGGTGATCGCTCCCGCAACGAGAAACGTCCCCGCCTCGATCCGGTCCGGAATCACCGTATGCTCCGTCCCGTGCAATTTCTCCACGCCACGGATCCGCAGCGTCGAACTTCCGTCCCCAGAAATCTGCGCCCCCATCTTCCGCAGCAGCTCCACCAAATCCGTCACTTCCGGTTCGCGCGCCGCATTCTCCAGCACTGTCTCCCCATCCGCCAGCGCCGCCGCCATCAATATATTTTCTGTCCCGGTCACCGTAATTTTCTCGAACACGATATGCGCGCCCTTCAACCGCCCTTTCGGTGCCCGTGCCTCGATGTACCCGTGCGAAGTGCCAATCACCGCGCCCATCTGTTCCAGCGCCTTCAAGTGCAAATCCACCGGCCGCGCCCCGATCGCGCATCCTCCCGGCAGCGACACCCGCGCCATTCCCACCCGCGCCATCAACGGCCCCAGCGTCAGCACCGAAGCCCGCATCGTCTTCACCAGCTCGTACGGCGCCTCCGCGTGATTCAAGCTCGGCGCCTCGATCTCGTAATCGCTGCTCGGCAACTCCGCCACCGACACCTTCGCATCCATGAACGCTAGCAACTTGCTCATGGTAATCAGGTCACGCACTTTGGGAATATTGTGCAGCGTCACCCTTTCCGCTGTCAGCAATGCCGCCGCCATCGCCGGAAGCGCCGAATTCTTCGCCCCGCTGATCGCCACCGTCCCCCGCAGCGCCTTCCCGCCCTTAATCAAGAACTTATCCATGCGCTCTCTCTTTGTTCTTCCGTGGTTTCTATATGTAGGGTGGCGCTTCAGCGCGACCTTCTTTCTTTCTTCTCTCCGCGCCTCTGCGTCCTCCGCGTCTCCGCGTTATCCCTTTCTTGCTTTTCCGTGCATCTCGTTGCCTACTCTGCCAACGCTCCCCTCAAATCGCCACCCGCTGCCCTCAATTTCTTTTTCGCCTCCCCCGCCTCCACTCCAAGCTTCAACATCACCAGCGCGACTCTCAAATTGTGTCCCGCCGCCCGCAAAGCGTGTTCCGCCGCAGACACACTCTTCCCGCTCGCCTCCGCCAGTATCCGCAGTGCCCGGTCCGCAAGCTTTTCATTTGTCAGCTCGGCATCAATCATCAAGTTTTCATAGACATGTCCCAGCCGCACCATCACTGCCGTACTCAGCATGTTCAGCACCATCTTTTGCGACGTCCCCGCCTTCAGCCGCGTCGACCCTGTCAACACTTCCGGCCCCACCTCCAGCGCGATCACGATCTTCGCCAGCCGCGCCGCCGCCATGTGTCGGTTCGACGTAATTACCACCGTCGTCGCCCCGCGCTTGCGCGCATATTGCAGCGCTCCCAGCACGTACGGCGTCGTCCCGCTCGCCGCGATCCCCACCACAACGTCGTTGCTCGTCAATTTCTTTTCGCCCAAATCGCGCTCCGCGTCTCGAACGGAATCCTCCGCCCCTTCCACCGCCCCGGTAACCGCTCGCCTTCCACCCGCAATCAACGCCTGCATCTGTTTCTTCGAAATCCCAAACGTCGGCGGACATTCCGCCGCATCCAGCACCGCCATTCGCCCGCTCGATCCCGCCCCCACATAAATCAGCCGCCCCCCGTTTTGCATCCTCCGCACAATGACATCCACTGCTCGCGCAATCGCCGGAATCTCCCGCCCCACCGCCACCGCAACCTTGCGGTCCTCTCGATTCATCAACCGCACGATCTCCACCGCCGTCATGCGGTCAAGATTCTTGGACGCCGCATTCCGCTGTTCTGTGAGGCGCTGTTCTGTTAGGCGATGTTGAGTCAGGAAATGATCCGTGAGTCGGCGCTCCGTGCGCCTGCGTTTCTTCGGCTGGGAAGTCATCCCCGCATTATACAGGCCTCGGAAAATGTCCCGTGGCAAAGTCACTTCTTCTCCACCGCGCGGTTCCGGCGCGATGAATCCTGGCTGTGCGTTTCAAATAGGCGCAATGGATTGATTGCCGTCGCGGTCGATCACCACGCTTCATGCGCACTTCGAAGGATAGCAACTCGCCGTCAACCAAATCACATCACCGGGAATCAGCTATGTTAAAAAGGAGTTGGTTTCGCGGATTCGCCAAAACGGAACGGCTGGAAATTATATTCATGAACGTTCTCAAAAAACTCTTCGAGCAGCATTTCCACGCGCCGCCCGAGCGCATCCAGCCGCTCCAGGGAGAGCTCGGCGGCTCGGGCCGCAAGATCATTCGCCTTGCCAATGAAAAGGTCAGCGCCATCGGCATTCTGTACGGCGTGCGCGAAGAGAACATCGCCTTTCTCGAATTTTCCAAACATTTTCGCCGCCACGGTCTGCCAGTGCCGGAAATTTATGCCGAAGATTTAAGCCACGGCGCTTATCTCGAAGAAGACTTTGGCGACACCACACTGTTTGAGTTTCTTTCGAAAAACCGCGCCGGCGGAAACATTGCTCCCCAAGTGATCGAAGCCTACCGCAAAGTGGTGGCCGTGTTGCCCCGTTTTCAGGTCGAAGCCGGCCGCGACCTCGACTACTCCGTCTGCTATCCCAACCCCAGCTTCGACCGCCAATCCATCGCCTGGGATTTGAACTATTTCAAGTATTATTTTCTCCGCCTTGCCGGTATCCCTTTCAACGAACAAGCCCTCGAGGACGATTTCAGCCGTTTGACCGAATTCCTCCTAAACGCCCCCCGCGATTACTTTCTCTACCGCGACTTCCAATCCCGCAACATCATGCTGCGCAATGGCGATCCCTTTTTTGTGGACTACCAAGGCGGCCGCAAAGGTGCTCTGCAATACGACATCGCTTCTCTCTTGTACGATGCCAAGGCCGACCTGCCCCCCGATCTTCGCCAGCAACTCCTCGATCACTATCTCGACCGGCTCGCCGGGTTCATCAAGCTGGACCGCCCGGCATTCATGCAGCATTTTTACGCCTACGTTTACATTCGCATCATGCAAGCCCTAGGCGCCTACGGTTTTCGCGGTTTTTACGAACGCAAAGCCCACTTTCTCCAGAGCGTCCCCTACGCCCTGAAAAACTTGCGCTGGTTGCTTCACCACGTCAGGCTGCCCGTCCCCCTCCCGGCGCTGATGGACGCTTTCAAAGGCATGCTGGCCTCGGAGAAATTGCAGGGCCTCGCCACCGACGCGGACAATCTCATCGTGCGGATTTTCAGTTTTTCCTTTCACCACGGCCTGCCAAAAGACGAGAGCGGCAACGGCGGCGGTTTCATCTTCGATGGACGCAGCCTCCCCAATCCCGGCCGCGAAGAGCGCTTCAAGACTCTCACCGGCAAGGACGCTCCGGTGATCGACTATCTCGTTCAACAGGAAAGCGTGCACCAGTTTCTCGCCAGCGTCCTCTCGCTGGTGGACTCGAGCATCAGCAACTATCAGCAGCGTGGCTTCAAGAATTTGATGGTTTCGTTCGGCTGCACCGGCGGCCAGCACCGCTCCGTCTTCCTCGCCGAGCAATTGGCCAAGCGCTTGCGCAACAGGAACGGCGTGGAAGTCGCCGTCCGCCATCTCGAGCTGGAAAAACTTGGCAAGCGGAAAGCACTCCAGTGAAGACCGAGCTCATTTTTCAAGAGTCATACTTCGGAGCACGTAAATCCAACCGCCTTGCCGTTGTAGGGGCTGCCTTCTTAGGTGGGCTGCTGCCGCAATCGAGCGCGACACCTCGCTTCTCTGCGTTTCCTCAGCGTCCTCTGCGTCTCCGCGTTATCTTTTTCCTTTTCTCGCCACTTGCCACTCGCCACTCGCCGCTTCTTCCTTCCGTGGAGAATCCCCCCCAATGAAAGCCATGATCCTCTCGGCTGGCCTGGGTACCCGCCTCCGCCCGCTCACCGACAATCGCCCCAAAGCCCTAGTCGAGCTCGGCGGACGCACGCTGCTCGAAATCACCCTCTCCCGCTTGCGCTCCTTTGGAATCAGCGAAGTGATCGTCAACGTCCACCACTTCGCCAACATGGTCATCGACTACCTGAAAACCAACAAAAATTTCGGTATGCGCATCGAAATCTCCCGCGAAGACGTGCTGCTCGACACCGGCGGCGGCCTCAAAAAAGCCTCCTGGTTTTTCCTCGACGATTCCGCTCGCCGTGATTCCAGCCAAACCGACGAGCCCTTCCTCCTCCACAACGTCGACGTCATCAGCACCATAGACCTCCGCCGCATGCTCCAATTCCACGCCGAAAATCAAGCCCTGGCCACCCTAGCCGTCCAAAACCGCGAGACTTCCCGCCCCCTCCTCTTCAACGACCACCACCAGCTCTGCGGCCGCCGCATCGACAACAAAAATACCGTCATTTCGAGCGAAGCGAGAAATCTCTCTTCGATTCCATTTCAAGCCCTCGCCTTCTCCGGCATCCACGTCATCTCCCCCCGCCTTCTCCCCCTGCTCACCGAAGAAGGCATATTCTCCATTATCCCCTCCTACCTCCGCCTCTCCGCCCAAGGCCAAGAGATCCTAGCCTTCCGCGCCGACGACTACTATTGGCGCGACCTCGGCCGCCCCTCTGACCTAGCCCAAGCCGCCCTCGACTTGCCGCTGTAGCTCACTCCTTCAGGGATGAGGCTTCTCGGCTCAAGAAAAACATCGTCAGCCCATTACGCTTGAGGTAACACGTAATTCACGGCATTCTGAGTCAGTGATCCTTGGCTATCGGGAGAAAAGGACCAGCGACTTCGCTGCTGGCAAACGGGTCAAGGCATTCTCTGGATTTGATCGCTCCGCGCGCCTGAAGCTCGACCGTCTGGACGCGGCCACATCTCTCGGAGGCCTTGCCGCCCTACCCGGCAATCGCTTCGAAGCGTTACTCGGTGACCGCAAGGGCCAGTACACTATTCGCATCAACGATCAATGGCGAATTTGCTTCGAATGGCCGGGCGGGTCGCCGGGGGCCATCGCACGTGGAGATTGTCGACTATCACTAGGAGGACCGCTATGGCCGTCACTGTAGTTCATCCGGGTGAACACCTGGCCGAGGAATTGGAAGCACTCGATATGAGCGCGGCGGAACTGGCGCGAAAGCTCGGTGTGCCCACCAATCGAGTCACGCAAATTTTGAATGGCACACGCTCTGTTACGGGCGACACCGCTCTGCGCCTCGCTCACTTCTTCGGCACCAGCGCGCAGTTTTGGCTCAATCTGCAAAATCTTTACGACTTGCGGCTTGCCCAGAAGAAGGCTGGCAAATCCGTCAAGGCCCTGCCTAAACTGAAACGTCGCGAACTTGTCCACGCATAGAGGCTATGCAGGCACGACCTCGGCCACCCCGCCGACCTCGCCCAAGCCGCTCACGACTTGCGGCAAAAAGTTTCTCTGTAATACGCTCGCTGTAGCTATGATTCCCCGTTCTTTGTTCCTGTGTTCCGCATTTGGTTCCATTGTCCTGTTTGGTTGCAATTTGCCCTCGACCCGCACACAGGAGCCAGTTGCAGAACACTACATTGCTGTCCCGGATTCTGTGGGGTTCGACATCGAGCAACTCCCAGGCGACTGTTCTGCGCAACATTGGCTCGCCACGTACGTCTCCAAGGGGAAAGCAGCAAAATTCAGAATTGAGCTAGGCCCGTCCAAATCCCTCGAAGACAAAGAATCGAAAGACTTCGATATCCAGCAGGGCGAAGGTAGATTCCTTGCCGAGCCAGGATCGGATGCGAGTGTCCTTCTGGTCGACCTAAAGAACGCGCTTGAGGCCAAGAGGTTTCCAACGAAGGTTCGAAGAGCGCGCGATCTTCCTTTCGTTTTCGTGAGTCTTGGGCAAAACCAGTCCCAAGATGCCGGCGGAGGTTTCAACGATCAACCACCCGGCCATTGGACTCCGATCAAACTCTTCATCGGAGAGGGGAAGCAAGAGGGCGAGGTGTTTCTAAGCCTGAATCCCGTCATCAAAAAGGGTCAGTTTTCCATAAAAGACGCCGAGTATGGCGACATCGTACTCGCACGCCTTGCGCAAGTGCTGTGAGACGACATAATTGCGCCATTTTCGTGCATAGTAGTGCTATGAGTCCTGCGAACAAGATCGTACGCCATGGCATCGAAGCGGAAAAGCGTAACCAGCAGAAGTTATTCGATCTAGCCGAGCGTCTTCGCCACGCTACCGACTTAAAGGAAGTCAAGCGCCTCGGCCATAGACTGGGCCAAGTGGTCTTTGGTAGCTAACCTACCTACTCAGAAGTTTCCAGCTTCTCCGCCATCTCCAGCATCTTCGTCACGCTGTTCCAATTTCTCCCGGTCCCCGACGTCTTCAGCGTTTTCTCAAGTCTTGCCAACGACAGTTTCGAGCGTCCCATGCCATTGGGAAAATAAATGTACAGCTCGCGCCCCTCGATCCGCAGTTCCTCCGGATCGCACTTCATCTGACGAACCTTCTCCCGAGCTTCCTCTCCAGGATCACTGGCGAGAAATGTAACGAGCAGCTTGTTCGGCTCAATCCCGCGCCGCTTCGCGAACGGGTTCCTTGCAATCCCCTCTCTCATCTCCGCCGCAGTGCGCAAAATCACATCTAGCCGAAACCCGAACTTCCGTTCAATCCCCTCCTCGATTCGCTTGGTGAGCCGCGAGATGTCCCGCTCGTCGCTCCTGAAAATGACGTTGCCACTTTGGACGTAGGACTGCGCGTCCCACAGCTTCTGCGATTCATACAGTTCCCGCAGCGCGTCCATCTTGATCTTGTTGTGGCCCCCAACATTGACGCCACGCAGCATGGAAATAATCACGCCCATATCGTGCCCCAGTATATCCCGTTGGCGGGCCGGCTCGGGAAACTCACAGTGTAGGGCCCCCATGGAGTTCACTCCGACTCACGTTGGGGAGCCCGTCCTTGCCCTTTGCGCCCATGCGGACTTGCGAATTCACACCATTCTGGTGCATACTGGTGTCATGAGCACCACAAACAAAACCGTACGCCAAAGCGTCAGCCTTCCCGCCAACGTTGCAGCCCAGGTTCGCAGCCTGGCGAAGACCCGCAGGCTGAGTTCCAACCGCATGTTGGTGGAACTCATCGAAAAGGGCATCGAGGCGGAGAAGCGCAAGCAGCAGGAGTTCTTCGATCTTGCCGAGCGTTTCCGCAACGCCACCGACCCCGAAGAAGCCAAGCGCCTCGGCGATGAAATGGGCCGAATGGTCTTTGGCAGCTAATGCCGAGGATTGAGCACTGGGAGAATTTGCCAACAAACGTGCGTCAGCACTTGATAGATCGCATGCGCGACCGGGCCATCAGCCTCGCCGACCTCAACCAACTTCGCCTGTGGATTGAACAGCAGCCAGAAGTGCCGGAAGGGGATTGGTCCAAGGACTTCGGTTCATTCAAGATCTGCGGCCACGGCTCGTACCCCAAGACGTTCTTGCTTCGAGGCCAGGCTGCTAAGGGCGAAGCCCTTTGACCCATTGCGCAGGTAACCTTATACCCGTAGCATATAGACCCACGCGGAGCACTCACGATGAAGATAGCTAAGTCAGCTTTTCTGACCCCAGTTCTGATTGTGGCTGCATTATTCACGAGCGCAGCCCGTGCGCAAACCCCGCGCTGGACCGAGCAAAAAGCCAACGCCTGGTACGCTCAACAGCCCTGGCTGGTCGGAAGCAATTACGTTCCCAAGTCCGCCATCAACGAATTGGAGATGTGGCAGGAGGCCACCTTCAATCCCGAAGAGATCGACAAGGAATTCACCTGGGCCGAAGCCATGGGCATGAACACCATGCGCGTCTTTCTGCACGACCTGCTCTGGCAGCAGGATGCCGCCGGTTTTCAGAAGCGCATCGATCGGTTCCTGACGATCGCGTCGCGGCATCACATCCGTCCGATGTTTGTGCTCTTCGATTCCTGCTGGGACCCCCAGCCTCATCTGGGCCTGCAGCACCCACCGATTCCCGGAGTTCACAACTCCGGCTGGGTGCAGAGTCCCGGCGCGGCGGCGCTCGCGGATGCCAATCAAGTTCCGCGGCTGAAAGCCTACGTCCAAGGCGTTGTGGGAGCCTTCGCCAAGGACGACCGCATCCTTGCCTGGGACATTTGGAACGAGCCCAGTGCTGATAACCTCGGAAGCTATCCAAAAATAGAGCTGAAAAACAAAACCGCCCTTGTGACAGCCCTTTTGCCACAGGCATTCCAGTGGGCGCGAGAGGCGAATCCCGTGCAGCCTCTCACCAGCGGAGTCTGTTGCGTGGACACCTCACCGGACGGCGCAAACCTGGACGAACTCCGGCAGATTCAACTCCGCGAATCCGACATCGTCACCTTTCACAACTACAGTTGGCCCGAGTACTTCAAGCGCCAGGTGGCCTGGCTGAAGAAGTACAACCGGCCGGTGATCTGCACCGAATACATGGCGCGTTCGGCGGGCAGCACGTTTGACACGGTGTTGCCAATCGCGAAGCAGGAGCGGGTCGGGGCCATCAATTGGGGATTCGTCGCTGGCAAGACGCAGACATACCTGCCGTGGGAGTCGTGGGAGCATCCCTACATTCTCAGCCAGCCGCCGGTGTGGTTTCACGAAGTGCTGCATCCCGACGGCACACCCTACCGCCAGGCCGAAGTGGATCTGATCCGCCAGCTCACCGGCAAGCAGTAGCAATCAGCAAAACGCCCTTCGGAGGACGAACCGGTCAGCCGCGCACTCCGGTGCGGCGCTTCTCGAAAAACAAAACCCAAGGCAAAAACGGCCCTTGAAAACCGTAGGTGCGGTGCCCGGCCGCCTTTGCTCTTGGCGTAACTTTTTGACGGCCGCCGCCGTATCTCAGGCTAACCTCTCACAAGCGAGGACATATGAGTTCCACCAAGAACCCAGGCAGATTCGCAGGCTTGCTGTATGTACTCATGTCAATAGCGGGCTTCTTCGCCATGGGATATGTTCCCAGCAAGCTCATCGTCCACGGAAACGCAGCGGCGACGGCCAGCAACATCGCGGCCTCCGAGACGCTCTTTCGCCTCGGCATCGTGGGCGAACTCATCGGCCAGGCCGGTTTTATCTTCGTGGCCCTGGCCTTGTACGACCTGCTCAAGGGGGTCAACCGGCGGCACGCCTCGCTCATGGTGACATTGATTGTGGTCTCGATCCCGATAGCGTTTCTGAATGAACTAAACGCAATCGCTGCCCTCGTCCTCGTGCGCGGGGCTGACTTCCTATCCACATTCGAAAAGCCTCAGCGCTATGCCCTGGCTATGCTGTTCCTCAATCTGCATGGTCACGGATTTGGTGTCGCCGAAATATTCTGGGGTCTGTGGCTCTTTCCCCTCGGGCTGCTTGTGTACAGGTCGCGATTCCTGCCGCGGTTCCTGGGCGTCTGGGTCGCCCTCGGCGGCTTCGCCTACGTGATCCTGAGCCTTACAGGCGTACTGTTGCCGCAATATCAGGACAAGGTGTTTACCTACTCTCAGCCCGTCTTCTTCGGGGAAGTGGCGCTCATGCTGTGGCTCGTGATCAAGGGCGCCACGCCGCCAGCGCTGGACGCCACAGCCTCATCGTCGGCGGCTGGTTAGGCTGCATTACTGGCGTTTGAGAACTCCGGCGCTAGGCGTCGTGAAGCCGCTCGCCGGGCCCCGGCTTCCGGACGCTCTGCTCGCATGCATACCCGGCGCCGCCGGCACTCACAATGCTGGATCAGGTCACTGGTGGATTGTCGCAACCCTTACCTCACCGGATTATGGAAGAGTTGCCCCCTAAACCGACCAGATTATTGGGTGATGGCATCGTGCCAAGGGCCATGCGGGTTGGAGGTCTTCATGATATTCGATCCCGTGTGCCGCCGCCGGAATCTGCTGCACACGTAATTCGTGCGACCGCCCTGGCAGACCCCCACAGAATGCTTACACAAGCAGCTTGACATCACGGCAAGGAGGGACAGCTTGCAGAGGTGCGGTTAGGGGAGCACAATCTTGACAGTGGTAATTCCCCCGGTGAGTCCGAAAACTCGATCGCCTATGATCGCCATCCTGCTCATCCTCGGGGGTGCAGTCTTCGGTGTACTAGGCGGGTTGCATGCCATTTACACTCTGCTGGATCTGCGCAACCCGCGACGACTTGTTCCTGTCGATCCTTCAGTTGCACACGCGATGGCCAATTCGGCGGTCAGGCTGTCGGGTGGGAGCACGGATATGTGGCGAGCCTGGATTGGCTTTAACTTCAGCCACAGTCTTGGTGTCCTGCTATTTGCCGCGCTTGCGATCTGGGCCGGGGCCCGAATCAGAATGCTTCCCGTCGGCATCGTGGCAGCGCTGACCCTGATCGGCTGCGTCTACCTGACTCTGGCCCTGCGTTACTGGTTTCGTGTTCCTGCCATCGGCATTGCCATTGGTACCAGCTGTTTCGCCGCGGCATGGGTCCTGTCGCTGCGCTGACTCGTCACCACCTGTACTGTGCTTGGCACCGATAAAGCGGCAAGCATTAACAGACTGCCTGTTTGCAACGGTCTGAATTCCCGGCCAAAGGTCGGAGCGGCGCGTATGGGTTACGGGGCCTGCCAGAGATCGTAGATTTCCTGTGTGCCCGTGTCGCGAAGCAGGAGAGGTGAATCGTCGGGAACCATGCCTAGCCAGACACTGTAAAAGCCTGTTTGCCGGAAGTTTTTGAGATCGGCCACCCGCTCGAGCTTCCGGTCGCGAATGCGCACTCGCATTACGGACGGCTGGTTTTCCCCCTGCAGTTTCCACAGTGACCGCGGCCGCACCCTGAAAGCAGCGGCGCCCGGAAACCCGGACGAGTTGAAACACCGCTTCCGACATTTTCTGCCCCGCTCGCGCGCTCTACTCCTCCAACGTTCGAGTGAATTCGCGCACCACAGCAAATCCCTCCCCAAGGTTCATCGCGAAACCACACTCCTTCGCCAGCGCATCGAACACAGGTTCCCACTCTGCCGGCGGCACATCGAGTTCACGCGGCCGCTCATGTGTCGCCCGTTTCGCGAACGTCGCACGGACTGCCACGGTGATCTTGCCGTTGTCGAGCTTCTCGGTGCGGATCAACAGCACCATGTCGATGAGATCTTTGGTTCTGGTGTTCGCTCGCTCGCCTCGTGGCAGCGTATACGCATGAAGCTTTTCCGCAAATTGCTGTTCGGCCGAAATGACCGGAAACGAGGGCGGTTACACGCCGCCGAAGTCGAGCCAGTCCCGGCCGGTCACCACGTCCTGGCCTGCCCAGACCGCAATTATCGCGGAGCCTGTGCCAGCGACATCTGGGAGTAGGAAGTGCCAGACCCGGATAGCCCTCAAGAACTGCGGATCAACAGTTTCACGCGAGGTCAGTAATCCAAACGCTTAACGCGCCACGAACGGTTGCGTAAGCCACAGAGAACAACTCTCTGGACATGCAGATTGGCGCAATGCTGGCGGGCCCTGTCCAGTTCTCCCTGGCTGCTAACAGGTACGAGGCGTACCATTGGGCATGAGCAGAATGCCTCAGTTCGACCCAGAAATCTCTGATCGCTCATTAGCCGCCGCTGTGCTCGTTCGAGAGGAGCCAGACGACGCGGAAGACGAACAGGATGAAGAGGACGACGACAACGAGGAAGACGATGACGACGGCGAAGACGATGGATACTCGGAGTGAGCTGCCGGTGCTTTCCCAGTGCTCCAGTCGTGGTCGTCACTGCGGGCAGAGTGGCTACAAGTGTTGATCCTATTCTTCCACTAGGCAGCGCCAGGTTTAACCCCTCTTCCACGTCGATGCGAGGTTTGCAAGATTTCGAGTCGTTTCCCAGGCGCTAAGTTTGATTCATCGCAGTTGAAAGTCGGTATCGCCAACCCGCGTCTCCCTTCTCACCCGCAGCGACTCTTCTCAGCCGAAATTCGGCTTTCGCAGTCTGCAAGAAGGGCAAGCCGTGCAGTTCGACGTGACGAAGGGCCCAAAGAGCTGGCAGGCCGAGAACGTTCGGGCCGTCTGAGCGGCAACAAGGAATGCCAGTTGTCCGATTCCGGGCATCCCTGTTTATCTGGCGACATCACTTCTCGGGCTAGGGTGGGTACTCTGTCGGTCAGGGTCCCGCACCCGCTGATCTCTCCGAGATTGGTTCTGGTTACGCCCGTGTCCTGCGAGCGGCGGCAGGTCGAAGTGACGACTCTTAGACGGTCTCTAGTCTCAGAGTTGGAAACGCAGCCTTATACAAGCGTTCATCCAGGGTTAGAAGCCGATAGCTACGGGTATGGGCGTGAGCACCAATCAAGAAGTCAGCAAGAATACGTCGGGCGCCTGAATCGCGCTGTTTGCGTCGCCGTTCCGCGTAAGACTGAAACGCCCGCCCGGCAGATCGCCAAACCTGCTCATCCAAATCCCAATCAATCGCAACTCCGGTCTCTTCAAGGAAGGAACTTACGAAGGTCTCGGTGCGGCCTGGGGCTGCAATCAGCTCCGCGAAAACCGGGGCCGCGACCACCAGGGTTCCCCGATTGAACGCCGAATCAAGAGCAGTTTGTGCGGCTCCGCTGAGCCCTGGATCCTTGTCCCACAATGCTATGAAGACATTGGTGTCTATGGCGGTAATCATTGTCCGCGCATTTCCCGGAGCCATCGACGAATGTTCTTTTTCCCGGACCGAATGCCAGGATTGCCGATCGCGCGATACTTGGAGAATGCGCTCTGGCTGCGGACCGGCCGGACCCGCACTCCTTTGCCGTCACTCTCGAACATTAGGCGGTCTCCTGCTCCAACCCCCAGGAGTCGGCGAACCTCGCGCGGCACAGTGACCTGTCCTTTGCTTGTAAGTTTGGCTTGTTTCTGCACGCTGATCCTTTCCTTACTTTAGCACAGATTCCTTACGTGTTAATATTGAAACTTTTGCAACCGGCAGCGTGGGCTCCCAGAAGCTAGCAATGGCCTTTCAACTGAAACTGGAATAGCGACGCCTGCTCGGGAGAAATGGGAGTTGCCCCTCTCCGCAGCCACGGCGCTGCTAATCGCACCCAATGACGGTCACATTAACAGCCGGTGGCATCACCGGCCAGGCGCGAAAAGTCCGACCTGGTCGCCAAACTCCAAGGGGGGAATGCTCAGCCTGTCATACTCCGTTACTTTTCTCCCAGGCGAAATGTGATCCCTACTGTAAAACCGATCGGGTAGCCGGGGGTCCCGTGAACACGGTACTTTGCACCACCAGTCGGAGTAACTCTAGACTCCAGATAGTTCTGGGTTTCCCAGTAGCGCTTGTCATTGAGATTGTCGATCGCAAAATTGAAGTCCACGCCATGCCGAATTCGCCTGGACATGCTGAGATCAACAACGTCGAGGCCGGTCGCGTGGGGAACAGCAGAGTCCGAGCCGTCCAATAGGTAGCCACTGATATGGCGGTAGCGCAGGGAACCGTTAAAGCCGTGCCAGTCCGACAAGGTGAGACCAGAGTTGGCGACCGAGTGCGGGGCACTGTTAACATAGATTCGAGGCGACCCCAGATAGAACGCGTTTGAGACCTGGGTAAAGCCACCATTGAAAGCAAGAGGGCGGACGATTTGAACTGATGTCTTCCCTTCCCAGCCGTAAGAGCGGCTCGGCCCTTTGAATTCGAAGCTGCCATCATCTGGAATGTAGACCTGCTCATTCGAGCGATTGATCAGGAAGACGTCGGTGCTCAAGGAAAACCGCTTCCAGTTGTGGGAAGTACCAACCTGGTAGAAATCGGTCGTTGACATCTTTGGCGCGTTCGGTTGCTGAACAACTCCGCGCGCATCCTGGCTGGAGATGCCGCGGCCGTAGCTCGCGTAAAACGTCAGTGGCAACCGGTTCGAAGGAGTGTATGACACGTTCGCTTTCGGCTGGAAGCGCGAGGCGCCCTGGAGCCCGCTGTGATCGGAGTTGATGTGATCGTCCACGTCGAACCGGAAGTAGTCAAAGCGCAGCCCAGCGTCGAGATGCAGTCTCTGTCCCAGCAAGTCCAGACCCTGCTGGACATAGCCCGCGACATTTGTGACGTGAGCATGCGCGCTGGTCGTGACTGCTTGTAGTCGCCGGGCTTCCGTTTGGTTCAATCCAACATTAATTTGGTTATCGTGCAGATTGGAACCGAAGCTGAGCAAGGCAGTGTTCCCGAACAGCTTGTACGGATGAAGGTATTGCGCATTGATCCCCTGCTGCAGGCGGGAGTCGTGCTGCTGGATCTCGTCGCCATGAATCGGATCGGTCGGGAGATAATGGACCAGGAAGAAGGTGAAGTTCGAATACAAATCAAACAACGAGCGGCCCAGAAATCCATCTACCTTCAGAACGTCACCGTGCGAGAAATCCCGCTTGTAGTAAGTTCCGAAGGTTCCCAGGCGTACTTTCCCACCGTCGAAGGGATCGATAAAACCGAAGCGGTTGAGCCGACCGGAGGCAACTAGGTCGAGCGTAATTTGGCCCGAGGAATAGAAATCCGTGATACCGAAATTCAGCTTGAAGCCCAGGGACTGCTTTTCGTTCAAGTGGCGGGTGTAATTGCCGGTAACATTGTTGCGCTTGTAGCGGCCCGGGTTGATAAACGGACCATCAGTGTTGGAGCCATCGTAGGCGACAAACGCGTCAGCATGTTCCAGCCCGGGACTAAACGCAACAAGACTCCGGTAGGCGTCAAAGGAACCGCCGTGGACTCGTACGGTAAGCAAGTTCGGCAGGCTTTCCTTAAGACGAATGTGAACTACGCCCAGCCCCGAGAAGTCGCCATACTCCGCGCTGAAGGGCCCGTTGAGGATGTCAACGTCGTCCACCAGTTCCGGCGTCAGACTCTTCAGCGCTCCCAGGTAACCTTGGCCATGGCCCTGAGTGCCCTGATTTTGCTGGACATCATCCACCAGAACCTTCAGGCCGCCATTCACCCCACCATGATCGAGATTGAACCCAAAACGACGAATCTCTAGCGATTTTCCGCCCCCCTCGTGCTGGCCGGCATTGATTCCCGCCGCCAGCGTGTCGAAGATCTGGTCATCCCGGGAAAACAGGGCACTCTTGTAGACGTTGTCGTTTCGCTGGTCGATGGTGGGATTCAGGGCCGTAGCAGAAATCACCAGGCTTTCATACACCGGCGGGATGGCATAGCTGACTCTCAGTTGCAAGTTTTCCGAGGAGTCGGACACGTCGATGCTCTTCTCCTCTGAAACCAGGTACTTCCCGATAACCTTCAGCTTCACGGGTTCGTTGGGAAGTCGCAGACGAAAACTGCCATCTGTGCCCGTCAGCGTCTCCCGCTTTCCAGAAGCAAAGCTCGCCACCATGGTGACGTTCGAAACTACCTCATTCTTATCGGTTGTGACCACGCCAGAAACAACCCTCGACGGAGTCGACTGCGAATTGGATATCCCGGCGACAGCCAAAATCAGAAACCCAAGCAGGGAGGCGTTGCCGGCCAGCCGGAACTTGGTCGACGATACCTTCATGGCCTCACCGCGCGCTCCCCGACCGCGACAACCCGGCCAACGCGACCCGCGCCTCTTCCGACCCCAGGGCGTTCAGTTCAGCAGATTGGCTTAGATAGCGTTCGGCGGCCGTGCGGTCGCCCACCGCCAGAGCGATCTCACCAGAATGCCGAAACAACCTGGCATCGCGGATGCCGACGGCCAGGGCAGTGTTGATCTGCTTGAGCGCTTCCTCGTCGTGGCCATTCACGTGTAATGCCCAGGCATAGCAATCCAGGGTAAAGACATCGTGCCGCCGGGCATACTCGCGCCGCGCCACTTCCAGAGCCTTGGCGGGCTGGTTTCGATAGTCGGCGTAGTAGAAGATCAGTTCGTGGTTGGAATTGTCCGCCCGGTTCGCTTCCCGCAGCGACTTCTTCTCAAACTCGGCAAAGGCTTTCTGCGCCTCTTCTTTGTGGCCGGCCAATTGCAATGCCTGCGCCAGGTCGAAAAGATTTTCTGCATGCGGGGCGGCCTGATAGCGCTGCCTCAGCAACTCTACTGCTTCGTCATAGCGTTTCTGCTGGATTCTCACTTTCGCCAGATTTCCCAGGGCATAGTGATAGCCGGGGAACATAACGAGCGCTTGCTGCGCAAGCTTTTCGGCTTGATCGATCTTGCCAATTGCCAGGTTCAGGTGAGCCATCTGAGTCACGATCCAGGCTCCGTCCTCGACTTCGCTCGGTGGCGTCGACTGGTAGGCCATGTTCATCAACTCCAGCGAACCGTCGATGTCGCCGAAGAGTTCCCGGAGATAAGCAGCTCGGGTCACCCCCGGCATGTTTCCCGCTCTGAGATCGAGCATCCACTGCGCCGCGGTCTCCGCATCTTTGTAATTGCCCAGCTCCACATTCGCGTCGGTGAGAAAGCCATACAGCATCACGTCGTCCGGCATCTTCTCATTGAGCTTTTTGGCGGCGTCCAAGGCGTCGGCGAACTCGTGTTTTCCCAGCAACAGCCAGACCCGAATTTTCTGACCGTCAAAATTGTCGGGAGCGATAGCGAAAGATTTCTGTAACCATTCTTCTCCCTGCGTGTAAAAGGTGACGTCGGAGGTTTCCCGGGCGCGGCGCGACAGCGCGAGCGCAAGCGCGTTATATGCCTCGAAGTCGTTGGGCTTTTTCTCGATCAGTTTCCGGGCTTGAGCGATGCTACGCTCGGCGGGAGAGAGTTTTGCTTCAACGGAGACATTGGTGGTTTGTGCAAATCCGGCGGTCGTGCCTAGAACGAGCAATAGGAGAGCTGCGATTCGTTTCATGGTATTCCTCTCATGTCGGGTAAGAATTCGTGGCCGCTGTTGGCAGCGGCCACCAAGCAGATTTACTTGATCGGGCAAACACCATCGGGCTGACCGCTACACCCCATCTGACCGGGACCGGTGTGGTGGCTGTTCCGACCGCTGTGAGCAGGCGTCACGTAGGGAAAGGTGCCGGCGTAGCCGTCTTCGTTCGTGTTCACCCCGTCACCAACCGGGGCGCCGAACTTCTTGGGGTCTGCCAGAACGCCAGCCACAGCACGTGCGGCGATGTCGACCACATCGTCGATCGGGCGCCGTCCTTGAGGGAAACCGGCCAAGTCTCCCACCAGGAAGCCGAGACGCTTTTGGCTTCCGACGGGAGTGGGGGGAATGCCCGTGTTCAGCCGCAACAGATCAGCAATCGGTCCGGCGTCTTTGGGGCCACATCCGGGGCAAATCGGAGCTGTGTATTGGACCAAAGGCAGCAGGTCGATACGGGGCGCTGGGGGAATTGGGATGCCCAGCGTGGCCGCTAACAGATGCGCCAAGAGTGGATCGAGGAAGAAGTTGGCGAACTGCCTATCGTTCTTCGGATCGTCCACGCTGAAGCGGTCTTTGAAGCCGGTCCCGATGATCAGCTCGTTGATCAGCGAGTTGCCCTCGCGGTTTACCTGAATCCATGATCCACCGCTGTCGACTACCCCGGTCGGACGATGAACCGTGAAACGCCGGCGGGAGGTCGCTCCGTAGGTTCCGATCACCGCCCTCTTGTCGCTGGCCGGATGAAGCTTGCCATCCACCGTCAGCATGGCGATAGGCACTTCCAGCACAATAGAGTTGACGTTGAAGCCTGCCACCGCGTCAGGAGCATAGTTGTGCGTATCGTCCGCGTCCTCTGCGGGAGACAGCACACCCCCTGCCGCCATGCGGAAGTTCAGAGAGTCAAACGCTGCCCCCAGGTCGATGTAGAAAGGATCATCCACCGTTCCCGCGAACACGCGCACACCGTCACTCAAATCATAACTGCCCTGATTGAACAAGTCCTGATAGTTAGGCATGGTTAGTGGACCGACGTTGGAAGGCACTGCGTAGAGAGTTTGTCCGTGGGCAAGGTCGGTGCATTCGCCGTTCTTGATCATGGACACGGTATAGGTTTGCCGCAGGCTAAGGCCGGCTGCGCCGGGTCCCGATAAAGAAGTGATGGGGGGAATTCCAGCGATGCCACCTACATAGGCCGTGAAGATGCTGGGCTGGCGAATCTCCGTGTTGAAGCGGAATTGGAATGTGATGTCCTCCTCTCCGTCGTGATTGTTGTCGACCTTCATTTCATAGAGAACGTTGGGATCGAAGGGGAAGTAATTGGGCCCATTGGCAGGTTCTAGTAGCCCGTCGACGTTAAGGATCATGGTGACGCGGTCTGGATGGTCGTAGCTGACGAACGCGTACCAATCGGTTACGTCCGCGCTGTGGTCGAGTGCAGAGATGGGCGCTTCGCGGTGACTGGACGCGAACATGCCGGTTGGAACCAGCATGAAGAGCACCGAAGCGAAGGCCACGAATAGTTTCGGTTGCCGCATGAGATTTTCCTTTTGCAGTGAATTTGGTGGACGTCGCCCATCGTGGACTTCATTGCTGCGGAATTGATTGCTTGCGCCTCCCGTACCGTTACGACTCGCTCCGTCTATCTCCAAGTACGAGGCAATCGACCGATTGGATTTTCGTCAGATTTTTGCTCCGCTGCTGGCTTTGTCGATTCTTCCGCAGAAATGTGGCCTTCCGACTCGCTCTCATCAGACTTGCGCGGGTGAAGAGAAGGTCAGGTCGGCAAATCCAGCATCGGAGTAGTTTTGCACCACTTCGAACCCCATGGTGCTTTGAGCGGACGCAGAGAACTACTGATCTTTCCTGGACATGCGCACACGCTGTGCAGCAGGAACGAGCAGCCTAGAACTCGTGGCAACTTCACCAATCTTAGAGAAGAGGGCACCCATTTTGTGCCATTTGGGGGCCAATGCTGCTCAATCGATGAAAAATCGCCCTGGTACGAGAATTTTCCAGTGAACTGCCAAGTCGGTTAAGAAAGCGGGCATGTTGGCGTTCGATCAATGGACGAACTCGATGGTTGCGGGGGAGCGAATCTTAATCGCCGAGCGTGGTGGCTGTGAGAACGATCGCCTCGGTTAGGCGTTGAGCCTGGAGTACGGACGGAATGGGTCAGGTTCAGGGTCAATTGTTTACAGTCATACGCTCGGGTGGCGTTCTCAGGGGCCGTCGCTCATTCATTCCTAGGTCCACCATCCGAGGTCCAAGTCCCGCGATTCCCAAGATCTCTTCGTTACGGCTTGAATGAGCTGACCGGATTCGTGGTCCTGGGTCCATACCCATACTCCGGGGACAGCCACTTCCGCGCCTCCGGTAATCACGACCGGCATCGAATCCATTCCGCGACCGTGGGCTGCGGGAATCGCGCCTCCTCGCTTGTGCGTACGACGACCGTAACTTCGCCGACACGCGCCACTGTCGCGGTGGCCGTGGCTATGCTGAGACTCCCAGGGTTGAGAGAGATCACATTGACTCCAAATTTCAACAACGAATCGGCCAAGATCGTGACCTGGGAACCAGATGCAGTGATACTCGCCATTCCACCTGCCGGTGTCTGAACTACATCACCAGGAAATTTGAAGTCTTTGGGGAGGCAGAGAACGATAAAGAGGCAATTGCTAAGGCTCTGGAACTATACCCGACTTGCTGGACACCGAATGCCTAGAGGGAGAGAATAATAGGCATGCCTACCACAAATATTTCCCCACGGGATCAAAATGAGCGATCTGCCTGCCTGGGCCGTCAATGTAGCCACTGCCGTCCTCGCCCATCACGCGCTGCGCGTTTAAGCCAGCTGATGCTACTCGCGCTCGGGGCATACTTTTGTTTTAATTTCGCTCTTTGGGCGCAAACATCCGAGTCCCAAACAGACGACGCGAACAAGGCCTGGACGGCCACAACCGAGTCGCAAGGCGACAACGTAAATCCCACACGCACCACCGAAAGCCACACCAAGAGCGGCAATCGCACCCTAGACAAGCAATCGGTCCAGCGCCGCGGGACTGACGGACATTTCGAACCTTACCAGGACATCGAAAAGGAAACGGTGCAAGTGGACGCTACCACCGTGCGAACCACCACGCGCGCGTTTGGCCGAGATGCTGATGGGGTCAAAACACTGGTGCAGGTAACGGAAGAAGAAAAACATACCCTGCCCGGAGGGGACTCGAACGTAGTACGCGCCACCTCGAATTCCGACGTCAACGGCAACCTTCAGCTGGTTCAGCGCCAAATCGAGGAGACGAAGAAGATCAGTAAGGACGTGGAAGAGACGAAAACCACGGTAATGCTCCCCAGCGTCGACGGTGGTCTGGCTGCAGCTATGAAGGTGCAAGAACGCCGCAAACGAGGCGCGAATGACACGGTTGAATCGCAAAAAACCACGCTGTTTCCCGATGGTGCCGGAAACTGGCAGGTTGGCGAAGTACGGCAAGCTACAACCAGGCAAGAAGGCAAGAGCCGCAGCACCGAGGAGCAGGTCTCCCGCCCTGACTCCGAGGGCAAGCTAAGCGGAATCTCTCGTACCGTGAGCAAGGAATCCGAGAGCGCTTCCGGAGAAAAGCGCAACACGGTCGAAACCTATTCCATCGATGTACCCGGATTGACTCGGGACGGCAGCCTGCACTTGGTCGAGCGCGCAACCACTGCCCAGCACACGAGCTCAACAGGTCAGCAAACCACCGAACAGCAAGTGGAGCAGTCTAACCCCGGCGATCCGGGTTCCGGCTTGCGAGTGATCACGCTAACCACCGACACGGTGCGCCCAGGCGCTTCCGGAGCGCAGGCCACGCGAACCATTCAAGCGCGAGACGCGAACGGCAGTCTTGGAATAGTCTCCGTGGACACCACAAAGTCCGACAACATTCACGCCATTCAGGTTCAGATAGCGCCTTCCAAAAAGCAGAAATAATGCTGAGGCAGCGGGAGAACCCGTGATTCCTAACTAGAACATCGCATCAGCACGTCGGCGTCATTCCATCTAATTTTTCATGTCGTCCATAGCCTGAACTCCCATCCATTCAGCGAATCCTTGGGTCGATTCCCTTCACTCGGCAGGCGTCCACGGCTTCCCATTTTCAAAAGTATTGATGCACGAACTGGCCCAGGCTCAAAGGCTAAAAGTCGACCGGATTCGAAACTGAGCTCACCCAACCCGCGTGTGCGGAGAAGAAGCGGTTTGGTTACCTGGGCTATGGCGTTTTCGCGCGTGTGTGCCGGGCGATATAGGTCAAAATTTCGCCGTCGTAACTCAGCTTTACGAACAAACGGTGCTTGTCGGTGCGCACTTCGATTGCTCGATTGACTTCCCACTCGTTCGGCAGCGGCCAATTCGGTTGGATGTCGGGGGTGTAGTTCGTGAGGTAAATCTCTTTGCCCACCTGGATCTGCAGTTCGTAAGTGACGGTCTCGTAGTAGGTCGCCACGGCGTTGAACACGTAGCTCATCGGCGTGATTTTTACTCTTCGCTCAATACGAAGCAATGTGCCCGTTTGGTAGGTGGGTTCCGCACACAAGGCGGATGGCAGGAGCAGGACAATAAACCACACCAGGTAAAGAAAACATGATGATTTTTGCACCAAGGCGCCCACGCTTTCCCCCTGTTTTTCACATTGTAAACCTCGCGACTGCGACAGTCGGTAACGTCCGCACCCGAAATGATTGTGGCCGATCTGCACAGGGAACGAGCGCACTGTGACTGCCCGAGTTCCGGCAGGTGAGCGTGGTCACCGTGGGGCAATCTCCATTGCCCCCTCACGATTCTGGATCCGAGTGTAGAATGTTCGCAAAAAGAGCCCTGAGATCGTTCCCGAATGCGAATCACAACACAATTCTTTTCACGTTTGCTCGCAGGCTTACTCTTGGCATTGGCGACGGTCGCTGTTGCGACCGGCAGCGACATTCCTGCGCACGGGAAGGCGGTCGTTTTGTTCAGTGGCCGCGATCTCAGGAATTTCGACACGTTTCTGACGATCCAGGGATTAAACAACGATCCGGACCATGTGTTCCGCATAGAGAAAGACGTCATTCATATTTCGGGTAAGGAGTTTGGCTACATCGTCACAAAGAAGGAATTTGCAAACTACTATCTGCGGAGCGAATTCAAGTGGGGTGAAGGCACCTATGCGCCGCGCGAGGGCCAGGCGCGCGACAGCGGAATTCTCTATCACGTGCAAGGACCGCAGAAAGTTTGGCCGACCTCTATAGAGTTTCAGATTCTGGAAGGCGGGACCGGAGATTTTTGGATGACAGATGGAGGCGCGTTGACCGCGACGAATGGTGTGCGGGTGACGGGCCCGGCGGGCAAAGCGCTGAAAATCGACCGCATCGGCAAAGGACCTTGGAATAACGTGGCTGGGTTCCGTGATCCGGTTGGCGAGGTGGAAAAACCGCGGGGCGAGTGGAATTTGCTGGAACTGGTGGTGCAGGGGAATCACGTCAAGCAGTTCGTGAATGGGACGCTGGCGAATGAAGGTTCAGAGGCGTATCCATCGAGTGGAAAGATTTTGTTTCAGTCGGAAGGGGCCGAGATATTCTTTCGCAATATCAAGTTGTATCCGTTAAAGAGGTAAAATCCTAGCTGGTCAAACAATCGCCACTTCACCAGTAACGAGCGAGGACGGACCATGTCTTGAGCCGCTGCGGGACAGTGTCTCGCAATTGTTGAAGGTTTCGAGCCATTTTTCTTAGGCCGATTTCCGCTTCTTGCATCGCTTTGCGGGGACTCGTGGTTGCTTTCGAGCGTGTGAAAACCCGCGCCTGAGATCGGCAGCAAGATAGGTGGTTGCGGTCGCGATCTGGACGGGTTTGCCTCGCGGATTCCCGCCACAGCTGGCGATTCAATTCTTCCGGCGAGGCGTAGACATGCCGACCTTCGCGGCGGATGCATCTCTGACCAGATATTGCGAGGGTGTGTATTCCCCGAGACCAATTCTGTTACCCTAATGCCCCTTAAGGAGGTTCATCGTGCAGTCAACAGAAAAGCCCTCTCTTTACGACCGACTTGGCGGAGTCTACAGCATCGCCACCGTGGTGGATGATCTCATCGACAGAGTCATGGCAGACCCAAGACTGAACGCCAATCCTCTGGTGGACGAAGCCCACCATCGTGTGCCGCCTGCGGGATTCAAGTATTTGGTGACCGAGATGGTCTGCTGGGCTGCGGGCGGCCCGCAGAAATATACGGGCAAGTCGATGGCGGAGTCGCATGCGCACTTGAAGATTACCAGCAAGGAGTGGGAGGCATTCTTGGACGATGTCTGGCTGACGCTGGACAAATTCAAAGTCCCTGCCGAGGAGCAAGCCGAACTAAGAGCAATCGTCAGGAGCACCCGATCGGATATTGTCTTCGATCCCGCAAACGCGCAAGGTGCGGCATAGGTATTCGCAGCCGGGCGATCACGGCCTGAGTTCACTTCTGTGGAGTTAACCCTCGGCGATGCTTGTGTGCTCGTAATTGTAAGCGTGAGTCGCCTGGACGACGACAGAGTTGAGACTCGGGTCGCGAAGCCCCAACATGCGATAAGATTTGCGAGACGGATAATGCAACTCAGCTCGCCCTTTCGTTTGTAAACGGTGGGCGACAACAATTCCTGCGAGGATAGCGCAATCAGGCGCAAAACACCTCCGGATTCGCTGTTGGCCCGTCCAGGTGTCCTACGAGTTTCTTCTCCAGTCCGTCGCGCGCTGGCGTGAGTTCTCGCCGGAGGTGCTCCATCTCCTCCTCCCGTAGCGGCGAGAAACTCCGCGCCACTTCAATATTATGTTCGAGCATCTCCAGACGTGGCATTCCCACCACGGCGGTAGTTATCGGCAAGCTCATCGAATAGCGCAGCAAAGAACTCATGTCGCTTTTTCCGGATCCGCTTCCCAACAGATATTCCTGCCCCGTCACCTTCATCGCAATAATGCCGAGGTTCTTCTGTTTGGCGGCAGGTAAGGCAAGCTCTTCAAAACGCCCGTTCCGCGAGGGATTCAGAGCCATCTGCACGCAGTCCAAATCGTTCCGCTGGATGGCTTGGGCCATCACTTCTCCGTTGGTATGACTGGTCATGCCGATGAACCGCGTCATCTTCTGTTCACGCGCCTCGAGTGCGCCCTTAAGCGCCCCATCCCGCGCTTCGATCTTCGCCAGGTCATCGGCTTGGCCCAAACTGTGAATGTGGACTAGATCCACATGGTCCACCCGCAGCCGCTTCAGGCTGCCTTCAAGGCGCTGCAAGAATTGGTCTCGCGTGCGATCCGGAATTTTGGTTGCCAGCCACACTTCCTGGCGGCGCCGCACCATCACCTGGCCGACGCGCGACTCGCTCTTGCCGTCTCCGTATGCGTAGGCCGTGTCGAGATAAGTAATGCCAAGATCAATCGCTCGATTCAGCGCCGCCAGCGCCTTATCTTCGTCCTGGTACATGAGGAAGCGGCTGCCGCATCCGAATGCCAGAATCGAAACCTTAGCGCCAGTTCGCCCCAGAGTCCGCGAGCGAAGCGGATCCACCAGGGTAGGCTGGGCGGCCGCAATATCCTTCAGAATCGACAAACTCGCGCCAGCCGCAGTCCCCAAACCAATTCGCTCAAGAAAGTTTCTCCGAGAGAGCTCTTTGCTCATGGTCTTCTCCGCGATGAAATTGGCACTCTTCCTATGAATTTAGCTCAACCCGGCGGAGTAGTCGACAGGTACGGTAAAGTTGTGAGTACCCGCCACAGCTCGTGTAGGGAGACGGGTCTCAGACCCGCCCAGGCCGAGCGTAGCTCGCCGGCGCAAGGCCAACCTGTCGCGGATCAATACAGGACGAAAGGATTGACCTCACGGCACCCCGTCATTTTCGCGCACTCAGCCAAAACGGTGGTCGACCCGGCACCATCACCTGCTCTGAAACACGCAGGTTCGCAGAAAGCGATCCGGCTTGCCCAAAAACGTGGTCATGATCAGGAGCACACGAGGCTATGCCGCGGACAGCAGTTGCATTCAAGTAGAACCCGCTTCCGTTTTGCCCCTGCGAAGACTTTGTGGTTATTCTCGACAAGGATTAAGCTTTATATTCTTCCACAATTAAGGAGAAGCTCATGGCGCGTCGACTATTCCTCTCACGATTGGCGCAATTGGCGGGGCAATCCTGACTCGGTCATGGCTCATGGACACCCATCATCAGGTTGTATCAAACGCAACTTTGCTGGCCATACCACAAGTCCTGATAGCCCGATAGGATTGTCTGGAAAACGGACACTCGCGAGTCAACTTATAGAGTGCACATGCGAAGCGAAGGAGCTGTCCATGCTTGATCCTAGAAAAATTGTGCTTGTGGCGTTCTGCACCGTGGCTGCGTTCATGGCAACCCTACAAGCGCAAGATCCGGGATGCCAGTTCACCGGAAACAGCGCGTGTGGCGGTGACAATCGCGGGCAGTGCGCTCCTCATGAACGCCTCTATGCTGAGCAATGTTCAAGCGGTCCGGCCCAGAGCAAGTGCTTTGTTGACAACTATTGCGCTTCAATCAACCGAGGACGAGTCAATATAGGAGGCCGTCCGTGGTCAGGCGGTTACAGCTTCAGACAGCTCGGGGATTCGCTGACGGTCACGGGTGGTTCAGCGGGGCCTGGATCTGGTCGGTTCATCGGACCCTACCTGATCAGTATTACTTGGAATGGAACGCCGGCATATACCGGCACGATCAGCGTCCAGAACAACATCGCGAATCAGATTCAGTGGGATCGTGCTCCCCTTAACCGCTGGACCCGCTGAAGCTCAGTCTCAATCCCAGATCTCACCATGGGAATGCACCTCCAGGCCAAAACCTGCCGCGGAGCCTATTTGAGCGGAGCAGCAGGGTCAATCACATGCTGTGGGACACCGACGAAGAGCGGAGTCTTAGAGTCGAACGAGTAACGAGTCAAGGCCCCAGCCAAGACAGTACCGAAAGGTGAACAACCCGCCGTGGATGCACA
>Ga0137415_10000873_pt1 | contig 29444 bp, 29 predicted proteins | sample CZODoug3_1_1_16f_FD_183082 | JGI IMG/M metagenome (GOLD analysis project Ga0137415, IMG submission 183082) | Vadose zone soil fungal communities from Angelo Coast Range Reserve, California, USA - CZODoug3_1_1_16fungal (Hybrid Assembly) | ecosystem: Environmental > Terrestrial > Soil > Vadose...
GGATGGTGCCGGTGGCGGCCAGGCCGTCCACCTCGTCCGGGGTGAAGCCGGCCTCGGTGAGCACCGCGCGGGTGTCGGCGCCGCGCCGCTCGGGCATCGGCCCCACTCGCCCGGGGCTGCGGGACAGCCGGGGGGCGGGCGCGGCGGCCAGCCGGTCGCCTTCGGGGCGGATGGTGCCGCGCTCGCGCAGGTGGGCGTCCTCGGCCAGTTCGTCCAGCTCGAGCACCGGTGAGCCGCAGCCCTCGATGTCGGCGAACACCGCGACCCAGTGCCCCCGTGGCTTGTTGCGGAAGATCTCCGCGGCGCGTTCGCGCAGCTCGGGCCAGCATGCCGGGTCGAGCTGGTCAGCCGGCACCACGTCGTCCAGGCCCAGCGCGTCAAGGAATTGTGCGTAGAACTTCGGCTCGATCGCCCCGACCGCGAAGTAGCCGCCGTCGGCGCACTCGTAGGCACCGTAGAACGGGGCGATCCCGGACAGCAGGTGCTGCCCCCGTCCAGCCCACCGGCCGGCGTTGCGCTCAGCCAGGTGCGGCGTGGTCAGCAGCGCGGCGCCGTCCACGATCGCCGAGTCGATCACCTGGCCGAGGCCGGTGCGGACGCGTTCCAGCAGTGCCATGGTGATGCCGAACGCGGCAAACAGGGAGCCGCCCGCGATGTCCCCGAGTAGCGCCAGCGGAGGCACCGGCGCGGTGGATCCCGCGGTGCCGATGACGCCCAGCGCGCCGGCCACCCCGATGTAGTTGATGTCGTGGCCGGCGCGGTGGCGGTACGGCCCGTGCTGGCCCCAGCCGGTCAGCCGGGTGTAGATCAGCTGGGGGTTGCGGGCACAGAGCACGTCGGGGCCCAGCCCTTTGCGCTCCATGGTGCCCGGGCGGTTGCTCTCCAGCAGCACGTCCGCCCGGTCGGCCAGCCGGGCGATGACCTCCGGTCCGCGCGCTGCCCGCAGGTCGACGACCGCCGAGCGCTTGCCCCGGGCGAAGAACTCCGACATGTCGAACGGGGGCGGCACGGGGCGCTCGACGGAGATGACCTCGGCGCCGAAGTCGGCCAGCAGCATCGAGCAGAACGGCCCGGGCCCGAGGGCGCTCATGTCCAGCACCCGGACGCCGCGCAGCGGGCCACCCACTTCGAGGCCCGGCGGCGGATATGTGGTGACCATGTGCCCCCTGTCGTACCTGCTCCGCGCGACCATACCAAGCATGGTTCGGTTTTGATGTCGAGGCGACACCAGACGTGTCTGTCCCGTGCCCCCGGGCTCGCTCGGCGGTGCGCTGGACTCGGTGAGCGACGCGCCGGGCTCGGTCGGTGACCGCCAGGCTTGACCTCCGATTCTAACGTCGTTAGGTTTCTGGTGCCAGGTTAATCTCGGAGGTCACATGGGAGCCAGGCTGGACGGGCGGGTCGCGCTGGTCACCGGCGCCGGCGCGGGGATCGGGGCGGCTAGTGCCGCGGCCCTCGCCGAGGCCGGCGCGGCGGTGGCGGTCACCGACATCGACCTCGCCGCCGCCGAGAAGGTGGCCACCGGCATCGTCGAGCGCGGGCACCGGGCGCTGGCGCTGCGGCTGGACGTGGCCAGCGAGCCGGAGTGGCGGACCGCGGTGGCCGCCGCGACCGACCGGCTCGGGCCGATCACCGTGCTGCACAGCAACGCCGCGCTGACCTCCCGTGCCGACTACGCCGCCGACCTGGATGTGGTGAACCTGGCGGTGGAGGTGTTCGACCGGGTCATCGCGGTCAACCTGCGCGGCGGGATGCTGGCCTGCAAGCATGTGGTGCCCGGCATGCTGGCCGCCGGCGGTGGCTCGATCGTGCTCACCTCGTCGGTCAAGGGCACCACCGGCAGCGCGCACCGCACCGCCTACTCGATCTCCAAGGCCGGGTTGGACGCGCTGGCCAGGGCGGTGGCCACCGGGTACGGCAAGGGCGGAGTGCGGTGCAACGCCATCGCCCCCGGCATCGTGGCCACCGAGGCGATCGACTCCGTGCCCGCCGCGCAGCGCGCCGCGCTGGAGGACGCCCACCTGACCCCGGCGCTGGGTACCCCCGCCGACATCGCCAACGCGGTGGTCTTCCTGGCCTCCGACCTGGCCGCCTTCATCACCGGGCAGGTGCTCAACGTGGACGGCGGGCTGGCCGCGCACACCGCCGCGCTCTCCCCACCGGGCACCCGGCTGGCCGCCCCGGCGCCGGCCGGTGCTGCCGAGCTCGGCACAGACCGTTCCCGTACAGCACAGACCATGCACGGTCTGTGCTGAGGGGGCACGGTCTGTGCGGCGGCGTCCGCAATCGTGGACCGATCAGAACGCCGGCGGGAGACTCGGGGCATGAACAAGTACCCGACCTGTCAGACCTGCGGCGTGCAGTACCCGGCGGACGCCGACCTGGAGCACTGCAAGATCTGTGAGGACGAGCGCCAGTACGTGGGCTACCAGGGCCAGCGGTGGACCAGCCTGGCCGAGCTCGCCGGGGAGGGCGCCCGGACCGTGGTGCGCGAGGAGGTCCCCGGCCTGTGGGGGGTGGGCGTCGAGCCCAGCTTCGCCATCGGGCAGCGCGCGCTGTTGGTGCCCGGGCCCGGCGGGAACCTGCTTTGGGACACCACCGGCTACCTCGACGAGGCCGCGGTGTCCCGGGTCCGCGAGCTGGGCGGGTTGGCCGCGATCGCGCTGTCCCACCCGCACTACTACGGCTGCATGTCCGACTGGAGCGCGGCGTTCGGCGGGGTGCCCATCTACGTGCACGAGCGCGACGAGCAGTGGCTGACCCGGCGCGACCACGTCGAGTTGTGGCGCGGCGAGCGGCTGGAGTTGCTGCCGGGGCGGACGCTGGTCAACGCCGGGGTGCACTTCGCCGGCGGCACGGTGCTGCACTGGGCGGACGGGGTGGACGGGCGGGGTGCGCTGCTCGCCAGCGACATCTTCACCGTGGTGGCCGACCGCCGGTGGGTCAGCTTCATGTACAGCTACCCGAACCTGATCCCCGAGCACCCGGACACCATCCGACACGCCGTCGAGCTGGTGGCGCCCTTCGAGTTCGAGTCCCTCTACGGCGCCTGGTGGGACCGGGTCATCACCACCGACGCCAAGAACGCCGTGACGCGGTCCGCCCGGCGCTACTTCGCCCACCTCGGCCTGCCCGAGCGCTGACCGCCCAGACGATTGATTCCTTCGTCGTAACGGCGGCGGGTGGGTTGGCGGGTTCGGTCGGCTTGGGTGGGTGCAGGCTTGCAGATCATCTAGCGGGAGCGCTGATCGCCTCGGTGGCGGTCAGCCCGCGGGGGAGGCTCGCCCAGGTGGGCGCGCAGGTCGGCGGCGAACTCGCGGTACAGCCCGGTGAACACGCCGTCCAGCTGGTCGACCAACGCGCCGTCGCAGTCGTACTCGCCGTACCACTCCAGGAACGTGCCGGCGGACTCGGTGACCGGCAGCAGGTGCACGGTGCCCCGGTAGGCGCGGACCGGGAACGGCTGGCGCCCGTCGAACTCGTAGGCGTAGCGGCGTCCGGGTCCGTCGTAGTGCACCAGCCGCTCCCGGACCTGCCGGCCGTCCGGCTCCAGGGTGATCCGGCGCACCGAGCCGATCGGGCCCCGGCCGGTGCCGCCCTCCGGCTCCGCCGACCGGATCCGGTGCACCCAGGTGGCGATCCCGTGGAAGTCGCCGAGCACCGACCACACCCCGTCGATCTCGGACCGCAACACCGCGCTGAAGTAGGCAAGAGACATGTCGCTCCTCGTTCGGTGCCGTTGTTGCCCTAGCCAAATGCTGTTAGATTAACGCCTGGGTGATCTGGCCGGGAGAGGAGATCGTGAGCGACCTCAGTGACGAGTTCCCCGGGTTCGGGGACCTGGTGCGGCTCGACCGCACCGGCACCGACCGGTGGTGCGCGGCCGCCGCGCCGCTGCCGGGACGGTGGGCTCTCGGCCTGCTCGGCGCGCGCGCCCTGGTCGCCGCCGGGCACACCGTGGACACCGACTGGCGCTGGGCGCACTCGGTCCATCTGAGCCAGCTCGCCGCTCCCGGTATGACAGCCGAAGCCGTCTACCGGGTGGACCGGCTGCGTGACGACCCGCACCTGTCCACCCGACTGGTCCTGGTGACGCACGGGGAGGAGCCGCTGGCCACAGCCACGGTGTCGTTCCAGGTGCCCCGGCGCGGCACCGGGCCCAGCTACCAGGCCGCCGACCCGCCCACGCTGCCCGATCCGCACGGCCTGCCCGATCCGCACGGCCTGCCCGATCCGCATTGCCTGCCCGATCCGCATTTCCTGCCCGACCCGCGCGGGCTGCCCGGCGGTGGAGCGGCCGCACCGATCCAGGTGCGTCACCTCGGCCCGGGTCGGCACCGCGCCTGGGTGCGGGTCACCGAGGAGCTGCCGGACCGGATCCTGCCGCACACCGCCGCGTTGCTGCTGGCCACCGACCTGGTGGTGCTCCCGCCGGACACCGCCGGGTACGCCGACCTGGACACCGGCCGGCCGCTGCTCCCGGTGGTGGTGGACCGCACGCTGCGGGTGCACCGGAGCTTCCGCGCCGACGACTGGGTGCTCTACGAGCACGAGTCGCCCTCGGCCTCGGACTACCGGTCGTACGCCACCGGCCGCTTCTTCTCCTCGATGGGGCGGCTGATCGCCTCGGTGAGCCAGGAGACGGTGCTGGTACCCGACCCGCACACCCCGGCGGTGGTCGGATCGCCCGTCCACGCCGGCATCAGAGCCGTCTGAAGCAAGACACCGAAGGGAGCGTGAGCAGATGTTCCACCACGTCGCGGTGGCGTCCAAGGACGTCAAGCGGTCGCATCGGTTCTACACCGAGGTGATGGGCTTCAGGCTGAAGAAGGTGGTCAAGCGGCAGACCCCGGAGGGCGGCTGGACCAAGCACATCTTCTACGACACCGGTGAGGGCCAGCTGTTCGCGATCTGGGACCTGCGCGGCATCGAGGGCGTGGTGGTGGACGCCGACAAGTGGACCGGCGGGATGGGCAACGGGCTGCCGTACTGGATCAACCACATCGCCTTCGACTGCCACGACATCGGCGGCCTGGAGGACTGCAAGCAGCGCTGGCTGGACCACGGCTACAACGTCGTCGAGGTCAAGCACGAGTTCATCCACTCGATCTACACCAGGGACCCGGACGGCACGCTGGTCGAGTTCACCTTCGACACCCAGCCGCTGACCGAGGTGGACGAGCGGGAGGCCGAGGAGTTGCTGGCCGACGACACTCCCGCTCAGGTGCCCGAGTACGAGGGCGTGCAGCACCGTTCGCCGCACTTCCAGGCGCGCCGCGCGGCGGAGCAGGCCGAGGCGCTCGCCGAGGCGGGCGCGGCGATCTGACCCCGGCGCGGCCGCTCGAAGGTGCTCAGGGCAGTGGCGGGCCGGGGCGGCGGTGGCGTGGGCGTCGGCGGCATCGGTCAGTGCAGCTGGGGGATGAGCCGCGAGCCGATCAGCTCGACCATGTCGCGGAACTCCCCGGCCGGCTGGCCGCCCATGTCGATGTAGATCAGGTTGGTGTCCGTGCTGAGCAGCTCCGCCCAGCTGTTCAGCCGATCCGCGACCTCGTTCGGGCTGCCCACCAGAGCGGGCCCCCGGCTGGTCAGGAAGTCGAAGTCGAACGGCTTGCGGATGAAGGCCGGCGGATCCGGGTTGACCCGGGGGATGATCTCCTTCATCAGCTCGAAGTAGGCCCGGTAGCGGGGTTCCCAGCGGGCGCGGGCGCCCTGACTGGTCTCGCCGACGTTGACGTGCCAACAGGCGCCGACCCGGGGCTGGTGCGCGTGCCCGTAGGAGGCGAAGCGCTCCCGGTAGGTCTCCATCACCGGCTTGAACATCTCCGGGTTGCCGAACGCGCTGGGCAGCATCAGGTCCAGGCCGAGGCGGGCGGCCAGCTCGGCGGTGGACTCCGAGGCACCGCCGCCGATCCACAGCGGCAGCCCGCCGACCGGCGGGGGTTGCAGCACGAACTCCTCGATCGGTGCGCGGTGCGCCGAGCCGGGCCAGTTGACCTCCTTGCCGCTCCACAACTGCACCAACAGCTCGACGTTGTCATGGAACAGGTCGTGCGAGTCGTCGATAGCCTGCCCGAACAGCGTGTAGGTGGACACGAAGAAGTTGCCCCGGCCGACCACCACCTCGCAGCGCCCGCCGGAGAGCACGTCCACCGTGGCGTAGTCCTCCGCGGCGCGCACCGGGTCCAGGTTGGCGGCCAGGGTGACCGCCGTGGACAGCCGCAGCCGCCGGGTGCGCTCGCCGATCGCGGCGAGGATCACCGGCGGGGTGGAGAGGATGTACTCCAGCCCGTGGTGCTCGCCGATGTGGATGCCGTGGAAGCCGGCCTGGTCAGCGGCGGCGCCTGCCTCGACGATCGCCCGGTGGCGCGCGGCGGGGGTCTCCCGCTGCCCGGTCACCGGGTCGGTGACCAGGTCGCCGAGGGTCATCAGGCTCAGCTTCATGGTGCTGCCTCCCGGTTCCGTGTGCTCACGGGAAGAGTATCAAACAACGTTTGGTTTATCTACGGTGACCAGACCTCACTGAACGCGCGCGCCGGCCGGCACCAGCGCCGGGGTCCGCATTACCCGGCGAACCCGTGGCGACGCATCCAGTCGTGCACCAGGTCGGCGGCCGCGCCCAGCCGCGGTTTCTGATTGCCGCCGCTGAAGTAGTGGTTGGCCTCGGGCAGCTCGATGAGCTCCTTGTCGTCATGGGCGACCGCGCCGAACACCTGCCGGGGATGGCTGGGCGGCACCGCGTCGTCCTGCCCGTTCATCAGCACCAGCACCGGGGTGGACACCCGGGGCGCGGCGTCTCCGGCGTCCACCTGGGCGGTGTCCAGGCTCCACTGGGACAGCCAGCTGCGCGCGGTGGTGAACCGCAGCAGCGCGCCCGGGCTGGTGTTCGCCACCTCGGGGTCGCCCAGGTAGCTCCACCGGGGGCGGCGGCCGTTCGGGTCCACCGCCGGGTCCAGCCAGCGGGGGTCGGCCATGGTGCCGTGCACCACGAACGCGTGCTCGGCGTGCGGTCGGCCGGCGTGGGCGAACCCGGCCAGCTTGGCCTGGGCGAACTCGGTGATCCGTCGGCTGCGCTCTCGCTGGCGGGCGCGGTAGGCGGCGAGGAAGTCCGCGGAATACGGCGGCTGGTTGGGGTTGGCCGGATCGTAGAGGTCGAATTCGGCGTCCCGGTCGCGCTCCGGCTCCAGCTCGTTGGTCACCGAGGCGTCCAGGAAGTCGGTCAGCAGCCGGTGCCGACTGCGCGGCGCGGCGAGCAGCATGACGCCGTCCGCCTTCGGCAGTTCGGTCTCGGCGAGCGGGGTGGGCTCGCCGGCGGCGGTCCGGGTGATGGCCGGCTTCTCCGCCTCGGCCTGGTAGCCCATCATCGGCGACCCGCCCCCGCTCCAGCCGGCCAGCACAACCTTCTGGTAACCCAGTCGCTCCCGGGCGTCCCGGATGCATTCGCCCAGGTCGAGCAGCACATTCTCCATCTGCAGCGCGGCGTCGCCGATCGAGTAGCGGTTCGCGCAGCCGATCACGTGCAGCCCGGTGCGGGCCAGCTCGGGGAACAGCGGCAGGTACGCCGGCGAGCCGATGGGGTGCATGGCGATCACGGCGGTGTCCGAGTCGCGCTCGCCGCGCAGCAACTGCGCCTGCCGCACCACGTGGTCGTCGATCGACCCGTACACGTCCTTGCGTACCGACGCCTCACGGGAGACGACGAGATACGGACTGCGCCGATACCTGGTCCGCTCGGCATGAGGTGCGCTGGCGGGTGGGCTGGCGGGTGGGCTGGCGCTGTCCGGCATCCCGGTCGCTCCGATCCGTGTGGGCGGCTGGTGAACTACGTTACCATTCAACGTTTGGTTAAGGCGGTCGGTCGCCGAAATTCGAAGTGGCAGGGTCGGTCGACCGCCGCCGGGCGACTTTCAGGCGTGGCGGGCAGGGCGGCGCGGTCAGTCGTCCGGTGCGGCGGGCGGGGTGGCGCGGTCAGTCGTCCGGTGCGGCGCGGCGGTTCCCGCGCAACGCGGTGTGCGCGGCGATGCCCCTGGTCATGTCGGGCGAGAGGTCCGAGCCAGGGCAGCGGCGGATGGTCACCACGTTGTGTCCCCTCGGATCCCGCGGACTGTGCTCCCGGAACCGCCCGTCCGGCCCCGCAAGGACGAACTGCTCGCAGAGGAAGCAAAACGCCTCGCGCGCCACGGCGACCGCCTTGACTCGACAGCTAGGACGGCCAGCACATTATCAAACTCTGTTAGATATACGAGTGGAACCGATCGCCACGACGCCCCCCGAGCCGCGCGCTGTCATCGAGTGGAACAGGAGTCTGCTTTGATCATGGATTTGAACGGACTGACGTTACAGTGATCATGGCTTGCAAGCCTGCACCCGCCGAACCGATCGAACCCGCCACCAGACAGCTTCAACACCCCGCCCAGCACACCACACAAGCCGCGACCAACGACGCAACCCTCACCACGGGCATCGAACCCGCGAGTTGATGATCTGCGCGCTCCCATCGGGGTTCGATCATGCCGAACCAGCGTGGTGTTCTCTTGACCAACGACGGTCAGCTGGGCGGCGAGCGGCTGCTGTTGTTGAGGCTTTGCTCTGCGCACCTACACGCAACGGGGCCCGTGCCGCGTTTTGGCCGGGAGGCGGTACGAGTTGGGCGGCGGTATGGCGGGGAGGCGGTGTGGGCTGGGCGGCGGCATGGCCGGGCGGCGGTGTGGCGGGGCGGCGGTACGGGCGGGCGGCGGTGCGGGCAGGGTGGCGGCCGGGCGAGGGGTCGGCCGCCCGGCTTCGTCAGGCGGTGACTTTGGCGGACTCCGACGCGGCGGCGCGGTTGGCGGGCTTGCGCCCGGCGCCCGGAACGCTGGATCCGCCGCGCTCGATGGTGGTCATCACCACGGTGTCGATGATCTTCTCGCAGACGGTGTCGAAGATCTCGTCGGCGGACAGCGCGCGCTGGTCGAAGGCCCTGGTCAGGTGCGGTGTTTTGGTGGGGTCGATGTCGTGGTGCGCCCTCGCGTCGTCCCCCCGGCTCTCGTGCAGGGCACTGCCGATCGCGTACAGCTCGAGCGCCTCGAGCATGGGCGCGATGGCGCCGGTCGGGACGTGCTCCTCCTCGAGCAGCGCGACGGTGGCGTCCATCTGCGCGGAGCCGATGCCCAGCGGCTGGCGGCGGAGCATGACCGGCACCAGGTCGGGGTGCTCGCGGAAGGCCTGGCGTAGCCGGCGCGCGTTGCGCAGGATCCACACCCGCCATGGCTCGTCGTGGGTCTGCGGGGTGCGGACCTCCTCCAGCGCCAGCTTGGCGGCGCCGACGACGATCTCTTCCTTGTTCTCGAAGTGGTGGTAGAGCGAGGCTCCGTTGACCTTCAGCCGCTCCGCGAGACGGCGGATGCTGAGCGCCTCGATGCCTTCGTTGTCGATGATGTCCAGCGCGACCTCCAGCGCCTTGCGCTTGGAGATCAGCGGAACCTTCGGTCGTGCCACCCGTGTGTGCCCTTCTCTCGCCACGTCCTGGGCGTGTGATCGCCGGCGGCGAGCGTTCCCCCGGTGCGGGACTCCGTCGTCATCGAGCGCGGTCGTCATCGAGCAAGCTCGTGTCCACGATACCAAGCAATGCTTGCTTCACCCCGGCTTTACGCTCCGTGCGCCGGCCCGGATTTGTGCGTCGAGGAGTCGCTGCAGGACCCGGCGGTCCAGGTCCAGTCGCTGGGCGACGGTCACCGCCGTCTCGTCGCGCAGCAGCCGCTTGGTTTCCCGTACCGCGTCGGCCGGCTTGCCGGCCAGCGTCCCGGCGCGCTCGGCGACCAGGACGTCCAAGGCCGCGCGGTCCGGGGCCAGCGCGGTCACCAGACCCAGTCGGTGCGCCTCGGCCGCGTCGAAGGGCTCGCCGAACAGGGCGAGTTCGGCAGCCTTGCCGGGCCCGACCAACCGGGGCAGCAGCAGCGTCGCGGCAGCCTCTGGTACCAGCCCCAGGTTGACGAAAGGCAGGCGGAACGTGCTGGTCACCGTCGCGTAGACCAGATCGCAGTGCGGCAGCACCGTGGTGCCGACCCCGATCGCCGGGCCGTCCACGGCGGCCACCAGCACCGGGCGCAGGGTGCTCAGCGCGGCCAGGAACCGCAGCGGCGGGGCGTCGTCGCCCAGCGGGGGGTTGGCCGCCATGTCGGCCAGGTCGTTGCCCGCGGTGAACGAGCCGCCGGACCCGGTGAGCACCACCACGCGCACGTCGTCGTCCGCGTCGGCGGCGCGCAGCGCGTCGGCCAGCGCGGCGTACATCGCTGAGGTGATCGCGTTGCGCTTGGCCGGGCGGGACAGCCGCAGCGTGCGGATGCCGGGTTCGGCCAGCACCTCGACATCGGGGGAGTCACCAGGTTCCACCCCGAAGAGGGTAACCATATGCTGTTGGGTTGGGAATGGTGCCACGGAGCCCACTGGTGGCGGACGTGAGGAGTGCGGATGCGGGACGGGGAAGCAGGGTCGCTGGCCGGGCGGCGGGCGCTGGTCACCGGGGCCAGCCGGGGCATCGGCGCGGCCGTGGCGCGGCGGTTCGCCGAACTGGGCGCGGACGTCGCGCTGACCGCCCGGAACGGCGACGCCATCGAGGCGCTGGCCAGGCGGCTGGGTGAGCTCGGCGGGCGCGCGGTGCCGGTGGTCGCCGACCTGACCGACCGGGACTCCCTGACCGCGCTGATGTCCCGGGTCGGCGACGAGTTCGGCGGGCTGGACATCCTGGTGAACAACGCTGGCGTGCTGCCCGAGGCGTCCCGGGCCGAGCGGCTGGGCTGGGACGCCTGGGACGCCACGCTCGGGCTGAACCTGTCCGCCCCGTGGTTCCTGGCGTGCCGGGCGAAGGAGCTGATGGGCGAGCGCGGCGGTGTGGTGGTGAACAACGCCAGCACCGCGGCGTACTTCCCGTCCCGGGGGCTGGTGGCCTACAACGTGAGCAAGTCCGCGCTGGTCATGTTGACCCGGGTGCTCGCGCTGGAGTGGGCGCGCGAGGGGGTGCGGGTGGTCGGGGTGGCGCCGGGGAAGATCGAGACCGACCTGGTGCAGCCCATCCTGCGCTGGACCGAGAAGCATGCGTTGCCGGTGAATCCGCAGGGTCGGATCGGGGCTGACCACGAGGTGGCCGACCTGGTCGCCTTCCTGGTCTCCGACCGGGCGGCGTACCTGACCGGGGTCACCGTGCCGATCGACGGTGGCGAGCTGCTCACCGCCGGATCCGAACCGGGCCGATAAACCCAACGCCGTTCTACCCTGTCTGGGCCAGGCCACTAATGTAGCGAAACCCCGCCACCGGTCCGGGTCCAGCCGGCTGAGGAGAAGAGGTCGAAGGTGACCATTGAACTGTGGGTGTTGCAGACGCTCCGGTTGAAGGGCATGGCCACCGGCGAGGACATCGGCTCGGCCACCGGTGCCCCGGCGGGCGAGGTCGAGCCGGTGCTCGGCGAGCTCGGCGCGGCCGGGTACCTGGAGCAGTTCCGGGAGCGGTACAGGCTCACCAAGCCGGGCCGGGCGCGGCTGGACGAACTGCTGGCCGCCGAACGTGCCAGCCTCGATCTGGCGCGGCTGGCCGAGGCATACCGGGAGTTCGGCGCGCCCAACTCGGCATTCAAACAGCTGGTCACGGACTGGCAGCTGAAGGACGGCGGAACGTTCAACGACCACACCGACGCCGACTACGACGCCAAGATCCTGCACCGGCTGGGCGAGCTGCACGACGGGTTCGGGCCGCTGCTGGAACGGCTGGTGGGCCTGGCGCCCCGGCTGGCCCAGTACCCGCGGCGGTTCACCTCGGCGCTGGCCAAGGTGCGGGCCGGTGAGCACATCTGGCTGGCCCGGCCGATGATCGACAGCTACCACACCGTGTGGTTCGAGCTGCACGAAGACCTGATCGGGCTGGCCGGGTCGTCCCGGGCGGCTGAAGCGGCGGCCGAAGCGGCTGAAGGGGCCCAAGCGGCGGCCGAAGCGGCGGCCGGGCGGGCCGAAGCAGCTGAAGCGGCTGAAGCGGCGGCCGGGCGGGCCGAGTGACCGGCCAGGTGCTCGCGCTGGACGGCACCACCGGCGCCCACACGGTGCTCAACCTGGGCATGACCGACGCGGTCCGGTGAGCCCTGGGCGGCGCGGCCGGCGCCGATGACGCCGGAACTGTCAGACCTCGGCGGCACGATGTCGGTATGTCGGAGAACTCGGTGGAGGCCGCGTGCCGGGCGGTCATGGAGGCGATGGCCGCGTTGCGCGACGTGCTCGAGCGCACGGGCGATCGGAAGGCCCTGCACAGGGCCATGGAGCTCTATCGGATCATGGAGGGGGAGTACTTCGAGGACGAGGATCTGGAGCTGTTCGTCGAGCATGGTGAGCACGACTGTCTGGCACTGATCGCGGAGCAGGCGACGGCGGAGCTGAGGGCCAGGGGCGGGATCGGCCGGAATAAGCTGGCGTGATCTTGGGTTCGCCGGGATGTGAAGGCTGTGGGTGTGTGGCGGTACGGCGGACCCGAAGCACTGCGGGTGGTGGAGCTGCCCGATCCGGAACCGGGGCCGGGCGAGGTGCTGATCAGGGTGCATGCGGCGGCGGTCAACCCGACCGACACGATGCTGCGCTCCGGCGCGCACGCCGCCCGGCTGCAAGCGGCCGCGCCGCCCTATGTCGCCGGCATGGACGCGGCCGGAGTCGTGGAGCGCCTCGGTGCCGGGGTTGACGACCGGCTGCTGGTGGGCCAGTCGGTGGTCGCGTTGGTCGTGCCGGCCGGCCCGGCCCGCGGCAGGGGTGCGTACGCCGAGCGGGTGGTGGTGCCCGCCGCGTCCGTCGTGGCAGCCCCGGACGGCGTGGACTTCCCGGCAGCCAGCACGCTGCTCATGAACGCGATGACCGCCCGGGTGGCGCTAGACGAGCTCGCCCTGCGGCCCGGTCAGACGCTCGCGGTCACCGGCGCGGCCGGCGCGTTCGGCGGTTACGCGGTGCAGCTGGCCAAGGCGGACGGGCTGCGGGTGGTCGCGGACGCCGCGCCGGCCGACGAGGAGCTGGTCCAGGGGCTCGGGCCGGACGAGGTGGTCGCGCGGGGTGATGGTGTCGCCGGGCGCATCCGCGAGCTCGTGCCCGACGGTGTCGATGGGTTGGCCGACGGTGCGGTGCTGGAGAGCCTCGTGCTACCGGCCATCGCCGACGGCGGCGGGCTGGCCGTGGTGCGCGGGTGGGCGGGACCGACGGAGCGGGGGATCACCCTCCGCCGCGTGCAGGTCTCCCAGCGCGCGGGGGACACGGCCGCGCTGGAGCGACTCAGCCGGCAGGCCGGCGACGGCACGCTCACCCTGCGGGTCGCCCGGGTGCTGCCGGCCGCCGAGGCTGCCGAGGCACACCGGCTGCTCGCCGCCGGCGGGATCCGCGGCCGCCTGGTGCTGGACTTCGCCGCCGGCCTGGCCGACGCCCCCGCTGAAGGCCCGGACGCCGCCTGATCCGGACGCGCCGAGTCGTCCACCTGGTGCCGCGAGTTCCAGGGCCAGCAACAGGCCGGTCGGACCGGCGCCGACCACGACGACATCGGTGTCCATCGGGAGCCTCCGTCTCTTGTCAACAAGCGTTTCCGACGGTAGCTCGGTCACGGAGTGATGTCTACAAGTGTTGGCATACATTTGTAGGCACTTGCCGCGGGCACTCGGCCGGCGAGTGAGATGGCTCACGTGCGGGGGGCGTGGTCGCATTACCAGGCCATTTGTTCACGGCGGAGTAATGGAATGGGCCATTTGGCGTATATCGCATTTCGGTTACTGGTGGACTTCTGTGAAGGCACTGACTGTGACCGGGTAGAAAGGTGCGGCCACATACAGATGACCAGGTGCTCGAAAGTGGAGGGCGCGCTTGTTGACCGCATTCGTGAAGAGCTTGGTGGACACGCACGCCCTACGCTCTCCGCGCTCCGATTGCCCCGTCAACGGTCATGGGGTTCCCGCTCAACGCAGTGCGCCGCCGGATGCCGAACCGGTTGATCTGGCCGCGGCGGAGGCGTTTCTCGAACAGTTCTACGCGGAGGCTGCTCCCTTCAACTCCTACGATGAACGGCTGCGCCAGGTCCGCCACGAGATCGGAACTACCGGAAGCTACGAGCACACCCCGCAGGAGCTCACCTTCGGTGCCCGGGTCGCCTGGCGGAACTCGGCGCGGTGTATCGGGCGGCTGTACTGGCAGGGCCTGCGGGTGCGCGACCGCCGCCGGCTGGCCACCCCGGCCGAGGTGGCGGCCGAGTGCGTGGAGCACCTGCGGCTGACCACCCGGGGCGGACAGATCCGCAGCACGATCACCGTGTTCGCCCCGGACCGCCCGGGACGGCGCGGGCCGCGCATCCACAACGAGCAGCTGATCCGCTACGCCGGGTACCGGGCCGCGAGTGGCTCGGTGCACGGCGACCCCCGCTGCACGGAGTTCACCGACAGCGCCGTGGCGCTCGGCTGGCGACCCCCCACGCCACCAGGCATGTTCGACGTGCTGCCGCTGATGATTTCCGGCCCGAACGCGCGGGCCGAGCTGTTCGAGATCCCACCGGACGCCGTGCTCGAGGTCCCGTTGCGCCACCCGGACTACCCCTGGTTCGCTGACCTGCGGCTACGGTGGCACGCCGTGCCGGCGATCAGCAACATGCCACTGTTGGTCGGCGGAGTGACGTACCCGGCCGCGCCGTTCAACGGCTGGTACCTCAACACCGAGGTCGGCGCCCGCAACCTGGCCGACTCCGACCGCTACGACCAGCTTCCCGTCATCGCCGCGCGGCTCGGGCTGGACACCAGCTCGCCGAGGACGCTGTGGCGGGATCGCGCGCTGCTCGAGCTGGTCCGCGCCGTGCAGTACTCGTTCGACGCCTCGGGCGTGCGGATGTCCGACCACCACACGGAGTCGGAGCGATTCCTGGTGCACGTGGCCAACGAGCGCAAGGCCGGCCGGCCCTGCCCGGCCGAGTGGAGCTGGATCGTCCCACCGATCTCCGGGGCGCTCACCCCGGTGTTTCACCAGTACTACGACGAGCCGGAGCCGAACGCCCAACCAGCTTTCCTCTCACCGGCGGTGTAGCGCGTATCTGGCCGGAAAGAATCCGAATCTGTCAATAGCAATATTGTTCCGGGCGCCGAGCGGTTTATTCGATCTTTTTTCGGCAGGTAATCCGAGGTGCGCCTATTGCGCTTTTGCGGGTGTTGTGTGGGCCGCTCGGCCGAGCTTCTGGAGTGCCGCCCGGGCGGCACGGATCGCGCTTTCCGGGTGGCCCACAACCTGCCGGTGCGGCATTTCGTGGTGTGTTCGCTGGCTCGATGAGAACCCGCCAACCGCTGGGTGCAACCCGAACGTGGCACGCTGGTTGCGGCCAACCGGGAGTTAATCTGATCTCGTACCAGCGCTCCGGTGTGGCGAGGTGGGCGAGGCAATGATCGGCGCGGACATCGACGACTACATGCTGCCCAGCGAGCGGCGGGTGCTCCGGGTGCGCGCGCACTGGTTCCGGCTGCTCAGGGACATCGCCGAGTCGATGCTGGCGCTGGTGCTGCTCATCGTGCTGGACCACTACCTGCCGTCCAGCGCCGTGATCGACACGCTGGCCTGGTACGCCGCGCTGGTGGTGGCCGTGCGGTTGACCATCCTGGTGGCGGACTGGTGGATCGAGCGGATCGTGATCACCGACAAGCGGGTGATGATGTCCAGCGGCATCGTCACCCACCGCGTGGCGATGATGCCGCTGCGCAAGGTCACCGACCTGTCCTTCCAGCAGACCGTGCTGGGGCGCACGCTGGGTTACGGCACGATGGTCGTCGAGTCCGCCGGGCAGATCCAGGGGCTGAACCGGATCGACTACATGCCCCAGCCCGACGAGGTGTACGAGGCGCTCACCGAGATGATCTTCGGAGACGCGAAGCAGACCCGGTCGCACTGGCTGCCCAAGCCCCGCCGCTGACCTGACGTCCTCCGAGCACGTCACCCGAGATCGCCCCTCCAGCTCGCCGTTACCGAGCTGCACGACAGGCAGGTTGCCAGCGCGCGAAACCTGCAGTTCGTGCAGCTCGGTAACAGGCAGCTCATGGGCACGCGTCGACGCCGCTAGCGAGTGGACCCTGTACCCCTGACGCCGCCGGGCGCCCGGCAAACTAACTAGACCAGTCGTCATAGTTTGCGGTACGGTCGGGCAATGGCACGCCGCACCGACAGCCGCCGCCGGATGGTGGACGCCGCCGTCGAGCTGTTCCGCGCCCAGGGCTACCACGCCACCGGGCTGAATCAACTGGTGGCGAAGGGAGGTGCACCGAAGGGCTCGATGTACTTCCACTTCCCTGGCGGCAAGGAGCAACTGGCGGTCGAGGCGATGCGGGAGTCGGCCGGACGGGTGCGTGAGTTGCTGCGCGGGGCCGCCGACGCCGCGCCGGACGCCGCCACCGCGGTCGCCCTGGTGATCGACGCACTGGCCACCGAACTGCTGGACACCGACTTCCGGTGTGGCTGCCCGCTGGCCACCGTCGCACTGGAGGCCGCCGCGCGGAGCGAACCCATCGCGGCTGCCTGTGCCGAGGGCTACCGGTCCTGGCGGGAGGCGATCGCCGAGCGGCTGACTCGGCAGGGGTTCGCCGCCGCGCCGGCCGCCGCGCTGGCCACGGTGGTGCTGGCCTCGATCGAGGGCGCGCTGTTGCTGGCCCGCGCCGAGCGTGACCTGACCGCGCTGCGTCAGGTCCGGGAGCACCTGATCACCACCATCAACGCCGCCCGGCCGATCGACGCCGCCCCTGACCCGGGCGGAGCCACCTGACCGGGCCTGACCGGGCCGAGTCACCTGAGCGGGCCGAGCCACTGCACCGAGCCGAGCCACTGCACCGAGCCGAGCCACTGCACCGAGCCGAAGGAGCTGGACTGATGCGCGTGCACCACCTGAATTGCGGGACCATGCGCCCCCGAGGGGGATCGCTGCTGGACGGCCAGCCTGGCTGGCGCCGCCGTGCCGAGATGGTCTGCCACTGCCTGCTGTTGGAGACCGAGGCCGGGTTGGTGCTGGTCGAGACCGGAATTGGTACGCCGAGCGAAACCCGCGCCGACGAGTGGCTGGGCCGGCCGTTCCAGGTGCTGGTCCGCCCGACGCTGGCCGGCGCGGAATCAGCGGTGGCGCAGGTCGAGCGGCTCGGGTTCCGGCCCTCCGACGTGCGGCATGTCGTGCTCACCCACCTGGACCTGGACCACGCCGGCGGCCTGGTGGACTTCCCGGACGCCACCGTGCACGTCTACGCCACGGAACTGCGCGCGCTGCGCGCTCCGCGGGACTGGGCGGAGCGCCTCCGGTACCGGCGGGTGCAGTTCGCCCACGGTCCCAAGTTCCAGTCGTACGAGACGGCCGGCGAGCCGTGGTTCGGCTTCGACGCCGTTCGCGAGCTGGACGGGCTGGGCGGTGATGTCGCGTTGGTGCCGCTGGCCGGGCACACCCGCGGCCACGCGGGCGTCGCGGTGGACACCGGCGACGGGTGGTTGCTGCACGCCGGCGACTCGTACTTCTTCCGCGGCCAGGTCGACCCCGTCTCGCCGCACTGCCCCCCAGGCCTGCGGGTGTTCGAGTCGCTGGTGCAGACCGAGCGGCGGACCCGGCTGGACAACCAGCGGCGGTTGCGTGAGCTGGTCGCGGCACACGGCTCGGAGGTCACCGTGTTCTCCGCCCACGACGCGGTGGAGTACCGGCGGTTGGCGCACGAGCTCACCCGGGGCCCCGAGCGGTAGCGTGGCGGCCGCGGCCGGGCGGGAGTCGGGTCGCCCCGGCCGGTGTGCGTGCCGCGGCCGGTGGGCGTAGAGGGGGTTCTCCAGTGAGCGAGATCTGCGGCCACCTGGACAGCATTGCCGGCGTGCGGCCCAGTGACGACGGCTGCCACGACTGCCTGCTGGTCGGCGGCACCTGGGTGCACCTGCGGGTCTGCCAGTCCTGCGGGCACGTCGGCTGCTGTGACAGCTCGCCGGCCCGGCACGCCACCGCCCACTACCGGGGCAGCGCGCACCCCGTCGTGCGGTCGTTCGAGCCGGGCGAGGAGTGGTTCTGGTGCTACTCGGACGAGGTGGCGTTCGAGCTGCCGTCGGCCGGCCCGGCTCCGTCCCACACCTAGGAACCCGGCGCCACCCTGTCTGGTCCGGTGTGTGCGTTTCTGCGATGCTGACGCGCATGCTGACCCGGGCGTGACACGGCTCCCCCCGATCGCTCCGGCGTCTGCCGCTGTGCCCAGCCGCGGTGAGGAGACGAGTGGCGTTGCTGTCCCAGATGTTGGTCAAGGCGCTCGTGATGGCGCTCGTGGCCGTGCCCACCGCAGTGGTGGGCCCGGCCGGTGGCGAGCCCACCCGACCCGGGCCCACGGTGCGGCCCGCTACCTCGGTGTCCGCTGCCTCGGTGTCCGCGCTCCGTGACGTCGGCCCGAGGTGCAACGATCCGGCCAAGGTGCTCAACCTGGACGACTGGAAGATCACCCTGCCGTTCGGTCGCCCGCAGAGCGGCACGACCCCGCTGGAGATCGTGCAACCCGCGTTGGCGACCTACACCGCGTCGCCGTGGTTCGCGGTGACGCCCACCTGCGACGCCGTGTTGTTCCGGGCCCCGGTCAACGGTGTCACCACCAAGGGGTCCAAGAACCCCCGGTCCGAGCTGCGTGAGATGTCCGGCCACGGCACGGCCAATGCGAGCTGGTCGTCAACCGCCGGCACGCACAGCCTGGTGGTCGTCGAGGCCTTCACCCACCTGCCCCAGGCGAAGCCGCAACTCGTGGGCGCGCAGATCCACAACGCCGACGACGACATCACGGTGTTCCGGCTGGAGGGGCGCAACCTCTACGTGACCGACGGTAACAACGCGCACCACAAGCTGGTGACCAGCGACTACACCCTCGGCACCAAGTTCGAGGCGAAGTTCGTGGTGGGCGACGGGAAGGTCACCGCCTACTACAACGGGGTGCCGCAGACGACCATCACCCAGCGCTTCTCCGGTGCCTACTTCAAGGCCGGTGCCTACACCCAGGCGAACTGCGGCAACTCGGCGCCGTGCAGTAGCGACAACTACGGTGAGACGACGATCTACAGTGTCACCGTCGAACACCACGTGACCTGGTGGGACGAGTTCTGGGACCTGTGTCGGCGGGTGCTCCCGGCGAGCGTCGTGGTCGTCGTACTGATCGGGTTGGTCGGCCTGATCTGGCGGCGCTCGCGAGTTCGCTGAGCACCCATCCCGGCGGGCGGCTTCACTCGCTGGTGCGGATCAGTTCGAACTCGTAGGCGCCCTCCACGAAGTACGTTCGCGAGTATGCGAGCAGCTGGTGCGCGGCGTCGTAGTGCAGCTGGTCGAGCAGGATGAACAGCCGGTGCGTGGTGGCGCCTGGTCCCCAGGCGATGTGCGCGGACTCGACCGCGTGCACCCGGGCCAACCCGAGCGTGGGATGGATGCCGAGGCGGTGCTCGAAGTAGGCGAATACCGAGCCGTCCAGCTCGTCCGGGTCGAACTGTTCGGGCAGCAGCCCCCGGGGGATCAGGTCGAAGGAGTAGGCCACCACGTCGCCGTCCGCGGTGATGCGTCTGCGGAGCTCGAGCACCTCGGTATCGGGTGGTACGGCCATCCGCTCGGCCTCGTCGGGCAGCACCTCGCGCAGGGCGCGGCGGGCGTACTCGTGGCCGGGCGTCTTGCCGCTGGCGCTGATCGACTCGCTGATCGAGCCCATCCGCTCCAGCCCGTCGCGCACCGCCGGCCGGGGCCGCACGAACGTGCCAACGCCGTGCTGCGTGCGCACCAGGCCGAGCACGTCCAGCTCCTTGACCGCCCCGCGCACCGTCGCCCGGGACACCCCGAACCGCTGGCACAGCTCCGCCTCGGTGGGCAGCCGCGCGCCCGGGGGGTGGACGCCCTCGCGAATCTCCGCCTTCAGCGTCCGCACGATGTCGTCGGCGAGGGTACGGCGGGGCCCCGAGGGCGGCACCGGCGGTGGAGGAGTCGCCATCGAACCATCTTGACTTGGGCACCTGTTGTCCGACAACCTCGCGTTGTTGTCCAAATCACTCCATCGGGGTGCGAAGGCTCGCGCAACTGGGTGATGACACGAGCAGCGATAACACGAGCGAGGGGCGGCGGATGCGCACGATCGACTGGGTGCCCGCCCACGACCGGGTGCCGGGGTTCATTCGGCTGGTGGATCAGACGCGGCTGCCCGGCACGCTCGTCGAGCTCGACGTCCATACGGTGGACGCGCTGGTGGACGCCATCCGGCGGCTGGCGGTGCGGGGTGCTCCGGCGCTGGGCGTGGCCGGGGCGCTGGGCGTGGCGCTGGCCGCCGCGACGCTGCCCGCCGAGCAGGTCGGGCCGGCGGTGGCGGCGCTGCGCGCGGCCCGGCCCACCGCGGTCAACCTCGCGCTCGGGGTGGATACCGCCCGGGCGGCGGCTGAGCGGGACGGCCCGGAGGCGGCGTTGCGGGCCGCCCTGACGCTGCTCGACGAGGACATCGCCGGCTGCAGGGCGATGGCCGGCCTGGGCGCCGAGCTGCTCACCCGGCTGGTGCCCGGCAAGGCGAAGCTGACCGTGCTGACCCTCTGCAACACCGGCGCGCTGGCCGCCGTGGAGCACGGCACCGCGCTGGGCGTGGTGGAGCGGCTGCACGCCGAGGGCCGGCTGGACCGGGCGGTGGTCTGCGAGACCCGGCCGCTGCTGCAGGGGGCCCGGCTGACCGCGTGGGAGCTGGACCAGATGGGCGCCCGCTACGAGCTCATCGTGGACTCCGCCGCCGCCGCCGTGCTGGCCGGTGGAGGGGTGGACGCGGTGCTGGTCGGCGCCGACCGGATCGCCGCCAACGGGGACACCGCCAACAAGATCGGCACCTTCTCCCTCGCCCTGGCCGCCGCGCATGCCGGGGTGCCGTTTCTGGTGGTCGCGCCGGAGACCACGGTGGACACCGGCACCCGGCGCGGCGCGGACATCCAGATCGAGGACCGGAGCCCCGACGAGGTGCGAGCCTTCGCCGGCGTGCCGACCGCTCCGCTCGACGCCCCGGTCCGCAATCCGGCGTTCGACGTCACCCCGGCCGCCCTGATCACCGCCATCGTCACCGACCAGCGGGTGGTCGAGGGCAAGCCGTCCGCCCCGATCCGGATGTCCCTCAACGAGGAGGAAGCATGAGAACCAAGGCGCCGCGCACGGCCACCAGGCCCGCCGTCTCCAGCTCCGCCGCCACGGCCGCCAGGATCGCTACCGCCGGCCTCGCGGTGGCTGCCGCCGCGATTGCCCTGGTGGGCTGCTCGCAGAACCCCGGCGGCGGCGGATCGGCGGGCAGTGCCGGGCAGTCCGGTGGCCAGGCCGCCGGGCAGCCGTGCGCCCGGACGGTGCAGAACGACTTCGTGCTGCCCGGCGAGAAGCCGTCCAGCGCCAAGGCCAACTTCAAGGTGGCCATGGTGCGCCAGTCCGGGGTGGGGGACTACTTCGAGCAGTGGGGGCACGGGGCGGCCAGCCAGATCAAGTCGTCCGGCGGGCAGCTCGACGTCTACGACGCGCGCGGGGACAACGCCAAACAGGTCGCCCAGTTCAACGACGCGATCACCTCGAAGCCGGACGTGATCATCGTCGACCACGGGCTGGCCGACTCGGTGAACCCGAAGATCGACGAGGCGATCGGCAAGGGCATCCCGGTGGTGGTGTACGACGTGAACATCGCCAATTGCAAGGCGCTGTACATCTCGCAGGACGACCAGTCGATCGCCACGAAGATCCTCGACTACCTCAAGCAGGACAGCCCGAGCGGCGGCAAGATCGCGTACGTCAACGTCTCCGGGATCGCCCCGCTGGACTCCCGTGACGCCGTCTACCAGCAGTTCCTCAAGTCAAACCCGCCGTTCACGCAGAGCGCGCACTTCGGCAAGTACTCCGAGTCGGTCGCCTCGGACACCGCCACCGAGGGCGCCGCGGCGCTGAAGGCGGCCCCGGCCACCACGCTGTCCTTCGCCGCCTACGACGAGCTGGCCAAGGGCACGCTGATCGCGCTGCGCCAGGACAACATGGCGGACAAGGTCAAGGTGTACGGGGTGGACATCTCCACCGCCGACATCCAGCTGATGACCGAGGCCGGCAGCCCCTGGCGAGCGACCGCGGCCACCGACCCGGCCAACGTGGGCGCCATCGTGGCCCGCGCCGCGGTCGGCGCCGCCTCCGGCGTGGCCATGCCGCAGAAGCTGACCATCCCGGCCGCCCTGATCACCCAGGACATGCTGCGCCAGCGCAACGTGGCCAACATGGACGACCTGCGCGCGGCACTGCCGGACCTGAACACGCCGAACATCCTCGGCGCCACCTGGATCCCCAAGATCAAGCCAGGCGCGTAGGAGTCGTGAGTGGCAAGTGGTCTCGGGGGACCACTTGCCACTCACGGGGGAGGAGGTGGCGTGGACGCGGTGCTCGAGGTGCGGGGCATCTCGAAGAGCTTCGGGCCGAACCGGGTGCTGCGCGGGGTCAGCTTCGAGGTGGCCAGGGGCGCCATCTACGGGCTGATGGGTGCCAACGGGGCCGGCAAGTCGACGCTGATCAAGATCCTGTCCGGGGCGGAGGCGCCGGACGGCGGCCAGATCCTGGTGGGCGGCGGCGAGGTCAGCTTCCCGGACCCGACCGCCGCGCACCGGCTCGGCGTGGGCACCGTGCACCAGAACCCGAACGACGGCGTGGTGCTGGACATGACGGTGGCGGAGAACCTGGCGCTGGACGCCCTCACCGACGGCTCCTCCCCGCCGCGGTTCAGCCGGGCGCGCACCGAGCGGTACGCCCAGGAGGTGGCCGCCACCCTGGGCCTGCGGCTGAGTCGGCAGGTGCTGCGCGCGCCGGTCCGCACCCTGGGGGTGTCCGAGCGGCAGCTGCTGGTGCTGGCCAGGGCGCTGTCCCGGAAGCCGGAGATCCTGATCCTGGACGAGCCCACCTCGGCGCTGGCCGCCGAGGAGACCGAGCGGCTGTTCGAGCTGGTCCGCTCGCTGGTGTCGGACGGCATGACCGTGCTGTTCGTGACCCACAAGCTGGCCGAGTTCGACCAGCTCTGCAACCACGTCGGGGTGCTCCGGGACGGGGCCCTGACCGGCGAGTTCGACCGCGAGCCGGGGCACACGTTCGACTGGCCGGCGGCGCTGCGGGCGCTGTTCGACCGCACCCCGGCGGAGCTGGGCCACGACGAGCTGCCCGGCGGGTCGACCGTCCTGGCGCTGCGCGGCGTGCGGCTGTTCCCGGGCGCGGCGCCATTCGATCTGGACCTGCGCCAGGGGCAGGTCACCGTGCTGCTCGGACTGCTGGGCAGCGGCAAGTCCGAGCTGCTGGAGTGGGCGTTCGGGGCTCGGCCGGTCGTGGCCGGCGGGCGTGAGCTGGACGGGCGGGTGTTCGCCCCGGGGCACCCCGCCGACGCGGTCCGGGCCGGCGTGTACCTGCTCCCGGAGTCGCGGCACGAGCAGGCGATCATCCCGGACTGGCCGGTGTTCTCCCAGATGACGCTGCCGTTCCTGAAGCGGTTCTCGGCGGGCACGCTGATGCGCACGCCGGCCGAGCGGCGCGCCGCCCGAGCCATGATGTCCGAGATCGGCGTGATGGCGCGCGACCCCGACAGCCCGATCGGCACCCTCTCCGGCGGCAACCAGCAGAAGGTGGTCATCGGGCGCTGGCTGCTCGGCACCCCGAGGGTGCTGCTGCTGGACGAGCCGTTCCGCGGGGTGGACATCAACGCCCGGCACGACATCGGCGCCACGGTGCGTGAGCTGAGCGGCTCGGCGGCCGTGCTGGTGGCCACCTCCGACCTGGACGAAGCGCTGGAGGTGGGCGACCGGATCGTGGTGCTCAACCACGGCGAGCTGGTCGCCGACCTGCCCCGCTCGGCCGCCTCCCGTCCCCGGGTGATCGAGGCGATGAGCGCGCGCCCGTCCACGCTGCTCGACCTCGATCCAGATCCCGACCCCGATCCAGAACCAGAACCAGAACCGACGGCACCGGCAGGACAGGGAGGACCGAGGAATGACGGCTGAGGTAGCGGTCGGGGAGCGGGCCGCGTTCTCCGTCACCGACTTCGTGGTGCGCTACGGGGTGGTGCTGGTCGGGCTGCTCGTGGCGATCGTGTTCTCCGTGGTGATCCCGGGGTTCGCCACCCTGGACAACGCGGTGTCCATCCTGCAGACCCAGGCGGTGGCCGCGGTGGCCGCGCTGGGCATGACGCTGACCGCGGTGGTCGGTGACCTGGACCTTTCGGTCGGCGCGGTGGCCGGGCTCTCGGTCACCGTGGCCGCCGTGGTGATGATCCGGATGGCGTTGACCGGGCCGAGCGCGATCGTGGCCTGCCTGCTGGCCGGGGCCGTGGTGGGTTGCTTCAACGCCGGCCTGATCGTGCTGCTCAACGTGCCGCCACTGCTGGCCACCCTGGGCACGATGTTCACCATCCAGGGACTGAAACGCTGGCTGGTGGACGGCCAGACGCTGATCACGGGTATGGCGCTGCCGAACGGCAGCAAGGTCACCGGGCGGTTCACCGACGACTTCACCGGCATCGACGGCAACCAGGTGCTCGGGGTGCCGCTGTCGGTGTACCTGTTCGTGCTGATCGCGGTGCTGGTCTGGCTGTTCCTGGAGCGCACCCGGTACGGGCGGGTGTTCTACGCGGTGGGGGGCAACGCCGAGGCGGCCCGGCTGGCCGGCGCCCGGGTACGCCGCTACCAGTTCGCCGCGTACGCGATCTCCGGGGTACTGGCGGCGGTCGCCGGCATCATCCTGGCCTCGCGGTTGCGCCAGGGCGACGTCACCGCCGGCGACTCGGCACTGCTGGACGCGGTGGCGATGACCCTGGTCGGCTACGCGGTGCTGGGGGCGAAGAAGCCGAACGCGTTGGGCACGGTGGTCGGTGCGGTGTTCCTGGGGCTGATCCTGCAGGGGCTCACCCAGCTCGGCCTGCCGTACTACACCCAGGATCTCATCAAGGGCCTGGTGTTGATCTTCGCGCTGCTCATGTCGTTCTCCCTGCGCCGCCGCCGCCGGGCTCGACGGTGACCAAAGAACCCGTGAGTGGTAAGTGGTCTGATAGGACCACTTACCACTCACGGGTCCTGACCAGCGACAACGTGCCCGGGTATGTGTCCGGGCGGGCGGCGTTGCGGGGGCTGGTCGAGCCGGGGACGCTGGTCGCCACCGAGGTCGGCGACGGCAACCTGAACCTGGTGTTCCGGTGTGCCGACGCGGCTGGTCGGCGGTTGGTGCTCAAGCAGGCGCTGCCCTACGTGCGGCTGGTCGGCCCCGACTGGCCGATGACCGAGGAACGGGCCACCCGGGAGGCCGGGGCCATCAGGGCGCACGCCGCGCTGTCCGGCGACGTGTGCCAGCTGATCGACTTCGACGCCGACCGGTACGTACTCGCCTTGGAGGACCTGTCCGACCACGAGGTGTTCCGCACCCGGTTAAACGACGGCGGTTCGCACCACGAGGTGGCGGAGCGGCTCGCCGAGTACGTGGCCGACGTGGCGTTCGGCACCTCCTTCCTGGCACTGGGCGAGGAGGAGTTCCGCCGCCGCGCCGCCGCCTCGGCCAACCCCGAGTTGTGCGCGATCACCGAAGACCTGATCTTCACCGAGCCGTATCTGGGTGCACAGCGCAACTCGGTCCGGGCCACCCTGGAGCCGGTGGTGGCGGCGCTACAGGCGGACGGCGGGTGGGTTGGCGCCGCGATGTCGATGAAGCACCGGTTCCTGACCAGCCAGGAGGCCCTGCTGCACGGAGACCTGCACACCGGCAGCGTGTTCGTCCGCGGTGGCGGGCCGGAGCTGACCGCCTCGGCGCTGGCGCGGTCAGCTCCGGCTCCCGCCCGGCTGTCGGTGAAGGCGTTCGACGCGGAGTTCGCCTGCTACGGGCCGGTCGGCTTCGACCTGGGGCTGCTGTGGGCGAACATGCTCTTCGCCGGGGCCAGGGCGGGGGCGCTCGGCCAGCCGGACCGGGCCAGGAGCCTGTTCGCCACGCTGGAGTCCAGCTGGGAACGGTTCGTCGAACGGCTGTGGCGGCACTGGCCGGCACGGCGGGACCCGGCCAAGTACCCCGACGCGTTCCTGGCCGGCTGGCTGCGGGAGATCATGCGGGACAGCTTCGGCTTCGCCGGCTGCGAGGCCGCCCGGCGGGTCATCGGGCTGGCCAAGGTGAGCGACCTGGAGACCCTGGACGAGGACGCCTACCGGGTCGCCGGTACCGCCATGCTCGGGTTCAGCCGGACGCTGCTCATCGACCGGGACACGCTGAGCTTCGACGACGTCGTCGACCTGGGGCGGTCTGGCTTACCGGAGTCCGCCGTCCAGGGCGGGTGAGACTCGGCCGCGGATGTCAGCGGGCCGGGCACCGCGCGGCAGGGCACGATCGGGGTATGGAGCTGGTGCGGACAGAGCGGGACGGGCGCGTCCTGGTGATCGAGATGCGCCGGGAGCAGAAGCGCAACGCGGTCAACCGGGAGTTGGCGGACGAGCTGGACGCCGCATTCAACCAGCTGGAGGACGACCCCGAGCTGTGGGCCGGGGTGCTCACCGGCTCGGCGACGGTGTTCTCCGCCGGCAGCGACCTCACCGCCAACGGCGACTACTGGACCGAACGGGGCGGCGAGTACGGGCTGATCCGGCGCACCCGGCGCACCCCGCTGGTCGCCGCGGTGGAGGGGCCCGCACTGGGCGGTGGCCTGGAGTTGGTGCTGGCCTGCGACCTGGTGGTGGCGGGTTCCACGGCCAGCTTCGGGCTGCCCGAGGTGAAGCGCGGACTGGTGCCGTCCTGCGCCGGGCTGTTCCGGGGACCGAGGGCGCTGCCGGTCAACCTGGCCCGCGAGTTGGCGCTGGTCGGCGATCCGTTCGATGCCCAGCGGGCGTACGCCGCCGGCCTGGTCAACGTGGTCACCGAGCCGGGTGGGGCGCTGACGGCGGCGGTGGCCCTGGCCCAGCGGATCTGCGCCAACGCCCCGGTCGCGGTGCAGGCCAGCCTGGTGGCCATGGACGCCTGGCTGACCGGGTCCGACGAGCTGGGCTGGCGGGCCACCACCGAGGCCACCACCGCCGTGCGCGCCTCCGACGACCACCGCGAGGGCATCGCGGCGTTCCTGGAGAAGCGACCGCCGCGTTGGTCTGGCCGCTGAGTCGACAGGAGCCGAGCCGACAGCCGCTGAGCCGACAGCCGCTGAGCCGCACGGGTTGAGGGGAGGATCGGGTGGCCGACGACCAGGTGCTGGCCGAGCTCGCGCGGCGGTACCGGCACTTCGCCCGGGTCGAGGCGCACGGGCGCTCGCCGCTCTACGAGCGGTGGGCGTGGGAGGTGGCGGCGGATCCGGCGATGCTGGCCTTCCTCGCCGACCTGCCGGGACCCAAGAGGCAGCCGAACCTGCTCTTCGCCGCGATACGGTGGCTGGGCGGCCTCCCCGGCTCCTACCCGGACCTGCGGGCGGTCGCGCTGGAGCGGCGCGCCGAGCTCACCGAGCTCATGCTCGCCCGGCGTACCCAGACCAACGAGCCCGCGCGGTGCGCGGCGCTGCTGCCGGAGTTCGCCGCGCTGCCCCAGCCGCTGGCGCTGCTGGAGGTCGGCGCCAGCGCCGGGCTCACCCTGTTGCCCGACCGCTACAGCTACGACTACGCCGGGCGGACGCTCACCGGCCCGGACCCGGCCGCCCCGGTGCTGCGCTGCGAGCCGAGAGGCCCGGTGCCCGTGCCGGAGCGGCTGCCCCAGGTCGCCTGGCGGGCGGGTATCGACCTCAACCCGCTGGACGTCACCGACCCCGACGACGTCGCCTGGCTGCGCTGCCTCATCTGGCCGGGCGAGCCGGACCGCGAGGATCGGCTGGCCGCGGCCGTCGCGGTGGCGCGCCAGCACCCACCCCGCCTCACCCGTGGCGACCTGGTGGACGACCTCGCCGCGGTCGCCGCCGAGGCACCCGCCGAGGCGACCCTGGTGGTGTTCCACTCCGCCGTGCTGGTCTACGTCCCGGAGCCCCGCCGCCGGGACTTCGCCGCCGCCGTCGAGGAGCTGGACGCGGTCTGGCTGTCCAACGAAGTCCCCGGCGTGCTGCCCGAGCTGGTCGGCCAGCCATCCCCCGCCGCCGGGCACCGACCCGTTCGTGCTGGCCCGCGGCGGGCGCACCGTCCTCGCGTTCAACGACGGCCACGGCAGGTGGGTCGAGTGGCTCGCCGGCGCCAGCTGAACCACCCGGTGAAGTGCGCGAACGGGTGTGTTTCGCCACCGGTGCGAGTTGGGTCCGGCTTGTAAACTGAATTAATGGCCAGGGCTGACGCGGGTGAGCCACGGCTGGGTCTGCGGGAGCGCAAGAAGTTGATGACCCGCCAGGCCATCCTGGACACCGCGCACACGATGTTCGGCGAGCGCGGGTACGACAACGTCACCGTGGCCGAGATCGCCGACGCGGTGAACATCGCGGCCAAGACCGTGTTCGTCTACTTCCCCTCCAAGGAAGACCTGGTCTTTTCCGACGCCGACCAGATGCGGGACCGGATCGTCGCCCGGATCCGGGACCGTCACCCGAATGAGACGCCGCTGGCCGCGATGGGCGCGCTGATGCACGAGCTAATGGGCGAGTCCGGCGAGGTGATCGCCGACCTGCAGCGGTGGCGGCGGATGATGGGCGACAGCGCGGTGCTGCACTCCCGCATGCGGCTGCTCTGGGAGCGCTTCGAGGAGGCGATCGCCGAGCAGCTGGCGGCCGAGGCCGGGGAGAACCGGCATGCCCCCGGGCCCCGGGTGGCCGCCGCCCAGCTGATCCTGATCTTCCGGCTGATGTCGTCCGAGGACGTGCTCGGCTACGTGCGGGCGTATCCGGAGGACCAGCAGCACGCCGCGCTGAACAACTGGCTGGAAGTCACGATGACCATGGTCAGCCACGGTATTGGCGGCTACGCGCCGCGGCCCGCCGAGTCGGTACCCAGCGCCACCTGAAACCGCCGGTCCCGCCCCGGCGACGTGCTCGGCTGACGCTCGGATGTTACCGAGCTCCACCGGAGGCAGGGTTTCAGCGCGGTCAGCATGCCTGTTGTGGAGTTGGGCAACGCCCGGCTCGGCGGGGCAGCCGGTCTGGCCTGGGCGGGCGCCGGTCCAATCAGGCACGCTCGGTTCCCGTGGTTCCCGTGGTTCCCGTGGTTCCCGTGGTTCCCGTGGCTTCCGCCCGCCGGACGGCTTGCCCGCCGGACGCGGTGCCCCGCATGGCCGCCCGCCGGACGCGCTACCCGGCGGCCGCCATCCATGGTCAACAGAACACCATGCCCCTCAAACCCTTGGTCAAAGGAGCACACCGTTCAATTGACCATGAAATCCCGCACCCACCGCCCCAGCTCACACACTGACCGCCACCGGCCGCGGCGGCCACCACCCGCGGCCGGCCTGGTGTTACCGAGCTGCACACCAGGCCGGCCGGAACGCACCAAAACCTGCCTGCTGTGCAGCTGGGTAACACCAGGCT
>Ga0137415_10000875_pt1 | contig 29423 bp, 25 predicted proteins | sample CZODoug3_1_1_16f_FD_183082 | JGI IMG/M metagenome (GOLD analysis project Ga0137415, IMG submission 183082) | Vadose zone soil fungal communities from Angelo Coast Range Reserve, California, USA - CZODoug3_1_1_16fungal (Hybrid Assembly) | ecosystem: Environmental > Terrestrial > Soil > Vadose...
TTGGGGATTCCGACGGTGGACGGGGTCTTGGCCGACTTGGGAGTTTCGAGCATGCAGCTTGATCAAGGCGAGCGGGGATTTTCGTTTCGCGAGGCGGCGCCGCTAGATATGCGGATGGACACTGCCAACGACGAACTAACGGCAGACGAAATTGTGAATCGGTGGTCGGAGAAGGAAATCGCCGACTTGCTCTACCGGGAAGCGGATGAGCACGATTCCAGAAGGATCGCCAAGGCGATCGTACGAGCGCGACCCCTACGGGATACCGCGCACTTGGCAACGACTGTGGCAGGGGCCCGAAAGCAATGGGGAAGGCAGAGACTGCATCCCGCAACAAAAACGTTTCTGGCGCTGCGGATAGCGGTGAATCGAGAGATGGAGGAACTCGGGCAGTTTCTTTCTCGGACCCCCGCCACAATGAATTCAGGAGGCCGCTGGGTGGTGTTGAGTTACCACTCGCGGGAAGACCGCCTGGTGAAGCACGCGTTTCAAGAGGGAGAGCGAGCAGGAACGCTCCGCGTGCTGACGAAACACGTGATCCAGCCCAGCGAGCAAGAAATGATGGGCAACCCGCGTTCGCGAAGTGCGAAGCTGCGGTGTGCGGAAAGAATGCCGGCTGCATAGCGATCGGCAAGGTACCGTTATGACGCGGAAGAAGAAATCCAGGGCGATGACCGAGTTTCACACCGTAAAGCGGATCGACAATTCGCGCATTGTGCGCCACGTTGAGCCCGCAAAAATGCGCAGACTGTACCGCACGGTCGCGCTGGGCGGCGTGATTGCCGCGTTTTTTATGATGTACATCTACCAGCATTTCCAGTGCATTGATCTTAGTTTTCAGCTCGAGGGCGTCAAAGCCCGCCAAGCCGAGGCCGCTTCGCTGAACTCGTCTCTAAAATTGGAGATCGCCGGACTGCGCAATCCGATGCGCATTGACGTGATTGCGCGCCGCCAACTGGGCTTGACCGAGCCGCTGCCAACGCAGGTGCAGGAATATCAGGCTCCGGATGGCGCTGAAGTGGCCGCGGCGCGTTACGTCAGGCCAAATCGGGCGCAGTAGTTTTTTTGATGCACATGGTTCGACAACCAGTTTGCCGTCAGGCAATGGAACTTCCAGGCGGAGCGCTTGTTAATTTGATTTCGCCATGCCAGAAAACCGTGCTCACGCCGCCACAGGTGGCCGCATAGCGGTAAATTCCGAGCGTAACCGCAAGACGGTCGAATCGAATGGTGACCGCAAAGCGGTCAGTCGGCTGCTGATCATTGCCTGTCTGGCAGTCTTCTGGTTGTCCACCGTTTTTGGGCGCCTCGGATACCTGCAACTTTTCCGTCACAGCGAATACATGGCCCGCGCGCAGCGGCAGCAGCAGCGCGTGATCGAAATCACGCCCAAGCGCGGCGCCATCTATGACCGCAACATGCACCCGCTGGCGATGAGCATCCCCGTGGATTCGGCGTTCGCGGTGCCTTCCGAGCTTGGCGACCAGCAACTGGCGGCGCGGCTGTTGTCCGGCGTTTTGGGAATTCCAAGTGACGTGCTCGAAACGCGTTTTGAGTCCTCGCACTCGTTTGTATGGATTGCGCGCAAGCTGCCCCCCGATAAAAAAGAGGCGGTGGAGGCGCTGAATCTGAAAGGTGTCTACTTCCAAAAAGAAAATCAACGCATCTATCCAAAGCGCGATTTGGCATCGCACGTATTGGGTTTTGTCGATCTCGATGAAAAAGGCTTGGGCGGGATCGAGTACGAATTGGATGGCCAGATCCGCGGCAAGAGCGAAAAAATCATTGTGATGGCGGACGCGCGCCAGCGCTGGTTCGATGGCGGAGAAGCCCGGCGCGAGCCCGGCGCGAACGTCGTTCTCACGCTCGACGAAAAAATCCAGTATATCGCCGAACGCGAACTGGCCGCTGCGATTGGCAAAACGCATGCGATGGCCGGTACCGTGATGGTGATGAATCCGCATACCGGCGAAATCCTTGCGCTGGCGAACTGGCCGAAGTTCAATCCCAACGCGGCGAACGAAGGGCCAGCGGAAGCGCGGATGAACCGTGCGGTCGCGGCATTGTACGAGCCCGGGTCCACTTTTAAGATCATCACCCTGGCAGCCGCGTTCGATCAGGGAATTACCCGCCCCGGGGAAGTCTTTGATTGCGAGAACGGGGCGGTCTACGTGGCCGGGCACCGCATCCGCGACCATAAGCCGTTCGGCTTGCTAACCGTCTCGGACATCCTTGCGCAATCGAGCGACGTCGGCGCGATCAAGATTGCGTTGCGGCTGGGAGCGCCCAAATTCTACGATTATATTCGCGCGTTTGGCTTCGGACAGCCTACCGGAGTGGATATGCCTGGGGAGAGCAAGGGACTGCTGCGGCGGCTGGAGAACTGGTCGGCGGTTTCGATCGGATCGATCTCCATGGGTCAGGAAGTCGGAGTCACGCCCATTCAACTGATTAGCGCGGTCTCTGCGATTGCCAACGGTGGATTGCTACACAAACCGCATGTGGTTGCGGAGTTGAGGCGCGGGGATCACAAATTGACTGGGGATGGCCACGTGATGCCTCCCGAGCCGAGGAAAGTGATCCGGCCGGAAACGGCGGCGACCCTGCGGCGGCTGATGGAAGGCGTCGTGCTGAACGGGACGGGGAAGCTCGCGCATCTTGATGGCTGGACCGCTGCGGGGAAAACCGGCTCGGCGCAGAAAATCGATCCAGCGACGGGCCGATATTCGAGAACGCAGTTGATTGCCTCCTTTACCGGTTTTGCGCCAATCAGCAATCCGGCGGTGACGATTCTGGTGTCGCTGGATTCGCCGGTGGGACAACACGAGGGCGGCCAGGTTGCCGCGCCGGTTTTCAAGCGAATTGCCGAACAGGTATTGCCGTATCTGGATGTGCCGCGCGATGTGCCCATTGGTCCGAGGCTTCTCCAGGCGGCGTACAGGAATCGAGATGTATCAGATAGTTCGATTCTCGAAGATTTCACGCCCACGGATTTTTCGGAGCAGCCCGACCAACCTCCTGCCAGGTCCGCAGCAACCAATTCTACTGAGGGCCCTAGCTCCGCGCCTGCGGTGACCGTTGCAGTAGATGAAGGCGGCGACATTCCAGTGCCGGATTTCTCCGGAAAGACGATGCGCGAAGTGACCGAAATGTGTTTGAGGCTGGGGCTGGAGCCGGTCCTGGTTGGCAGCAGGCTTGCAGCAAATCAAGCGCCTGCGGCGGGGGCGAAGGTCCGGCGTGGCGCGAAGATAACCGTGCAATTCGGAACACCAGCGCCAAAAATTGAGAAGCCACGCCGGAGAGTCAGGCATTAGGATGAAAATTGGATTGAGTCAGGAAGAACAGGCACAGGACGCCATCACGAACCAGGTTGACCGCCAACGAAAGCACTCTGCCCGCACAAGTTCAACGGACAGCGGAAGAAAGCTGAGCGAAGTGTTCCAAGGCATGGAAACATCTCTGCCTGCGAATGCAAACAACCTGGAAATTCGGAAGGTGGCTTGCGATTCGCGAAAAGTGGAGCCGGGCTCGCTTTTTTTCGCTCTGCACGGAGCGAAAGCGGACGGAAACACGTTCATTCAGGACGCCATCAAGCGGGGCGCGGTCGCCATTGCGAGTGAAGAGAAGGCTCCTGGGAAGACTCCCGACGGAGTGGTGTGGATTCAGGTTCGGGAAGCGCGCAAGGCGCTGGCAATCACGGCCGCGAATTTTCTGGGTCATCCCGCGAACGCGCTGCAACTCGTTGCAGTGACCGGCACGAATGGAAAGACGACCACGACTTCGGTTGTGGATGCCATCGTGAAGGCCTCCGGGGCGAAGACCGGGTTGTTCGGAACGATTGCTTATCACACCCCGGTCGGCGACTACCCCGCGCCGAACACGACGCCGGAATCGGTGGACCTGCAGGGATTTTTTGCGGAGATTCGCGATGCCGGCGGAAAGTACGCGGTGCTCGAAGCCAGCTCGCATTCGCTGGCGATGGACCGGCTCTGGGGATGCCATTTCCAGGCCGCGGTCTTCACCAACTTGACTCGCGAGCACATGGATTTTCACAAAACGTTTGAAGATTATTTTGCGGCGAAAAGACGGCTCTTTGCGGACACGGGGGCAGGCGCACCAGAAGTCGCGGTGCTGAATGCGGACGACGAATTCGGAAAGCGGCTTGTCCGCTTGGCGAAGAAAACAGTGAGCTATGGACTGGAATCGGACGCCGACATCACCACAAAGAAATTTCAGCTGACATTCGATGGGTTGACCTTCACAGCGCAGACACCAAATGGAAAGGTCCAAGTGGTGTCGCGGCTGGTCGGCCGAATCAACGTCTACAACCTTCTCGCTGCAATTGGAGCGGCGCAGGCTCTTGGTCTTTCGAACGAAGTGATCGAGAGTGGCATCCGGAGTCTTGAGAGTGTATCGGGGCGTTTCCAGCGCATCGATATGGGGCAGCCCTTCCTGGTGATCGTAGATTACGCGCACACCGACGACGCGCTGGAAAACCTGATTCGAACGGCGCGAGAGCTAAATCCCAAGGGCCGGATTATCACGCTCTTCGGATGCGGCGGCGAAAAGGACCGCACCAAGCGGCCGGTGATGGGAGAAGTCACGGGCCGTTTGAGCGACCTGACGATTCTTTCCAGCGACAATCCGCGCAGCGAAGATCCGCTGAAAATTATCAGCGACATCATCGTGGGTCTGCAGAAAACTGCGGGAAAATATCTGATCGAGCCGGACCGCGAAAAGGCCGTCGGCATGGCCATGGAAGAAGCCCGCAGCGGAGACATCGTGTTGCTGGCTGGAAAGGGTCACGAGAATTATCAGATTCTTGCCGACCGGACGCTTGAGTTTGACGATCGCGAAGTCGCGCGGCGCGCCTTGCGCGAACGTGGTTTTGAAGGGCCGCGAAACGACGAAAGGAATGACGGCAGTTGAAAGGCGAGCCGCGGAGCGGCTCAGGGTTTGGCACCTAGCGCGCTTGGTTCATAGTAGAAACGAGGGCGCTCGGGTCCCGGCAATGCCGGGGCGAGCCAATTGCGGACCTCTCGAAAGGAGGAGCCCTCAAAACGTTGAGAACACTACGAGGCGTTGGGTACTGTAGTAAGACGAATCCTTTGAGGAACTTATGCGGTGGACGATTGCACAGGTGGCTGACGCTTTGGGTACTCGGCCGGGGAAGGGACTCGACCCCGTGGCCCGGGTGGCCGGCGTGTCGATTGATTCTCGCGCGATTCGTGCCGGAGAGCTGTTCATCGCCATCCACGGACCGCGTCACGATGGACACGACCATGTGGCCAGTGCCCTGGAAAGCGGAGCCATTGCGGCGGTGGTGGCGGAGACGCAGCTTTCGCGATATCCAGACCCGGTTCGCGACCGATGTATCGCCGTGGGCGACACCTTCGACGCGCTCAAGAAACTGGCGCGCGCGGTGCGCGAATCCTGGGGCGGGAAAATTGCCGGCGTCACGGGTTCTGTCGGAAAAACCACCACGAAGGAGGTCCTGGCGGCACTGCTGGGCGCGAAGCTGCGGGTCCTGAAATCGGAAGGAAACTTAAATAACGAGTATGGGCTGCCGTTGACGCTATTTCGGCTGGAGGAAACGCATCAGGCGGCGGTGCTGGAGATGGGAATGTCACGCCGCGGCGAACTTGCGCGGCTGGCGGAAATTGCCCGGCCGGACGTTGGAGTGGTGACGCGCGTTTCGCCCGCGCATCTGGAATTTTTTGATTCGGTGGATAAGATTGCGCTCGCGAAGCGTGAGCTGATTGAAGGATTGAATGGGCGCGAGTCGACCGCGGTGCTTAATGCGGACGATCCGCGCGTCGCCGCGTTCGGATCTGTTGCGCCGGGACGCGTGTTGACTTATGGCATCGAGAACACGGCTTTTTTCATGGCGCAGGAAATTGAAGACCGCGGAGCTCTGGGAACGGCGTTTGACTATATAAGCCCGGAGGGACGCGTGCGGCTGGAACTGAATGTTCCCGGGCGTCACGCGATCGCCAATGCGCTGGCGGCCTTGGCGGCCGCAAGTGTGTGGGGGATCGGCGCGGCGGAAGCACAAGACGTGTTTCGATCGCTGCGGGCGCCGGCGATGCGCGGAGAGTTGTTGCGATTTTCGAATGGGGCGGCGCTCATCAACGACAGCTACAACTCGAGTCCCGCAGCGCTGCAAGCAATGACGGAATTGCTCGCAGCGACGCCGAATTTCCGCCGACGGATCCTCGCGGCCGGTGAAATGCGCGAGCTCGGCACGGCTTCGCCGGAGCTCCACCGCGAAGCCGGGCAGTTTGCGGCGAAGACTGGGAAGATTGATTGGGTCGTCGGCGTCGCCGGTGACGCTGCGCAGATCGTGGAAGGCGCCGTCGCGGCAGGATTCGCGCGCACACGCGCGAAATTTTTCGCGACGCCGCAGGAAGCCGCCGAATTTCTGGCGGGCTTTATTGAAGCTGGCGATTTGCTGCTGGTGAAAGGCTCGCGGGGCGTGAAGATGGAGCAGATTGTGGAAGCGCTGATTGCGCGGCACGCGGCGGCCGGGGAAATCACGGGTCAGGAGGTACGGCACTGAGATGCTTTACTACCTCCTCTACGAAGTTTTGCGCAAGTACATCAGCCCGCTGAATGTCTTCCGTTACATCACCGTTCGAACGGTGTATGCAAGCCTCACGGCCATGTTTCTGGCGTTGGTCTTCGGCCCATCGCTGATTCGCCGCCTGCGAGAATTGCAAATCGGCCAGTTCATCCGCGAAGAAGGCCCGCAGGAGCACAAGAAAAAGGCGGGCACGCCCACGATGGGCGGCGTCCTGATTGTTCTTTCCACTGCCGTGCCGACCCTGCTTTGGGCCGATCTCACAAACCCCTTCATCTTATTAGCGCTTTTTGCGCTCGTCGCTTTCGCGGCCATCGGCTTTATCGACGATTACGCAAAAGTCTCCAAACAACGCAACCTGGGCCTCACCGCGAAAAAGAAAATCTATTTCCAGGTATTCGTCAGTCTGGTGGTGGGCGTCTCGCTCCTCGTCCTGACCACACATAGCGCCTACTCCACGCAGTTGATGATCCCGTTCCTGAAGCGCTTTCGTCCCGATCTCGTTTTTCACTCGTTCTTGCATTCACCACATTTCTGGCCGCTGGCCTTTATTCCATTTCTCGTTTTCGTTGGCGTGGTGATTGTCGGCTCTTCCAACGCCGTCAACCTGACCGATGGCCTGGACGGTCTCGCCATCGGCTGTACGGTCATTGCGGCAGGGGCACTCACTGTGCTGACCTACGTCAGCAGCAACTACCGCTGGGCGACGTACCTCGACATTCAATACATCCCGAAGGTCGGCGAGCTGACGGTGTTCTGCGGCGCGCTCGTCGGCGCGTCACTCGGCTTCCTGTGGTACAACGCGCATCCTGCGGAAATTTTCATGGGGGATGTCGGCTCACTCTCGCTGGGCGGGACGCTCGGCGTGATCGCGGTCATCATCAAGCAGGAGATTCTGCTGTTTTTTGTTGGCGGCGTTTTTGTGCTGGAAGCCGTTTCCGTGATTCTGCAAGTAGGCTCGTTCAAGCTGCGCGGCAAGCGCATCTTCCGCATGGCGCCCATTCATCACCATTTCGAGCTGCTTGGCTGGAGCGAATCGAAAGTGATTGTGCGGTTTTGGATTGCGGCGCTGGTTTTTGCGCTGTTTGCGCTGACGACGTTGAAATTGAGGTAGCGAAGCATTCTGGCTAAAGGATTCTGTGGCATCAATGCCGAATCCGTTTGAGTTGCGGGGCAAGCGCGTGCTGGTCGTGGGACTGGCCAGAACGGGTGTGGCCGCTGCGCTCTTTTGCGCTGCACGCGGTGCGAAGGTGACTGCCACAGATAAGCGGACCGAAAACGAAATCGGCGAAGCGATTGCTCCTCTCCGGACCGTTGGCGTACACCTGGAGCTGGGCGGCCACCGTGAAAATACATTTCTCGAGCAAGACCTGATTATTCCGAGCCCTGGGGTGCCCGCCGATGTTCCCTTGCTGCAGGCGGCGCGCACTAAGGGCGTCACCATCTGGAGTGAAGTGGAGCTAGCGGACCGTTTTCTGCACGGGCGCCTGATCGGCATCACTGGCTCGAACGGCAAGACCACGACGACTTCCTTGGTCGAACACATTTTGAAGACGGCCGGTTTTTCCACGATTCTTGCCGGGAATATCGGCACTCCGCTGATTGCGCGCGTGGAGCAGACCAGCGACGAGACCGTCGCCGTGGTGGAGTTGAGCAGTTTTCAACTGGAGATCATTGAAACGTTCCGCCCCAACATCAGCGTGTTCTTGAATCTCACGCCCGACCATTTGGACCGCCATCACACGCTGGAAGCGTATGGCCGCGCCAAGGCGCGCATCTTCGAGAATCAGACGGAAGCCGACAGCGCGATCTTGAACGCGGATGATCCGGCGACCACGCCTCTGGTGCCGGCGAAGCCTCACGTGTACTGGTTCAGCCGGAAGCAGCGCGTGGCTCAAGGCGCTTTCGTGCGCGGCAACGAAATTGTGTTTCGTCATGACGGCCAGGAAGAGGCGGTATTGAATCTCAAGGAGATTCCGCTGCCGGGCGCGCACAACGTTGAAAATGTCCTTGCGGCTGTCGCGGCGACGTATCTCGCGGGGGCCGAACCAGTGGCCATCGCGAAGGGAGTCCGCTCCTTTGCGGGCGTCGAACACCGCCTGGAGTTTGTCGCGGAAATCTCGGGCGTGCGCTATTACAACGACTCGAAGGCGACGAATGTGGACGCCACGCTGAAGGCACTGGACGCTTTTCCCGGGCGAATCCTGATTGTTCTGGGCGGGAAAGACAAAGGCAGCGACTACACCGTGCTGCAAAAACCGTTGCGCGAGAAGGCGATTCTTGCCCTGCTGATTGGTGCGGCGGCCGACAAAATTGAAAAGCAGATCACCGGCAGCGTGGCCATCGAGCGCGCCGGGACCATCGAGCGCGCGGTGGAAATTGCCTCGCACGCGGCGCGACCCGGCGACGTGGTGCTCCTGGCCCCGGCATGCGCCAGCTTCGATCAGTTTCAGAACTACGAACACCGCGGCCGCGTCTTTAAAGATCTGGTGCACCAATTGGAGCGGCAAGCGGCGAGCACTACCTCTGGAAGAGGGTAAGGGGACATGCCGAGACGACTGGAAAATGATCGCTGGCTCTTTGGAACGACTCTGGCGTTGTGCCTGCTTGGCGCGGTGATGATTTTCAGCGCTTCCGCAGTCACGGCGGAACAGCAGTACGGCCACTCGTACATTTTTCTCCTTCGCCAGGCCATTTGGCTCGCGATCGGCCTCGTCGGCATGTTTGTGCTCATGCGCACAGACTATCGCAAGCTGCGCGAACCGGCCGTCGTTTATCCCTTCATTTGTGCGGTTTTGGTGATGCTCGTCGGAACTTTGTTCCTCGATAAATCGCATTCCACACATCGCTGGATCAAGTTCGGCCCGGCAAACATCCAGCCATCCGAACTGGCGAAGCTGGCGGTGATCTTGTATTTGGCGTGGTTCTTTGATCTCAAGCGCCGCAGCAAAGCAACCATGGAGTTCTGCAAGGAAGATTTTCTGCAAACCATCCTTCCAGCGGCAGGACCGATTCTGATTTGTGTTGTGCTCATATTGCTGCAGCCTGATCTCGGCACGTCGGTGGACATCGTCCTCATCGCTGCGGCGGTTTTGTTTGTATCGGGCCTTTCCTGGAGGTGGCTGGCGGTCGGCACGGCGGTCGCTATGCCGGCGCTGTATTTCTTGATCACGCAAGTTTCCTACCGTCAGGCGCGGCTGATGGCGTTTCTCGATCCAACCTCCGATCCACAGGGCGCTGGATTTCAGCTGTTGCAGTCGCTCATTGCGGTTGGCTCTGGTGGTTTTACTGGCGTCGGCCTCATGGAGAGCAAGCAAAAGCTTTTCTATCTGCCGGAAGCGCACACCGATTTTATCTATGCCGTGATTTGCGAGGAGTTGGGTTTTATCGGGGCGATGGTTGTTATTGCGCTCTTTGTCGTCTATGGCTGGCGAGGGCTGCGCGCCGCGCTCGGCGCGCCAGACGGGTTCGGACGGCTGCTGGCGCTGGGGATCACCGCCATGGTCATGTTCCAGGCGCTGATCAATTTTGCGGTGGTGCTTGGAATGGTTCCGACGAAAGGAATCCCGCTTCCTTTCATCAGCTACGGCGGATCGAGCTTGCTGGTGATGCTGCTGGCAACGGGCGTGTTGCTGAATATTTCGCAACGGGCGGCGGAGTCCTCGTGGTCGTGAGGAATCATCTTTGTAGCGGCACAGCACCTGTCCCGACCCGGTCGCGATGCTGCGCCACTACCCGGCAAGAGTGTTGCTAGTGAAATTGCTGATCGCAGGCGGCGGCACGGGCGGGCATGTTTTTCCAGCGCTGGCGATTGCCCGGGAGTGGCTGGCAAGAGGAAACGAAAGGGAAGTCGTGCTGGTGGGAACAGAACGCGGAATCGAAATGAAGCTTGTGCCGCAAGCCGGGCTGCCGCTGGAGACGCTGCGCGTGGCCGGCTTGAAGGGCAAAGGTGGCGCCACGCTGTTCAAGAATATCGCGATGCTCGCACCGGCGATGCTGGACGCGCAGCGGGTCTTGCGCAAGCACAAGCCCGTCGCAGCATTTGGCGTTGGCGGGTATGCAGCCGGACCCATGTTGCTGGCAACCTGGCTGGGGCGCGTGCCAAATGTCATCTTCGAACCTAACGCCGAGCCGGGCTTGACGAACAAAGTGTTGGCGAGAATTTCTACGCGAATTGCGACCGGCTATGAAATTTCTGCACGAGCATGGGGGGGGAAAGCGATTGTTACAGGTTGCCCGGTGCGCCCGGAATTTTTCTACATCCCGCCGCGTCAGCTGGGAAAGCCGTTTCGGTTGCTCATCACCGGCGGGAGCCAGGGAGCGCTTCCGATCAACCGGACAGTAGTCGACTCCATAGATCGCCTCGCCACGCGCAAGAACGAATTGGCCATCGTGCATCAGACCGGCGAGCGCGATTACAATGCGGTGCGCACCGCTTACGCGCGGCGCGAAATCAACGCGGAGGTCGTCCCCTTCCTCACGAACATGGCGGAACGCTTCGCCTGGGCAGACATCATTGTTTGCCGGGCAGGAGCCATCACTGCGGCGGAAATCGCCGCCGCGGGCCGAGCCGCCATCTTCATCCCCTTCGGAAGAGCGACGGACAGCCACCAGTTGCGCAATGCGCAGGAAATGTCCCGCGCAGGCGCCGGCCGCCTGATTTCCGAAGCAGAACTCACGCCTCAAAAACTGACATGCGAAATCTTCTCTCTCCTCGACCAGCCTCAGGAGATCGAAAAACTGTCAACCGCCGCTCGCGGACTTGCCCGCCCGTATGCCGCGCGCGACATCGTCAATCTCATCGAAGAGGCCGCGAACGTGCAAGGAAATCGGCCGAGGGCTAACGCATGATGGTTTCTTTCCGCAATTTTCAACGAATTCATCTCGTCGGTATTGGCGGCATCGGCATGAGCGGTATCGCTGAGGTGCTTCTGACGCTTGGCTATTCGGTCTCCGGATCGGACACCAAGCTCTCCACAATCACGGAGCGCCTCCAGAATCTCGGCGCCACGGTCTACGAAGGTCACAAGGCTTCCAACGCCGATGGCGCGCATGTGGTCGTGACTTCCTCGGCTGTGAAAGCAGATAACCCCGAAGTCATCGAAGCGCACAAGATGAAAATTCCCGTGATTCCGCGGGCGGAGATGCTCGCAGAGCTGATGCGCTTGAAATACGGAATCGCCGTTGCGGGCGCGCACGGCAAGACCACCACGACCTCAATCGTCGCCTCGGTGCTTGCCGCGGCACATCTCGACCCCACGTTTGTGGTCGGCGGGAGAGTCAACCAGGCAGGCACAACGGCGCGGCTCGGCAAAGGCGAATACTTTGTGGTGGAAGCGGACGAGAGCGATCGCAGCTTCCTGATGCTCGCGCCGGTGGTTGCGGTGGTAACTACGATTGATCGCGAACACCTCGACCAGTACACCTCCCTCGAAGATATTCAGGACGCCTTCATCCAGTTTGTGAATCGCGTGCCATTTCACGGTGCGGCGATCCTCTGTATCGACGAGCCCAACGTCCAGGCCATCATTCCCAGCGTGAAGCGCCCCATCATTACCTATGGAACTTCGAGCCAGGCCGATCTGGTGATCAGCGATGTGAAGCTCGAGGGTCTAGGCAGCGAGTTCCGGCTGGCCTACAGAGGTGAAGATCTCGGTTTGTTCCAGCTTATGCACCCGCCGGGCATGCACAATGTCCTCAATGCGGCGGCAGCCGCGGCTGTCGCGCTGTATTTGAACGTTCCAGCTGATCTTATCCGCGAAGGCCTCGTGAAGTTTGCGGGCGTGGGTCGCCGCTTTGACATCAAGGGTGTGGTGAATGACATCACCGTGGTCGATGATTATGGTCATCACCCGGCTGAGATTCGCGCCACGCTGGAAGCGGCCCGCGGCTGCAAATTCAATCGCCTGCTGGTGCTCTTTCAACCTCATCGCTACACGCGTACCCAGCATCTTTGGGACGATTTCCGCAGCGCCTTCAATCAAGCCGACATTCTGGCGCTTTTAGATATCTACGCCGCCAGCGAAGCGCCCATCCCAGGCGTGACGAGTGAGGCGCTTGCGACCGCCATTCGCGATGCTGGTCACAAGAACGTCCACTATTTTCGTTCGATGCAGGAAGGCATCGAGTACCTCCTGAAACAAGCGCGTCCTGGAGACGCAATTCTTACCATCGGCGCGGGCAATATCAGCCGGGCGAGCAACGAATTCATGGTCTTGCTGGGAACGGAGCATCCCACGCCTTATGCACATTAGGGATCCCAAGATCATTGCCAGACTCGCCGAGATCCACGTCGACCTGCAGCATAGCGTTGCGCTTGCCGGCCTCACTTCACTGGGCATCGGTGGCACAACGGACTTGCTACGCATCAAGAAGCACGAAAGCCTTCCCTACCTCTTGAGTCTGCTCGATGCGAACGACATTCCGCACAAATTCCTCGGCGGCGGCTCAAACCTCCTCGTTGGCGACGGAGAGTTGCCCTGGGTGGTCCTCCAGCTCGTCCGTCCAGAGCCAGATGTCGTCCTCGATGGCAACCTCGCGCATGTTGACGCCGCCGCGGACCTTGGCCGCATGATCACCTTCTGTGCCAAGAACGACCTCGGCGGCATGGAGGGGCTCATCGGAGTTCCCGGCACCGTCGGAGGTGCTCTGCGCATGAATGCCGGAGCCTACGGGATGCAGATCGGCAGCTACGTCCGGGAAGTGAAGCTCTACCGGGCGGCCAGCCGCAAGGTCGAAGTCCTCCGCGACCATCAAATTTCTTTCGAATACCGGCACACTTCTTTTGCGCCCGATGATATGATGCTCTCGGTGATACTGGAACTACCCTCCAAACCGTTCAAGTTAATCCTCGAAGGTATTCGTATCTGCAACGAAAAACGGCGCTCCAGCCAGCCGCTCGGCCAGAAAAGCGCCGGCTGCATCTTCAAAAACCCTTCAGGTGCTTCCGCGGGCCGCATGATTGATGAATTGGGCCTCAAGGGCCTGTCTGTGGGCGATGCTCGAATCAGCGACCGTCATGCCAATTTTTTTGTGAACGCCGGCCACGCTTCGGCGCAAGACATGCTGGCGCTGATCGCCGACGTGCGCGAACGGGTGCAGAAAAGTTTCGGCGTAAGTCTTGAGAATGAGGTGGTCGTTTGGAACGCCTAAAGGCCATACACAGAAACGCGTCTGCGGCAGAAGCCGACGCCTACCGGCCTGAGCTGATTGCCGAGGATGAGCCACGCTACTTGCGCCGCCAGAAGCCGGTCGAAATCCGCCGCAAAAAATTCAGCGGGCGGGGCTGGCCGTTCTACCGGCGTGTTTTGGTTCTGAGTTTTGCCGGCGTTGCGGGTGTGACCGCGGCCTATTACGGCACGCAGTTTCTCCTGTATTCGCCAGGCATGCTTCTGTTGAAGCCGGAGCAAGTAGAGGTGAACGGCAATCGCATCGTTAGCCGCGAAGCGGTTCTCCAGCAGTTCATCCATGACCGGAACCGAAGCGTTTTGCGCATCCCTCTGGAGGTCCGCAGGAGCCAGTTGGAACAAATTCCCTGGGTCGAATCCGCCAGTGTCCAGCGCATCCTGCCAAATCACCTGCGCATTCAACTGACGGAACGCACTCCCATCGCGTTTGTTCGAAACGGCAACGAATTGGGGCTGATTGATGCGCACGGCGTCATCCTGGACCGTCCGCGAGGCGAAGAGTTGCATTTTCCCATCGTCACCGGCGTCTCGGAAGATTTGCCCCGCGACCAGCGTGAAAAACGCATGCAGACGTGCGAGGAATTCATGAAGGACGTTGATCTCGTTCGCGGCGGCTCCTCCGATCGCGTCAGTGAACTCGATCTCTCCAATCCCAAGGATTTGCGCGTGGTCATGACTGGCCTTGCGAGCGCCGGCGATTCGCAGGCCGTGACGATTCATTTCGGCTCGAGTGAGTTCACCGGCAAGTACAAAATGCTGATCGATAATTTTTCGCAGTGGCAGGCGAATGCCGGGCGTGTGCAGTCGATTGATTTGCAGTATTCGCGGCAAGTGGTTGTGAATCCCGACACCAGCGCGGGCACGACCACCGCAAGAAAAAGATAGTTTCATCGCGGGAGCGGCGGCTTGGCGAAGAAAGACAAATACCTGGTTGGGCTGGACATCGGCAGCACGAAAACTTGCGTCTTAATCGCGGAAGTCGAAGGCGAACTCGTGAAGTTCCTGGCGCTCGGCGCTGCCGAGTCCAAGGGGCTGCGCAAGGGCCTGATCGTCAATCTTGATGCCACCGTGAGTTCCATTCGTCGCGCGGTCGAAGAAGCCGAGAGCGTGGCGAACGTGCCAGTGGAAGAAGCTCTGATTGGTGTCGCAGGCGGCCACGTCCGCGGCGTAAACAGCCGCGGCGGCATCACCCTGGGACACCGGCCGCGTGATATCGAGCGCGAAGATGTGCGCCGCGCTGTGGACGCTGCTCGCAACATCTCGCTTCCCGAAGACCGCGAAGTCCTCCACGTGCTTCCCCACGAATTTATCGTGGATGCGCAGAACGGCATACGCGACGCCGTCGGCATGGTCGGCCAGCGCCTGGAAGTCAACGTCCATCTGGTGACTTCCTCCGTTGCTGCCACGCAGAATCTCGTCACCGCCGCGAACAAGGCTGGCATCCTTATCAGCGACACGGTCCTCGAACCGCTCGCCTCCTCGGAATCCTGTCTCACGCAGGACGAGCGCGACCTCGGCTGCTGCCTGCTGGACATCGGCGGCGGCACGACCGAGTTACTTGTTTTTGGCGGCGGCGTGGTGCGCCACAGCAGCGCCGTTCCGATTGGCGGCGATCACTTCACAAATGATCTTGCCGTCGGCCTCCGCACGCCCATCCCTGAGGCCGAAAGACTCAAGCGTCGCCACGGCTGTGCCGCCTCCGCATTCATGCAGGGAAACGGCTCGATCGAGATTGCCAGCGTCGGCGACCGTCCGCCGCGGACCATCTTCGCGCACATGTTGACGGACATCATCGAGCCGCGCGCCATGGAATTGCTTTCGCTGATTCGCGACGACTTGCAGCGCGCCGGCCTTGACGGCCAGATCCCCGCGGGGTTTGTGCTTGCAGGCGGCGGCGCACGGCTTCACGGGCTCAGTGAACTTACCGAGCAGTCCTTCCATCTGCCGGTGCGCGTCGCAGAACCAAAAGGTTTGGCTGATCTGCCGGAACAGGTGGCGCAGCCGGAATATGCAACCGTTGTGGGACTCGTTTTGTGTGGCGCGAAGGCGCGGCGCTCTGCGCCCCAGCGCGCGGGAAACCTGGTATCCAAATTGAAAGCCATGTTCGCCGGCGCTTCGTAACCCTGCCCCGGAGCTGCAAGCGAACCTGGAGAAGACTGAGGGAATATGAATACAAGGGATGGAGGAATCCGGATGAGCTTCAGCGAAGAGCTGCAGCCGGCGAAGATCAAAGTCATCGGCGTAGGCGGGGGCGGGTGCAACGCGGTGAACCGCATGATTCGAGCCAAGCTCGAAGGTGTGGAATTCATCACCGCCAATACGGACCTGCAAGCGCTGAAGCTGTCTCAGGCGCCGGTGAAGTTGCAGCTCGGCGCGAAGCTCACCAAGGGACTCGGCGCGGGCGCCAATCCCGAGGTCGGCCGCAAAGCCGCGCTCGAAGACACGGAGAAAATCATCGAAGCGCTGGAAGGCTCGGACATGATTTTCATTACCGCCGGTCTCGGCGGAGGCACCGGCAGCGGCGCGGCGCCCGTGGTCGCTTCGCTCGCCAGCGAATTAGGCGCCTTGAGCGTCGCCGTCGTCACGAAACCCTTCGCCTTCGAAGGCAAGCGCCGCATGATGCAGGCCGAGCAGGCCCTCCAGGAGCTCATCGGTGCCGTCGACACCGTCATCGTTATCCCCAACGAGCGTTTGATGGACACCGTCGAGCGCGGCACCAGCTTCTTCGACGCCTTTCGCATTGCCGATGACATTCTTCGCCAGGCGGTGCAGGGCATCTCGGACATCATCACCGTGCCCGGCATCATCAACCGTGACTTTGCCGACGTGAAAGCCATCATGCACGGCCAGGGCTACGCCGTGATGGGCACTGCCGTGGCCACTGGCACGAATCGCGCCGTGGACGCCGCGAACCGCGCTATTGCCAGCCCGCTTCTGGAAGACAATTCCATCCAGGGCGCTCAGGGCATCCTCATCAACATTTCCGGCAGCTCGAGCCTCACGCTGCACGAAGTTCACGAAGCGTCCAGCGTCATTCAAAAGGCCGCGCACGAGAATGCCAACATTATTTTCGGCGCCGTGCAGGATGACAACATGAAGGACTCCGTGAAGATCACTGTCATTGCCGCGGGCTTCAAGGACGCCAACAAGAAAAACATTCACCAGAAGCAATCCTTCTTGCCGAAGACCTGGAAAGCTGGCCGCGAAATTCCAGACATGCCCGTCCAGCAGGCTTTGCCAAACGTCGTCCACCAGGTCCAGCAGAACGTCCGCGAAGTCAGCCAGGATGTTCCGTCCGACGACCTGGACGTGCCGACCTTCCTCCGCCGCCAGGCCCAAAGAGCCTAGGCCATTCCGCATCGGAATCTGGCATTTGTTTATCAGGCAATACCGATCGCGACTAATGCGGCGTAGCGCCTTCGATCGGAGCCACTTTCGGCTGTGCGCCGCCCTGCGAGCCGAGGTTCACCCGCGCTCCGGACTGGATTAGCTGGGTTTCGCCGGGCCCCTGGAAAAAGGTGAATCCCGGGCGATCCTTCCAAGCCTGAGGTCCTCCCAGCCTGATCCCGTGCTGCAAGGTCACATCGTGGATCCTTGTGACCAGGGCTTCGTACTCCCTGTCGCCCTGCCGGTGTCCGGAAAAATTCCCCAGGTCGGTACTGGCGGCGAAGATCACATCGATCCCGGGAATGGACGCAATCTTCTCGGCGTTCTCGACGCCGATCGGAGTTTCAATCATGATCACCACCACCATATTTTCATTGGCGGTCTCACGGTAGTCATTTCCCCACAAAGCTCCGTACTGGCCGTTGCCTTGGCTGCGCCGCCCCTCAGGCGGATACTTGGACCACTTCACCGCTGCCTGAGCCTTCTCGACCGTGTCGACCGTCGGAACGATAATCCCCACCGCGCCAATGTCCGTCGCTTTCTGGATATCGCTCTCCGTCGCGTCCGGGACGCGAATAAAAGGCATCGCCGGAGCCCCCCTGCACGCCCAAATCATTCTGGCCACGTGCTCATAGGTAAGGGGGCTGTGCTGCATCTCGATCCACAGGAAATCGTAACCGGCGTTCGCCATGGCGCAATAGATACTCGGGTCGGGAGAGAAAACGGTCGCGCCGACAATCTGCTTGCCTTCCATGAGTTTCTGCTTGGCCGTGTTGTAAAGTCGCGCCTGCGCTTTTTGCCGTGGCGCTTGCGCCTTTCCAGCCGTTATCCACCACAAGGCCATACAAATCACAGTGAATGAGACGACTTGCTTTGCTCGCATCGGCTTCTCCTTGGACAGAAGCATCATTCCAGGCTGCCGCGAAAAATTTCATACTACGCTGGCAAATGCAGCCGTGCATCCGCGCGCCACGTGAGGGCCATTCTTACACAAAATGGCGCGCCACTAGTGACTGGTCGTCAGATTACCGGACATCTCCGGTAACCGCGTTCATCAGGCTTTGGCCCGATACGCCGTTTATGAAATGTGCAATCGCACGATCGCGCGCGATTGACTCCGCCCTGTACGTTTCCCTTATCATTTGGACATGAAATCCCGGTTCATTTTCCGCGCACGTCCATTACCTGAGAGGAGCATTGCCGGATGCCCACTGACTGCAAGAGAATCCAGAAACGAACCCCTGCTAGCGTGGCCCTGCAGATCACTAGCGCACAGCAGCCATTCATCACCGAATTGGCATTCACTGAAAATGTCAGCTTACACGGCGTCCGTGCTGTAACGGAGCGCGCGTGGAAACCAGGAGAGCGCGTAATCGTGCAGTCTTTCCACGGCAGCATCCGATCGCGGGCAAGAGTAATTTATTGTCATCCTTTGGCGGAGTCACGATACGCTGTTGGTTTGGAGCTACATTCAGCGGTCGGCACATGGGTGGATGTTTCGCAACCACAACCACCCAGCGTCGAAGCGTAGCCCAGCACCTGGGACCTCGAGAGGACGACACCTTCCACCGCCACCCGCTAAAACATAAGGTGAAAACCTGAGTCTCAATGCCAACCTTCACCGGATTGCAGCAAGCCATTAGTTTATTAACTTGCGACAGGGGGTGGGACACCATGATTCGCCGCACCACACGGCAAACCCCGCTTGGTAGCCTTCAGCCTGCAGAGCAGTCCATGACCATGCCCTTTGAGGATGCCGTGGCGACGAAGGTGAGCGCGCGAGTCGTCGAGTTCATCGCCAAGCCCGAAAAAACTAACGAATTGCGGGGCCTCCTTCGTCAGTCCGTGACCCCGCTTCTTTGTGATCGAATCGGGTTTGTCGGCTTGCTTGTTCTGACCACTCACGAAGAACCGCGTCGCGTTGTGGTTATCACATTTTGGAGCGCAGAAGAGCGTGCCCTACGCGATTCGTGGGAGGAGACTCCCCTGGTGCGCGAATTATTGTCACCGCTGATTGACGCTTGGTCGAGGAATCCAACCTACAAAGTAGACCTTACGAAGACAACAGAAGCCCACGGCCAGGCGATAAGCCTGCCGATTTGCTGACTGTAGCTAAGGTGCCTCATGAATAAGATACTTGTTCTCGCTCTTTTGGCCTTTTTGACTCCCATGGCGCACGCCGATCAAGGTAGTTTTTCCAATTCCGGCGGGTCAACACTGGTAAGTTCTGGCGTTACCATCACCTCAAGCGTTGCCACTCCTCCCGGCACTTTGACACTTAACTGCCCCAGTGTCGCTGCGGGCAGTTGCGCTGGCGGCAGCTTTAGCTATCAGTCCAATGACGGAACCACGAGTATAAGTGCCAGCTTTACCAGCGGCAGATTCGCCGAAAGTTGCACAGGCGGTGGCCGCGGCGGCCACGTCACGTGCGCCTACAGTTTTACGGGCTACATCAGCGGCACGTTGACAGTGAATGCCGCGGCTCAAGCGATCACCGGCGTTACCCATCAGGGATTTGGAACTGGCGGCGCCGCAGCCAGGGGAACGACAGCCTATAATTCCGCCTACACGCCATTCTATTTCTCCAATAGCGGGCAGATTCTGCGCTCGGACGACCTGAACGGCACCAACTTGATCTCCTATGGAACACAAGGCAGTGATGTCGGGCAGTTTTACGGCGCCAACAGCATTGCGCTCGACTCCGCAGGCAGAGTCTACATCGCCGATACTTACAACAGCCGCGTCGTCCGCATCGACGATATGAATGGCACGAACTGGACGAGCTTCGGCACGTGGGGTTCCGATGTCGGCCAGTTCATGAATCTATCAGGCATTAGCGTCGATTCCGCCGGCAGGATCTATGTGATGGACACAGGCAACAACCGGCTGGTCCGCATCGACGATATCAATGGCACGAACTGGACCACCATAAGCGGGATCGGGTCCGGGGTTGGCCAATTCGCGCAGTACGTCGCACCTGTTGCGTTTGATGCGAGCGGACGGATCTATGTGGCGGACGCCGGAAATGGGCGGCTTGTACGCATGGACGATATGAACGGCACCAATTGGACTACGTTGACGCAGTCCCCGGTGATCAACACCTACATCTATTCCTTGCAGTCTCCCATTGGGGTTGCCGTAGACGCAGCCGGCAAGATTTACATCGCCGATGCGGAGTATTATCAGCCCGCGGTGGTTCGCGTCGACGATATGACGGGAGCCAATTGGACGTCCATCTACCTGGGCGCCAATGCAACGCCGCACAGCATCGCCGTCGATCCGAGTGGAATGGTCCTTGTAGCAGGGGGCGGGGCGCAAATTGTGGACAACATGGCAGGGGTTCTAATCTCATCCAGCGCGTTGACCCAGTATTATGGTCCCTACTACGTCTTCGGGGTGACTCCCATACCGTTGCCGAGTCCGCGTCCCTCCGCAATCATGTTCTCACCGGCCACTTTGACTTTCGCCAACCAGGATATCGGAACATCAAGCAATTCCCAACCCGTCACCATCACCAACTTCGGGGGCAGCCCGCTGAACTTTTCCGGCATTTCGGCGAGTGGTGACTTTACTGAGACAAACAATTGCCCGAACACCCTGGTTGCGGGAGCAAGCTGTACGGCCAGTGTATCCTTTGCGCCCACGGTCGCCGGTCAGGCGACTGGGCTACTGACCATCAATGACGACTCGGGCAACTTGGGTGCGTCGCAGGCCGTAACTCTCGCGGGAACAGGCACCCTGCCGCGCCACCTTAACTTGTCCCCGACAACGCTCAATTTCTCCGGCTATACTATCGGCGATAGCCCCAGCCAGACTGTTACGGTTACTAACACCAGCGGCGCCTCCGTCGGGATCGCCGGAATCGCCATGAGCGGCGATCCCTCTTTCGTGCAAGGGAACACGTGCGGGTCTGTCTTATCGGCAGGTGCAAGTTGCACCGTCACAGTGGCCTTCAACCCGGTCGCCTATGGCACCTTCACTAGCACGCTGATCGTTACCGAAAGCTCCGGCGCGCAGGAGACTGTCTCTGTCAGCGGCACTGCGAGCCCAGACGACTAGTTCCTGGACCCGCCCTATCCCACGTGCTATAATACTTTCAGGTCATACTGTGATCTGTACAAACTGCGACAGCTTCGTCTGCCGCAGTTTTGCTTTCAGCGCTAGACTTGCTTCAACCCAACCTAACCAACGGCTTCGCGCAGGGAACTGGAACGGACACACGCAAAGGGAAGTGTGCTATTTTGCACAATCTTGGTGCAATGTAAGTTCCTTTAGAATCAACACTTGCAAGAGTGTATCAAAACAAACGACTTTAACCTTCTTGGAATCAACACTTGATGAAAAACAGGGGGAGTGGGGGCCCTCAATCCGCGGTGCCATAAGCGATCCTGCAACGAATCTCGCCCCTTTAGAATCAATCAGTTATGAAATGCAATTTTTTGCAACTCTTTTGTTTTGACATTCATACGAAATGCCGGGGGTGTACCCCAGGCGCGGTCCCGAATCGGTGCCACGGCCTAGGTGAGTCGCGCGATCCTCTCCGCCAGTTTTCGGACTTCTTCTTCAAGTTTTCTGTACTCGCCGCTGCCATACGGAAGAACTGCACTCAGGCCGGAGTGAAACTCGCGCGCCTTTGTTCGTCGCGCAACTTCCAGAATATTGACAGCACTAATTCCTGCACCCGGCACAATGACGATCCGTTCCCCCGCGGCTTCGACAAGTTTGGCAAGCACTGCAGCCCCATCCAGCGCGCTTTTCGCGCCGCCGGACGTCAGTATTCTTTTGGCGCCGCTTTGAGTCACATCTTCGAGTGCTTGGTGCAGATCGGAGGCCTCGTCGAACGCCCGGTGATACGTCACCGGCAGCGGCTTGGCAAATTCAACAAGCTGCCTGGTTCGCTCGACGTCGGCGCGATGATGTTTCGTCAAGACGCCCAGTACGACGCCGTCCATTCCAGATTCTTTGGCCTCGGCGATCGAGCTCCGCATCTCTGAAAATTCAGCAGCCGAATAAACGAAGTTTCCTGCGCGTGGCCGCACCATGGAAAAAATGGGAATGCGAAGTTGCGCCCGTACCGCGCGAAGGAGCTCCGCGTCCGGCGTAACTCCGCCGGCGGATAGATTTCCGCAAAGTTCGATGCGGTCCGCGCCGCCGCGTTCCGCGGCCAACGCGGATTCCAGTGTTTCGACACTGATTTCGAGCAGGCATTTGCGGCTCACGACAAAGTTCTCGCGCCGGCAACGACGTGCGTCAGCGTGCCGCGAGCCCAATTCCAGAACATTCCCAGTAGAGCGGCGGCGTTCCATCCCCACAAGAAGAGGCGCATCTCCTTCGGACTGTAAGCCCGTCCCTTCCACAGGAGAGTCGCATCAATCAAAAACCAGAGAGCGCCGATGCCGAGGAAGCCCGTGATGATCCAGTCCCGAAAATAGAACTGCACCAGCGCAGTTTCAACGAGCAGAAACGCAGCAATCAGGAATTTGGCGCGCACTCTCCCGATCACGGTCGCCGTGGTTCGCCGCCCGCTCAACCGGTCGGGTTCGATGTCCATCACTTCACCGAAAATGTGAGAGTGCATCGCAAACATCGCGCCAAATAGGAAAGTTTGCCACGGAAGTTGCGCGGCGTTATTCAGCCAGCCGCTCAGCACGAAAACGAGCAGATAGCTGGCCTGGATCAGCACGTCCAGCGGCGGGCGGCCTTTCCATCCAATGTCCGGGGCATTGTAGAGTCCGACGGCCAGCAGCAGCAGGGCATACCACCACAAAATGCGCGGCCCGACAAAATAATAGAAAGCCGCGACGAACGGCACTTGCACCGCGGCAATCTGCCATTTCAAGGCGGCAAGCTGTTCGCGCGCGCCGCGTGAGCCGAACATGAACGTGCCTTTGCGCGGGTTCAGCGAATCGTTCTCGGCGTCCACGATGTCATTGACGCCGTAGAGTAGAAACCCAAGCGGGAAGAGCACAAAAACCAATCCCAGCCAGAGTTTCCCGGAATGAAGAATGTCCGCGTGCCCGAGCGGCATGAGGTAAAACATCGCCGTAGTGCTCCACAGCCCGGGCCGCGAAACTTGAAGCAGGAAGACCGAATAGGAATGAGTTTGCTGACGGCTTGCAACACTTGGAGTGGCTTGGGCGGCTTCGGCCATCTGCCCCAATATACCGCGAATAAGTCCGGGCCTGCGTCTTCAAACAATCGCCATGTGATGAAGGGTTTCGCCCATTTCAAATTGTTCACACGCCAAGCAAATATGTGAAGGACATTCCTGCAGACGCTGAATCCGTGAGGCCGTTAGATGAGGCCAAGTGAGGCGAATGCGGTAATGGAAGCACAGCCCAGGGCGACGCCCATAACCACACCCGCCAGCACATCACTCAGAAAGTGCATGCCCAGTACAATGCGGGACACCGCAATGCTCAGCGCCAGGAAAAAGAGCAGGCCTTCGAGCGAAGGATAAAAGTAGCTGACGACCAACGCGATGGAAAACGCCGTCATCGTGTGCCCCGACGGAAACGAGAACTTGTCCGGAGGCAGCACCTTCGACCAGCAGTGCGGCTCGATCTGGCAAGGCCTCGCCCGCTGGCTCAATCTTTTCAGCGCTTTGAATACAAAAATGCCCAGAACTGCGGCGGACCCCGCAGCCCCGATGGCGGAAAAACGCTGCGGTCCCCCATAAGCAAGCAGCATCAGACCCAGGCCGTACCAGATCCAGCCGTCGCCCATGCGCGTCGCGGCGATCATCCAGATGCGAAACCAGCGCGGCGCGCGCCAGCGATTCATCCGCCGCATCAGCCGGTGATCGCGACGGTCAATGTATCCCCAGAGGTCGCGTGCGACTGCCATCGCTTTACCTCACCCACACAGCCGGAAACACACATGCACTCTCAATAAGAAAGATGCACATATAGGCGAGAAAGATTTCTCGGAGGCAGATTGCGCGCGCGTGCAATGTCTTTCTCTGCGCTTGCACTGACGAATTGGAGGGCTCATGCACCACGCACCTCAACTTGCCCAGTTGGCCTCGAAGTTCGAATCCAAATCCCACAGCATACGTTTGCGCCTGTCGCCGTGCTCGAGTGCCGCGGTCCATTTTCGGCAAAAACGAATTTCGTTCAACCAATGTCTCACCGTAAACGCAGGTACCAGCACCGCGAACGGAGACATCGCCAGCGTCCATGGCTTGTCCCAAAAGAGCGACCGCACAATGCTGAAAACGTCTGCCGTGAGTTTGCCGCAGCTGCCATGCACGCCGTGGATTCGTCCACGGCCTGTCCGCAATCCGGCGAAAAATTCATCCACAGTTCGCGCCCCTGGCACTTCCGTATACGTCTGGCCCACTCCGGCGATCGTGTGAGAGTCGCTCCCGGCAATCGCGATTTTTCCCTCCCGCGACGCCAGCCGTGCGGCGCTCTCATTCGCCTCTGCCCGCATTTGCCCATTGCGTGTTTCAAACGCCGGCACGTAAGACGCAAACCAATGAAAGTCTTCCGCTTCACGGTGGCCCGTCAATCCGGAGAAAATGTGATTGGCGCTGAAAAATAGTTTACGCTCCGTGAGGTACATCAGTAGCGCAATAAAATCGTTTCTACGACGCTGAATTTCAGCATGATCACGTTCCGTGATGCCATAGACGCCCATGTGCATCTCGGTGCCGCTGGGCATTCGAACGGTGACCTCCTCACTGAGGAAGAAGTCCGGGTGGCGCCGCAAGGCCTCCGCCCCGTCGATGGAGTCATGGTCAGTTAGCGTTACGATGGACATGCTCATCCGCTTCATCCGTTCGTAGACTTCGGCGGGGTCGGTATAGGACTCCCGGCAAATGCGATTTAGCCCGGGAGCGGTGAACATTCCGGATGCGATCGAGTGAACGTGAAGGTCGCAGCGCATGTTCTAATTTTCTTCCGTCGATATGAACAGCCTGTAAAGACGTGGCGAAATCTCCGTGAATGTGTCCATGGAACTCATTGAGCACAAATAGGTTACTCACTTATCCACATGGCATGGAGCGTGCTCTCGCAAGTTCCCCTCGGTTTGTGGCACAATCCTGCCAATGAAGAGAATTCACGTCGTCTTCCATGATGGTGGAGGGGGACATCGCAACGCCGCCGTCGCTTTGCAGACGGTCATTTCTCAACAAAGTCGCGACTGGCAGATGGAACTTATTCAGTTCCAAGACCTTACGGACCGCCTGGACGTTTTGCGGAAACTTACAGGCATCCGCATCCAGCAGCAATACAACATCCTGCTGCAAAACGGCTGGACTCTGGGCAGTACGTATCTCCTGCGAGTCCTCCAGTTAGCAATACGCCTATTTCACCGGCCGCTGGTCAGTCTGCTGGAGCGATTCTGGCGTGACAACCCCGCGGACCTGCTTATTTCCGTCATTCCGCATTTCAACCGGCAGATTTGCGAAAGCTGGACCAAGGCTTATCCCGCACGGCCGTTTGTTACCATCATCACCGACCTGGCGGATTTTCCACCGCGATTCTGGATTGAGCCGATCAACGAGCAATACGTCATTGCGGGCACTGAAAAGGCCGCCGAGCAAGCTCGTGCGATGGGCCACGACGAAGCGCACATTTTTCTGACGTCAGGAATGATTTTGCGCCCCGATTTCTATGTGCAAGACAATTCAGATCCAGTGGCGCTTCGCATGGAAATGGGGCTTCGCGAAGATCTGCCGACAGCCATTGTGCTCTTTGGCGGTCATGGCTCGAAAGTGATGTACGACATCACGGAAAAACTGGACGCGTCCGAACTGCCCCTGCAATTGATTTTGATCTGCGGCCGTAACGAAGAATTGGCGGGGAAATTGCGCTCTCGCCAGTGGAAGATGCCGATACATGTTGTCGGCTTTACCAAGGAAGTGCACCGGTTGATGCGCGCGGCGGATTTTCTGATCGGCAAGCCCGGCCCGGGCAGCATCGCGGAAGCCATGGTTCGCAAACTTCCCGTCTTGATCGAATGCAACGCCTGGACGCTTCCGCAAGAGCGGTTCAACGCCGAGTGGGTGAGGGAGAAGGGCGTCGGCATTGTGTTGAATAGTTTTAGGCAGGTGGAGGAAGGAGTGAACCAGATGCTCGATCCCGCGGCGCTTGCCGCGTTTCGAAGGAATGTGGCGGCTCTGGAAAACCGCGCCATTTTCGAAATCCCTGAGATTTTGGCAAGACTCCTGGGCGAATCGCATTCAGACGGCGGGCGCACAAGGCCGGCGCCTGTGGGAGCCAAAGCTCCTTAACCTTTGGCCGTCAAGACAAGCAGCTCCTGCCGAAAGACTCGTAGCCGAATCGAAAGTTAAAAACTAAAAACCTTCGACTAGCGATGGAGTTGGGCATGCTCGGAACGGCCGGGATGCGGGAATCTCGGCCCGGCGTGTGAATTGCTTTTCGGTGTCTGCATGTGGGGTTTCGCGCATTTAACGGCCCACCAGCGTGAAGCATATCGCTTCGACTCGCAGAGCTTTACGCATCCGCCCCGCCGGTGCGATTCCTCGCAGTGGCAGAAGCAGCCGCCTGCTGGAACAGTGCGCAGCAACCCCGGCGTATCCGCGAGGAGCGTGAATGAGCAGGCCAGGAAAATGGCACTCAGGGCGCAGAGCCGGCGGAGGTCATGCTGCCACGAGGTGGCCTTGTTGAAGAATCGGAGCACGGGCGTAGTTTGCCGCAGGACACAGAAGAAAACCGATAGTCCACGAAGTTCGAAAATTTTGTTACCGGGGTCCTGGAACCAGGTCCGTAGATGTCGAATGGGTTAGAGGGAGGCGGTTCCCGCGTTCCAGTCTGCGGACAGTTCCGAATTGAAACGGGAGTGCAGATTTGGCCCCAGCGAATTAGCTCTCACCGAAGTTAAACTCAACATATTAAAACACTTATTTAATCGCGGTCCGAGCATAACATTGGCGGAAGCCGTGCATTGGAGGATGCGTGGGCGCGTTTCAAATGACGAGATGTGAGAAGGGATAAGCGAGGGGGAAGGGGCTTGCTTGTCACTCTTTACAAATCGTTCCCACCTGCCTCTGAGAGGGAAGCTAGGATGGATGACCCCACGCGCTGGTGTGAAAACGACGCCAGCAATTGAAACGTGCCTTCAAGGGCCCCCGATCCCAAGCGGGGGCCCCTTTTTTTTGCAGTCCTACCAGGACGTAAAGGCTCAAACTCTAACTTAGTTCACCCTGCGGGCAACGGCGATGCGCGCCTGGCCCAGCACATGCGCCACTTGCGTTTCGCGCAGGCGTGAAGCGTCGTATTCAAACGACAATTGCTTCTTCGATTCGTCAAGGCGGAAGCTGCGCAGGCCGTAGGTGTTCGCGAATTGGCCGAGATGGCGCAATTGGTCTTCCGTGAGTGGCGACTGCAATTCGTAGGTAACGTCAACGAGAGTCATGCAGGCATTATAGCAGCCCGCGGCAAACTGCCGGTGCCTAGGCCAGAGGGGCTTGACACCAGATAGGGGTAGGGGGTATATATAGGGGTGGAGGGTATCATGACCGCAAGAGCTGCCAGGCATACGGGCGGGGTTTCGAGAAAGCGTGGCCACGCCTCTCTCCCCAATTGCGCTTGCGATGGCGCGTCCGGCGGACGCAAAGCAGTCAGCGTCGATCCTCTTCTGAAAGAGGCCAATCAGAATCGTCTCCGCCGCATCGAAGGCCAGGTGCGGGGCTTGCAAAAAATGGTGGAAGACGACCGATATTGCGCGGACATCATCACCCAAGTTGCTTCCGTGCAGGAAGCGTTGCGTGGCGTGGCGCGCAACCTGATGAAGAATCACCTGCATCACTGCGCCGCTAAGGCGCTGCGAAGCGGAAAAAAAGACCAAGCCGAAGCCATGTACGACGAATTGCTCGAACTAATCTACGCGCATCTGCGATAGCGGCGCCGGAACAAGGGGAGATCACCAATGAGTTCGCAGGATACAGGCGGTACTTCAATTCCCATATTGCATGAGCCGGTCAGGCATAAAGATCCTGTGTGCGGAATGATGGTTGCTCGGGAGAAGGCGGTGGCGAAAGTCGAGCACGCGGGAAAAACGTACTACTTCTGCTCGAAACGCTGCGCCGAACGCTTTTCCCACGAGCCGCAGAAGTTTCTCGCTGCTCCCGGAACCGGCGGAATGGCCCCCCCTCCAGCGCCTTCGGAACACGGCGTGATGCAACATTCTGAACCTACGGCGTCGCATGCGTCCACAGCTGAAAAAAGAGTTCGTTACACCTGCCCGATGCATCCGCAGATCATCCGATTTGGTCCTGGGAGCTGTCCCATCTGCGGCATGGCACTGGAGCCGATGGACGCTTTCGCGCAGGTGGAAGCCGATCCCGAATACGATTCCATGCGCTTGCGTTTTTGGGTGAGCGCGGCGCTTTCGCTTCCGGTCCTGCTGCTTTCCATGCTCGGCGAATCATTTGGCGTGCATCTGACGCCGGCCGGCCGAAACGTGGTCGAATTTCTTCTTGCCACGCCGGTCGTCCTCTGGGGCGGCTGGCCCTTTTTTGTGCGCTTCTGGTCCTCGCTCATCAATCGCAGGCCGAACATGTTCACGCTGATTGGACTGGGCACCGGCGCCGCGTACCTCGATAGCGTTCTCGCCACTTTTTTCCCGCAAGTCTTTCCGGCTTCCTTTCGTGGAATGGACGGCGCCGCGCCCGTTTATTTCGAGGCGGCCGCGGTGATCACCACACTGGTCCTTCTGGGACAAGTCCTGGAATTACGCGCCAGGCAGAGCACCAGCGGAGCGATTCGCGCGCTGCTGAATCTTGCGCCGCAGCAGGCGCACTTGCTCGATTCCGCGGGAGCCGAAAAGGACGTTCCGCTCGATCAGGTAAAGCCCGGCGACCGCCTCCGCGTCCGTCCTGGCGAGCGCATTCCGGTCGACGGAACAATCCGCGATGGCGCCAGTGCCGTTGACGAATCAATGTTGACGGGCGAGCCCATGCCGGTCGAAAAGGCCGCCGGTGACAAGGTCACTGGCGGCACGCTGATCACCAACGGCAGTTTCATCATGGAGGCGGAGCGCGTCGGCAGCGAAACCATGCTCGCGCAAATTGTGAAACTCGTCAGCGAAGCGCAGCGCAGCCGCGCACCGCTCCAGCGCCTCGCCGACAAAGTTTCCGGCTATTTCGTCCCGGCAGTAGTGGCCGCCGCCATTCTTTCCTTCTTCGGCTGGTCCCTCTTCGGCCCCGAACCTCGCTTCGCGCATGGTTTGGTCGCCGCAGTCGCGGTTCTGATTATTGCCTGCCCCTGCGCTCTAGGTCTTGCAACGCCGATGTCCAT
>Ga0137415_10000876_pt1 | contig 29407 bp, 23 predicted proteins | sample CZODoug3_1_1_16f_FD_183082 | JGI IMG/M metagenome (GOLD analysis project Ga0137415, IMG submission 183082) | Vadose zone soil fungal communities from Angelo Coast Range Reserve, California, USA - CZODoug3_1_1_16fungal (Hybrid Assembly) | ecosystem: Environmental > Terrestrial > Soil > Vadose...
ACGATGGCGAGCCCCAGACCGGTCCCCTTCGGCTTGCTCGTGACATACGGGTCAAAGACCCGTCCGAGCAGCTCTCGCTGAAATCCGGGGCCATTGTCACACACGGTGACCACGGCGTACGACGCATCACCACCGTATTCGAGCCGACTGGCGATTTCGAGGGTCGGGGATGCGACCCCATCGAGCGACTCGAGCGCGTTCGTCACCAGATTGTTGAGGATCTGCCGGATGCGCCCGCGGTCCGCCTCGATCCCCTCAATGTTGTCGTCGAGGTCCAGCCGAATGGTGGCACGGGGATCCTGCGAGCGGTACAGGTCGGCGACCTCGGTCACCAGCTGATTGAGGCTGAAGCGCGTGATTTTCATCTCCGGCGCGCGGGCATACTCGCTGAAGGCATTGACCATCTGCTGCATGGCTTCAACCTGGGACACGATGGTGCGGGTCGAGCGATCCAGTATCTCCGCATCACCGGGGGACATGCTGCTAAGAAAACGCCGCCGCATGCGTTCTGCCGACAGCTGGATGGGAGTCAGGGGGTTCTTGATCTCATGCGCAAGCCGCCGCGCCACCTCACCCCAAGCCGCATCTCTCTGGGCCTGCAACAGCGCGGTGATGTCGTCGAACACGATGACGTAACCCATATCCGTGCCTTCACCGGGCATCGGCGTACAGGCGCACATCAACGTCCGGCGACCCGCTTCCCCGTCGAGATCCAGCTGCTCACGCCACTCATCGCGCCCCGCGGCGAAACGCACCGCGACAGCCGCAACAAACTGCCCCAACCGATCGTTTCCGGCCGCCAGCTCAGGTAGCGAGCGACCCGTAGCCACAGACAGCTCCGTTCCCAGAATGGCCCCCGCCGCCTGGTTGGCCATCCGCACAGTCAGCATCCGGTCCACCGCCAACACCCCGGTGGAGAGCCTTGCGAGAATGATTGCCAGCCTCTCGCGCTCACGCTCCACCGCCTGCTGGCTGCGGGTGGCCTCCTCGTGAGCCCGCCGCAGGCGCTTGGTCATGTCGTTGAACGAATGGACGAGAAATCCCATTTCGTCCCGCGACGGCAGCGGCAGACGTGTGCCGAAGTCGCCTTTGCCGACAGCTCTCGTCCCCGCGATCAGGTCCTGAACGGGACGCACCAGCCGCTGCGCAAAAAAGATCGCGCCATAGATGGCGGCGAGCATGGCCAGCAGGAGCACCAAAGTCAGCGTGAGTCTGAATCCGGATTTCAGGGCCTCGCGAAGCGCCGCCAGCTCGCCGTATTGAGAGTAAGAGCGCTGGACGGCCTCGGACAACGCCGACAATTGCGGCGGGACCTGGTAGATCGCAACGACGTAACGACCTTCCGACTTCGCGCCTGTGTCACTCAGAGGGGCGGCTGTACGGATGAAGTACTCGCCGTCAGATTGCGGCTCGAGGCTCACATACATGCGCCGCTCTCTGATCTGTCGAACGAGATCTGAGGGTGGCCGGGACGGCAATGTCTCCAGGGGGTTCTCAACGCTGGCCGCGATGATCCGCTCGTGTTCGCCGAACAGTACGATCTCAATGCCGCCGGTGGTCCTGCGCTCATTGTCGATCCGCTCCTGGATCTCGCTGGGCGAGCTGGCCGCGAGGCTGTGCGCCAGTTGCTCGGTCCGGCTCGAGTACTCGCGCATGCGTAGATTCAACGCGGCTCCCGACAGCACCAGCGCATCACTGAGACCCTGCTTCACCTCCACCTTGAACCAGCTGTCGATGCCGCGGTTCAGAAAATCCAGTGAGAACAGATAAACGATCAGCAATGGTGCAACGACCAGCGCACCGAAGATGCTGACGGTCCGTGCTGTGAGCCGTGACCCGGGAACGTGATCGCGATAGTCGCGGACCAGTTGCCACAACTTGCGCGCCAACAGGACAGTGAGCGCAACGACACCTGTAATATTGAGTAGCAGGATCCACGGCTGCAGGCGATCGAATGCAGACGAGTTCTGAACGCTCTTGGCGAGCAACAGCAGCGCGCCGACGCCAACCGCTCCCCACAGAATGACGAGCGCGGGGATCCGCCACGGTTTGCGTGCCGCCTGCTCGCCGTTCAGACCGGGAGAGACCATGAATACCACTCACTCACACGACGAAAATCGTCAGTCCAGAAAAACAGGGCGCGCAGCGACGCGGGCAATCTGCCCCGACGAACGCCCGCGCGCACGCTGATCAAATAGCTTCCGCCATTCAACTGCGGCTCGACGAGTATCGGCCAACTGTCGATGCGTCCCAGATAAGTTACCGCTTCATCCAGAGTGGGAAAGTTTTCCTGCTGACCCGTCTTCACGTCGCGCACGACGTACCGGTCACTCACAGCGTGATACATGAGTTCACGCCTGAGCGTCAGGTCCACGATACTGGCGTTGAACCACAGTCGGCGCTCGCGCTCAACACGAGTATCCAGTTCGAACGTAAGTGTCACCCCATCGCGCAGGGCGTCCCTGATGGCGGGATTCACCGGGTATTCCACTCGCGCGTGAAGCAGGAAGACTCCGTTGTCGATGTTCACGTACGCGGAGCGAACCTCGAGCACACCGTCCAAGGCATCGGCGTACACGCCCGTAGCCCAGGCAATGAGCAGCAGAATGAGGGCCTGGAGCGGCCAGTTTCTTTTGAGAAGGGCTTGCATGATCAACGAGACAAGAAGCTGTGACCCCTTCCGGCTGTTCAGGTTCCGGCCGTTGTCTTTTCGACACAAGCATAATAGAAGCCGTCGGTGCCCGCCTGAGAGCCTGGAATCAGCTGAATCCCTATTTTTCTGTCCAGTGCCCCGGGAGCCAGCGCAACTGCAGGAGGCATGGTCGCAACGCAGGCGGAGGGCTCCGCGACCAGGAGCCGGGCCACTATTTCCTCGTTCTCAGCCGGCAGCACAGAGCAGGTGCAATAGACCAGCCGGCCTCCGGGAGCCAACAGGGCGAACGCGGATCTGAGGATCTGCTCCTGTGTGGCGGCGAACGCCGCGACATCGGTGGGGCGCCGCAGCAATTTGATATCGGGATGTCGGCGAATGACGCCTGTAGATGAGCACGGGGCGTCAACGAGAATGCGATCGAAGCGTTGGCCGGCCTTCAACGCCGGGGTCGGCTCACGAATGTCAGCAATCTCAAGCTGGGCCTGACGACCGAGGCGCTCGAGGTTTTGCCGGATGAGCGCCACGCGTTCGTCGTCCACGTCGACAGCGACCAGCTCTTGATCAGGTGTGCACTCGAGCAGGTGACCTGTCTTGCCACCGGGCGCTGCACAAGCGTCCAGCACCCGCATGCGCGGCTGAACATCCAGTAGCTTTGCCGCCAACTGAGCACCGGCGTCCTGCACAGATACCAAGCCTTCACTGAAGCCAGGCAGTTGCGCGACAGCCACGGGACGCTCCAGGCGTACGGCTGCCGGAGCCCATTCTAGGGGAGTGGCGGCAATGTCGACCGCAGCGAGCTCTTCGAGGTAGGCGTCCCGACTCTTTCGCGAAAGATCGACGCGTAACACGAGTGGAGGATGCGCGTTGTTAGCTGTCAGGATGCTCTCATACGCCTCAGGCCACTCTTGCTCCAGTAGCGCCACCAACCATTGCGGGTGCGCCGTCCGTCCTGCGAGCTTGCGGTCCACGTGTCCCAACAGGGCCGTCTTCTCAGCGACAAATCGCCGCATCACGGCGTTCACCAGGCCACTCGCTTTTCCCTGACGGAGGATCCGAGTGGCGTCGACGGCAGCGTGAGCGGTGGCCTGCGGAGCATTCCGCGAATACTCAATTTGATGCGCGCTCACGATCAGCAGGGAGCGAATCTCTGGAGCGACCCCTTCGGGGCGCGAAAGCAGGCGATCGATGGCCGGTGCCAGGCGCAAAAACCACCGAAAGGTACCGAGTGCGATCGCCCGGACTGCGGCGCGTTGGGACGACGCTTCGAAGGCACGAAGCGCCTCATCGGAGGAGCGTCCATCGAATACAACTGCGGAAACTGCTCTCGCGGCGTCCGCGAGTGCCGCGGCGCCGGGAGCCCAGCGGGATCTTTCAGCCAAGTCGACGCCCCGCCAGATCGAGAGTGTTGATGAGATCGCGAGCCGCGACCGGCCGACGCCCGGGTCGCTGCAGCTCTGTCAGGGCGAGCCGACCCCGCCCACAGGCAACGATAATGGCTCCCTCCCTGAGAACATCCACGATTTGACCATTTTCGCCGACGTTCGGTTCGTTATCGCCGTCGATAGCGTTTGCGGCGTAAATCCTGAGCTGCTCTCCGTCCAGCCGGGTCTCGGCAATGGGCCACGGATTGAACGCCCGCACCCGCCGCTCGATTTCCACGGCGGACCGGCTCCAATCGATCTGAGCTTCCGACTTGTCGATCTTTGCGGCGTACGTGACACCATTTTCGCGCTGGGGCGTTGAACGGACACGATCAACCGCCAACTCGTCGAGAACCTCAACCACAGCGGATGCGCCCTCCGCAGCGAGTCGATCGTGCAGCGAGCCACCGGTCTCTGCGGGCGAAATAGCGACCGTTCGCTCCAGAAATACGGGTCCTGTATCCAGGCCAACGTCCATTCTCATGATGCTCACACCCGTCTGAGCGTCTCCGGCCAGGATGGCTCGCTGAATGGGGGCAGCGCCACGCCACCGAGGCAGCAAGGAGGCATGAATGTTCACGCACCCCAGCCTGGGCAGATCCAAGGCGGCACGAGGCAGAATGAGGCCATAGGCGACGACAACGAGCACATCAGGCTGCCAGGCAGCCAGGTCCGCCCTATCCACCTCAGTTTTGAGCGTTACGGGCTGTGAGACCGGAATACCCCGCTCCAGCGCTGCAAGCTTGACGGGGCTGGCAGCCAACTGGCGTCCCCGGCCTTTGGGTCGGTCGGGCTGGGTCAGCACGCCCACGACGGTATGGCGGGAGCCCACCAGGGCGTGAAACGCGGAGAGCGCGAAATCGGGCGTTCCGGCGAACGCGACGCGCAGGGTCCCCGCTGGGGATGGCGTCACCGAATTGCGGCTTCGCGAGCGCGACTCGCACGCTGCTTGCGCTCTTTCTCCAGCTTTTTCCGAATTCGCTGCCGCTTCAGATCGGACAGATAGTCCACGAACAGCTTGCCATCCAGGTGATCCATCTCGTGCTGGATACACACGGCCAGCATGCCCTCAAAGTCCCTCTCGGACACGGCTCCCGTACGATCCTGCCAGCGCAGGCGGATCCTGGAAGCGCGGGTGACTTCATCAAAAATCCCGGGGACCGACAGACACCCCTCTTCCGTCTCGGCCTCGCCTTCACGGGAGAGAATTTCCGGGTTGATGAACACCAGGGGCTGGTCCCGGGCGTCAGAGATATCGATGACGAGAACCCGCTTGTGGACGTCAACCTGGGAAGCAGCCAGGCCGATACCCGGGGCTGCATACATGGTCTCGAACATATCGTCGATGAGCCGTCCGAGCTCAGCGTCAAACTGCGTCACCGCACTCGCGCGCGTACGCAGCCGCTGATCGGGGAATTCGAGAATCGTTCTGATGGCCATGACCCTAATTTCCGCTATTGTTCATAAGAAAAATGTCCTGCGGACATTTTTCGGACCGTAGCTCCGTTGCCGTCGGCTACGCGCCCCGGGCAAAAGGCGGATTTTGCCAACTGCCCAGGCCGTGATCCAGCGCACAAAGTTGACATTAAATCGTGTGCCGGTCCGTCTGCCCAAAGTATAACAACTAGGATGCTGGGCCTGCGTGTGTGTGGGGCCTCCAGCGTATCCGTCTCGGTCGGCGCCTTGCGCCGCTACGCTTCGCGGGTGCGGCCTTGCGCACCCGCAGGAATGTTGCGCGCAGCGCATGAGGAGTTGCAGTGTCAAATCGAATTCCTTCGGTTCGCGAACTTTCCGCTGGCCGAAAGCTTCCCGTGGCGCCCGCACTGGCGGGGCTCGTGGCGCTCATGAGCCTGTCCGGTTGCTCGTGGTTTCACCACCGTGGCGACGAGCCCGCCGTGGCTCCCATGGCGTCCACGCCCCAGGTTCCGGATTCCCCTGACGCCCTTCCGGCCGACGAGATGACTGCCACCGAGGCGGCTACCAGCGGCGCCGGTGCGTCCGCGAGCTCGGCTCCGACCACGGTCGATGCCGGGATGCTCAATCCGAACGCTCCGAAGAGCTACACGGTCAAACGAGGTGACACTCTCTGGGGTATCGCCTCTACGTTCCTCAAGGATCCTTGGTTGTGGCCGGAGGTCTGGTATATCAACCCCCAGGTCGCCAACCCGCATTTGATCTATCCCGGTGACACGCTCGCGCTCGCGTTCGGTCGCGACGGCAAGCCCATCATTCGGCTCGAACAGGGTGGCGCTGCTCGCCTGGATCCGCGCTTGCGCAGCTCGCCGCTGGATGGGGCGATCCCGACGATCCCTTATTCCGCAATTTCCGCATTCCTCTCACGCCCTTCGGTCCTGACGGATGATCAAATCCGCAATGCCCCGCATGTCGTCGCGTTTCGCGATGAGCACGTGGTTGCCGGCACGGGGCATGAGGTTTACATCGCCGATTTGAAGGCGCTGCCGAATTCTCGCTACAGCATTGTCCATGTTGGAGACGCGCTGCGTGATCCGGATGACAACAAGGTCGTCGGTTACCAGGGCATCTACACTGCGACTGCGTTGGTTTCGCAGCCCGGCGATCCGACGAAGGCACTCCTGATTGATACGGCTATCGAGACCGTGCAAGGCGACAAGGTGTTGGCCGCGGATCTCGACGTCCCGTTGAACTTCATGCTGCGCGCACCGCGTAACGATGTTCACGGACGAATCATTTCGGTGATTGGTGGCACGCAAGATATCGGCCAGTATCAGATCGTCGTGATCAACCGCGGCAAGCGCCACGGTATCGATGCGGGCCACGTACTCGCAGTTGATACCGCCGGCAAGGTTGTTCACGACATTTATGGCAAACAGCCCGGCTACGTCCGCTTCCTGGGCGGCGCTGGTACTTCCTTCGCCCCGAAGGTAAAGCTCCCCGATGAGCGCGCCGGCACGTTGCTCGTATTCAAATCGTACGACCGCGTGAGCTACGGTTTGATCGTTGGCGCGAGCAACGTCATCCGTGTGCAGGACGTCGTCCACAATCCGTAAAATCGGCTGATCCCGCCGGTTTCTCAGGGCTCTCAACACATCCTCGCCCCACTAACATGAGGCGATGGATGCGTTGTTCACTCGTGCCGCGTTTGCCCGCGCGCCGCAGCTGCGGGCCGCGCATGCGGACGCACTTCTTGCCGCTGCCGACGGCGACCTGACTCGCTGCCTCGATCCCGAAATACTCGCCCGCGTCGAGATCCCGGCCGCGGCGTACTCCTGGCTCCTCTTTCCTGACAGCGCCACGCTGACGTCAGATCTGGAATGGATCCGCACCAGCGGCGCGCGGTTGATTGCGAGCACCGACGCGGAGTATCCGCCCCAACTTCGCCAGCTCGACGATGCGCCCACCGTGCTGTTTGTCCTGGGCGATCCATCGAAGCTCGGCGCGCCGCAATTGGCGATGGTCGGGTCGCGAAGCGCGAGCCCCTATGGCAGAGGCATCGCCCATGAATACGCCTCGTACTACGCCCTGGCCGGGCTCACCATCACCAGTGGTCTGGCATTGGGAATTGACGCGGCCAGTCATCGGGGCGCACTGGCCAGCGCGGGGGCGACCGTGGCGGTCTGCGGCACCGGCCTGGACCAGGTCTACCCGATCCAACATAACGAGCTGGCCGCGCGCATCCGTGCAACCGGGGCCCTGGTGTCGGCATTTCCGCCGGGAACGCCACCCCGACAGGCGAACTTCCCGCAGCGCAACCGCCTGATCAGCGGCCTTTCTCTGGGCACGCTCGTGGTCGAAGCAACGGTGCACAGCGGCTCGCTCAGCACGGCCCGCCACGCTCGCAAACAGGGCCGGAAGGTGTTCGCCATCCCTGGATCCATAACCAGTGCGTTGAGCGCCGGCTGTCACCAATTGATCCGCGACGGTGCACGTCTCGTACAGCACCCCCGGGATGTGCTGTTGGAGCTAAAAATTCCTACGCCAAATGAAGGACTTGTGCGTCGCAAAGGCCGTGGGGGCCCGCGCCGGGCAATGGACAAGGGGTATGAAATGCTGTTAGATGCCGTCGGCTTCGGACCGGTGAGCGTTGATGTTCTAGCGGTTCGCACCGGTTTGCCGGGCGATTTGCTGGCCTCAATGTTGCTGGTTCTCGAACTCGAGGGGCGAATCGCCCCCTACCCTGGCGGCCAGTTTGGTCGCATACCTTGATGATGACCGGCACCGTTCTCGACATCCTGATTTACGTGTTCGACCGCTACATGCTCGACGAGGTACCCGAGGTGCCTGAACGCGAGCATCTGGCGCGCGACCTGGAACGTGTGGGCTTTGCTCACGCGAATGTTGAGCGCGCGCTCGATTGGCTGGCCGACCTCGCCTCGGAGCGCGACCGGCCGCCGCTGGCGATCGGACCGCTCACCGGCGGCGGGGCCCTGCGGATCTATTCCGATGGCGAGCTGGCGCGGTTGTCGACCGAATGTCGCGGATTTCTCGTGACACTGGAGCGCCTCGGGATATTGTCACCCCAGCAGCGGGAGATCGTGATCGATCGGATGCTGGCGCTCGATGCCGATGAGCTGGACACGGAGCAGTTGAAGTGGGTGGTTCTGATGGTGCTGTCGAGCCAACCCGGGCAGGAGCAGGCGTTTGAGCGACTCGAAGATCTGGTATCCGATGTACATCCCAACACGCCGCATTGACCTGCCGGCGCGGATGATGGCCGGAAGGTCCGCGACTCGGTCGCGGTTTTTTGTTTTGAGGACCCGTATCGCGTAGGCAATGGCAGACAACCTCGTCATAGTCGAATCGCCCGCCAAGGCGAAGACGATCAAGAAATACCTGGGCAAGGATTTCGAAGTGCTCGCATCGTATGGACACGTTCGCGATCTGAGGCCCAAGGACGGCGCCGTCGATCCGGAGCATGGTTTCGCCATGCAGTACCAGATGCTCGAAAAGAATGAGCGTCACGTCGATGCCATTTCCAGGACCCTGCGCAAGTCCAAGACCCTGTTACTGGCCACCGACCCGGATCGCGAGGGCGAGGCCATTGCCTGGCACTTGAAAGAGCTCCTGCAGGAGCGCGGTGACCTCGTCGGAAAAGACGTGCACCGCGTCGTTTTCTACGAGATCACCAAGAACGCCGTTCGCGAGGCAGTAGCCCAGCCCCGTGGCCTGTCGTTGGATCTGGTCAACGCGCAACAGGCACGCCGCGCGCTCGACTACCTGGTTGGATTCAATCTGTCGCCCCTGTTGTGGAAAAAAGTCCGCCAGGGACTGTCGGCCGGCCGCGTGCAGAGTCCGGCGCTGCGCATGATCTGCGAGCGCGAGGCCGAGATTGCGGCCTTCATTGCGCAGGAATACTGGACCATTGATGGCGAAGGCGCGCACACGGCGCAGAACTTCCCACTCAAGCTGATCGAGTACCGCGGTCAGAAGGTCGAGCAATTCAGCTTCGTCAACGAGCCGCAGGCACGCGAAGTCGAGCAGACGATTGAAGCCGCTGCCCGCGCTGCTGCGCGCCCCGGTTACCAGGGGCTCGGCGAGCTGCTCGTCCACGCGATCGATCGAAAGCAACGCCGCCGCAATCCGGCGCCGCCTTTCACGACCTCAACCCTGCAGCAGGAAGCGGCCCGAAAGTTGGGATTCAACGCGCGCCGCACCATGCGACTCGCTCAACAGCTGTATGAAGGCCTCGACATCGGCGATGGCAGCGTGGGTCTCATAACCTACATGCGTACCGACTCCGTGTCGTTGGCTGCCGAAGCGGTCACCGAGATTCGCGAAGTCGCCGGCCGGCTGTATGGCAAAGATGAAGTGGCAGAAGAGCCGCGCATCTACAAAACGAAGTCGAAGAACGCGCAGGAAGCACACGAAGCCATTCGTCCGACTTCCGCTTCGATCACGCCGGCTCATGTTGAAGGCAAAGTAGACCCCGATCTGTACAGGTTGTATTCGCTGATCTGGAAGCGCGCCGTTGCGTCCCAGATGAGCCACGCCGTGTTTGATACGGTTGCCGTCGACATGCTCGCGGGGCCGGATGGGGCTCAGCGTCACATGATGCGTGCCAACGGCTCCACCCTCATCAAGCCGGGATTCATCTCGGTTTATCAGGAGGGTCAGGACGACACGAAGTCCGATGATACGGATCACATCCTTCCTGCGATGAAAGAAGGCGACTACGTATCGCTGCTCACCCTGCGTGGTGAGCAACATTTCACCGAGCCGCCGCCACGTTATTCCGAAGCGTCGCTGGTGAAGGCACTCGAAGAGCACGGCATCGGCCGTCCGTCGACCTACGCCACGATCATCTCAACACTGCAGGATCGTGAATACGTGGAGATGGATGCCAAGCGCTTCATTCCCACGGACATTGGCAAGATCGTCAATCGCTTCCTAACCGACCACTTTCATCGGTACGTTGAATACGGATTCACGGCCGCCATGGAAGATGAGCTCGATGCCGTTTCCAGAGGCGAAGAAGAGTGGACGACCCCGCTGGAGAAGTTCTGGAAGCCGTTTATCGACCAGGTCGATAACATCGAGAAGAACGTCACCCGCGAACAGGTCGCACTGGCGCGCGAGTTGGGCAAGGACCCGGTCTCCGGCAAGCCCGTCACCGTTCGCATGGGCCGCTTTGGTCCTTTCGTGCAGATCGGCACGAAAGACGACGAGGAAAAGCCGCGCTTTGCGGGGCTGCGCCCCGGTCAGAAGATGGACGCGATCAACCTTGCGACCGCGATGGAGCTGTTCAAGCTGCCCCGCACGCTGGGCCAGACCGCGGACGCAGAAACCATCACGACCAACGTAGGTCGCTTCGGCCCCTACGTGAAGTACGGCAGCAAGTACGTTTCACTCAAGGACCACGACCCCTACGACGTCACTCTCGAGCAGGCGCTCGAAGTGATCCGGTTGAAGCAGGAAGCGGACGCCAATCGCACGATCACCGACTTCGGCACTGAGGGTGATGGCATCCAGGTGTTGAATGGGCGTTACGGCCCATACGTCACCAACGGCAAGAAGAACGCCAAGATCCCGAAAGATCGGGATCCAAAAACCCTGACTCTCGATGAGTGTCGGGTGTTGATAGAGCAGGCACCGGAGCGGGGTGCCGGACGGTTCGGCCGCGGCCGCCGCGGTGCTGCAGGCAAACAGGCTGCACCTGCCAAACGAGCCGCCGCCGGCAAATCAGCCGCGAAGGGCAAGAACGGCGCGACAGCCGACGCCGCCAATGGCAACGGGGCTCACGGCAACGGTGCCGGTGGCGAAGGCGCCAGCGGAAAGAAGGCCTCCAAGGCACAGCGCCCGCGCCCCAGCGCGCCGGCCGCCAACGGCACATCGACTGCCCCCGCGACAGCCGCCAGTGCGAAACCAACCGCGGCGAAAAAGACCAGCGCCGCGAAGAAAACGGGTGCGGGCAGAAAGTCCGCGTCGGCAGCCGGCAATGCACCGCCGGCAACGCCCGCCGTGTCCGGCGCAAGCGCCAAGCCGCCAGCGAGCCCGCCTCGCGGTGAGAAGTAACGAAAGCCGTGGCCTGGTGAAGTATCGCCACAGCTTCCACGCAGGTAACTTCGCCGACATACACAAGCACGTAACACTGCTTGCGTTGTTGGCGGCACTGAAGCGGAAGGACAAGGCTTTCGCCTACCTCGAAACGCACGCCGGTCGGGGTGCCTACGAGCTGTCGCATCAGTCGGCTGAAGCGGTGGAAGGCCGTGGTCGATTCGACGACGGCGACTACCAGGCGGATGAGCTTCGCGACTTCGCCACCCTGATCTCGGGGTATCGCTCCCATCGGAGTCAGACACGGGCCTATCCCGGCTCGCCCGTCATCGCCTCGCTCCAACTACGGCCGCAGGACCGCGGCATCGTCAGTGAGCTCATTCCGGCCGAAGAGCGGATGCTGGAGCGCGAGCTCGCGGTCAACCCACGCATGCGCGTAGAGCGGGCCGACGGCTTCGAAAGACTCCGCGCATGGCTGCCCCCGACAGAGCGTCGCGGATTGATCTTCATCGACCCGCCCTACGAAGAAAGCCGCCAGGATTTCGACCGGGTAACCGCTGCAATCGTTGATGCATTGCAGCGGTTCAGTACGGGCGTGTACGCAGCGTGGTACCCGATCAAGGACGAGCGTGAAGTGCGTGCCTGGCTCGATGGATTCGCACGGGCCGTGGGAACGGAAACGCTGGTGAGCGAGCTGTGGCTGTATCCGCGGGACTCCAAAGTAGCCCTCAACGGCTCCGGCATGCTGATTGTCAATCCCCCCTACCAACTGGCCGAACGCATGGAAATCTGGCTGCCCGAGCTGCGAGCCCAGCTCGATGTTGGCCACCCGGGCGGTACCAGCGTCACGAAGTTGCCTCATCCGGCGTGACCTGCGCCCTGCCGGGAGGGCAGAATCGTTTCATGGGAGAGTTGCGCTCATGAGCGATTTGTACGGAGTGGTGGGACACCCCGTGGCCCACAGTTGGTCCCCCTTCATCCATGGCCTGTTTGCCCGCGAGACCGGGCAGGCCATGAGCTATCGCCTGTACGATTTCACGGCGGAGGAGTTTGAGACACGCGTGCGCGAGTTTTTCACACTCGGCGGACGCGGTCTGAACATAACCCTCCCCCACAAGATCACTGCCGTGGACATCGCCACCGAGCTGACCGCGCGTGCCGCCCATTCGAGCGCGGTCAACACGCTGGCGATGCAGAAGGACGGAACCATCCTCGGCGACAACACGGATGGCGCAGGACTCGTTCGCGACCTTTGCGACAATCTCGGGCTCGTCATCATCCGCAGGCGGATTCTGATTGTCGGAGCGGGTGGCGCCGCTCGTGGAGTGATCGCACCGCTGTTGGCTCTCGAGCCCGCGGAAGTGGTCATTGCCAACCGGACGGCGGAACGCGCCCAGGGCCTGGCCGCGGCTTTCGCAAAGCTCGGACCGGTGCAAGGAGTCGGCATTCGCTACATCAGCGGCGGCCCCTTCGACCTCGTCATCAACGCCACGTCAGCCAGCTTGAGTGGCGATCTGCCGCCCATGTCGAATGCCATCATCGGCCCGGAAACGGTCTGTTACGACATGGCGTACGGAAAAACGGCAACCCCGTTCGTGCAATGGTCGTTGAGCCGCGGCTGCGCGCGGGCCGTGCAAGGCTGGGGAATGCTCGTGGAGCAGGCTGCCGAGTCGTTTCGAGTGTGGCGCGGCATCAAGCCGGGGACCGCCACAGTGTTGGCCGCCCTGAAGGAGCGCGCGCTCAGCGCATCGTAACCAGCTCTTCCGCGCTCGTCGGGTGGATGGCCACCGTGTCATCGAAGTCTTTCTTGGTTGCTCCCATCCGCACTGCGACTGCGAAACCCTGAATCATCTCATCGGCACCAGGCCCGATGACGTGGACGCCGACCACGCGTTTCTCCGGGCCGACAGTCACCAGCTTCATGTCGGTGCGCGGCTTTCTGGTGGTCATCGCGTGATACATCGGAACGAATCCTGACCTGTAGACGGTGACACCCTCGTCGCCATACAGCGCGCGCGCAGCATCTTCAGTGAGGCCGACTGTTCCAATGGGCGGATGTCCAAACACGACCGTGGGTATGTTGTTGTAATCGAGATAGCGATCCGGCTGACCGCCAAACAGGCGATCGCTGAGTCGCCGTCCCGCAGCGATAGCGACCGGCGTGAGTTGCGCGCGACCCGTCACATCGCCCACGGCATAGATGCCGGCAGTGCTCGTGACCTGATACTTGTCAGTCACGATGAAACCGTACGCATCCAGATCAACGCCCACGCGTTCGAGGCCCAGTCGATCAATCGCCGGTACCCGGCCAATCGCACAGATAACAGTATCGAAGGGTCCCAACCGCCGGCCGTCGCGCACTTCCAGCTGCAATGCCCCGGTGGACGTACGCTCAATGGCATGAGGCCACGCGCCGGTGGCAACCTCGATGCCCTCGTCACGCATGGTTTTGACCATGCATTCGCCGAGCATGGAATCGAAATCCTTCAGCGCCTTGTGTCCCCGCAGCACGAGAGTGGCTTTCGCGCCCAGCGAGGCGAGAATCCCGGCCAGCTCGACTGCGATGTACCCGCTGCCCACCACGGCAACCTGATCGGGCCGCTTCTGGAGAGCGAAAAATCCGTCGGAGGTGATACACAGCTGCGCGCCTGGAATGGGGGGCAACATGGGACGACCGCCGACCGCGATCAGAATGTGCGGTGCGGTCAGCTTTCGGCCGGCGGCCTCGACCGTGCGACCGTCCAGGAAGCTGCCGTAGCCACGGACCACTTCGATGTGGCGCTTGGCCAGATTGCTTTCATAGATGGTATTGAGCCGCGCCACATAGGCGTCGCGCTTGGTCTTCAGAAGCGGCCAATCGTGTGGCTCGGCCGCCCCGAGACGAAAGCCATAGTCGGCCGCGTCCTCCAGGCCATCGGCGATATCGGCGGCATTCCACATAACCTTCTTGGGAACGCAGCCGAGGTTGACACAAGTGCCCCCAAGCGGTGCAGGCTCCACAATCGCGACCTTCGCACCGTATTCGGCTGCACGCTGGGCAGCCGCAAGCCCCCCGCTGCCGGCACCCATCACCACGAAATCGAATTCGTCGGCCATAGCCACCTTCTCGAACCCAAAGCCTTCAGGACGCGATTGTTACATGGGGGCGGCCGCCCGCAGCCCCCATCCCCCCTTCGGACTGCCCCCTGTACCCAGTTAAGCCATAGAATGCGTTGAATCCCACTGCCGAGACCCGCATGGAAAACCCTCTCCTGGGCCACGAGCCCCTGCCTCCCTTCGCGCGCATTCGTCCCGAGCACGTCGAGCCCGGGGTCCGTGAGCTACTGGAGCGTAGCCGTGCCCGGATCGAGCAGCTCGCGGCAGTGGAGCGCCCGACCTTCGCGACCGTCGTCGAACCGTTGGAAGAGTTGCAGCATCGGGTCTCCAAGACCTGGTCACCCGTCAGCCATCTCAATGCGGTGCTCAATTCAGATGCACTGCGCACCGGATATAACGCCTGTCTGCCGCTGCTATCCGCGTATCAAACCGACCTCGCTCAGAGTGAGCCACTGTATCGCGCCTACAAAACGATTGCCGAGCAGGAAGGCGCCGCCCTGGGACCCGTGCAACGGCAGCTGATCGATCATGCGCTGCGCGATTTCCGCCTGGCCGGTGTTGGGTTGGAGCCGCAGCGCAAGGAGCGCTTCAAGAATGTGATGCTGGAGCTCACCCAACTGCAGGCGAAGTTCGAAGAGAACGTGCTCGACGCCACCAATGGCTGGAGCTATCACGTTGCCGACGAGTCGCAGCTGCGCGGCCTCAACTCGATATTGATCGAGCAGGCCCGCCGCCGCGGGCACGAACAGCGTGTGGAAGGCTGGATCCTGACACTGGACCAACCCACGTACGTCGCGGTTGTGACCGATGCCGAGTCAGAGACACTGCGCCGGGCGTTTTACGAAGCCTGGACGACGCGGGCGTCGGACCAGGGCCCGAATGCCAACCGCTGGGACAACTCGGCGGTGATGGAAGACATTCTGCGCCTGCGCCACGAAGCAGCCCGGTTACTGGAATTTCGCAGCTACGCTGAATATGCGTTGTCGACGCGAATGGCCCACAGCGTCGATGAGGTGATGCAGTTCCTGCTCGAGCTCGCACGCACCGCACGTGCAGCCGCCGGGCAGGAGTTCGCCGAGCTCGAGGAATTCGCCGGCCGCAAGCTGTCTGCCTGGGATGTTGGTTTCTACGCCGAGCGGTTGCAGCGCAGCCGCTACTCCGTGTCACAGGAGGAGATGCGGCCATACTTCCCAATGCCGCATGTGCTCACCGGCCTGTTCGAGGTGGCTGCACGACTGTTCGCAGTCCGGATCACCGAGAAGCAGGATGCACCTGTCTGGCATCCCGATGTGCGCTTCTTCGAGATACAGGGGGCCGACGGCCATTCGATTGGCAGCTTCTATCTGGACGCCTACGCAAGATCCAACAAGCGCAGTGGCGCCTGGATGGACGAGTGTGTGGGCCGCAAACGCCTGGCCTCAGGATCCGCGCTTCCGGTCGCCTACCTCGTCTGCAATTTCCTGCCGCCGAATGCAGGTCGTCCGGCACTCCTGACCCACGATGATGTGCTCACGCTGTTCCACGAGTTCGGACACGGACTACATCACCTGCTCACGCGTGTGGACTATCCGAGCATCGCGGGTATCAACGGGGTGTCGTGGGATGCGGTGGAGCTGCCGAGCCAATTCCTGGAGAACTACGCTTGGCACCCGGACGTGCTGCGGCGAATCTCCAGTCACGTCGACACCCGGGAGCCGCTGCCGGCTGCAACCCAGGCGCGATTGATTGCAACTCGCAGCTTCCATGCGGGGCTGCAGATGATGCGGCAGCTGGAATTTGCGCTGTTCGATTTCCGGTTGCACGCCGAGTTCGACCCGTCCAACGGGGCCCGCGTGATGCAGATGCTGCGCGAAGTCCGAAACGAGGTCGCCGTGGTGCCTGTCCCCGACTGGAACCGTTTCCCCAACAGTTTCGGGCACATCTTCGCCGGAGGCTACGCCGCCGGCTACTACAGTTACAAATGGGCCGAGGTACTCGCGGCGGACGCGTTCGCCGCCTTCGAGGAGAACGGCGTGTTCGACAGCAAGACCGCTCATCGTTTCCTCGACGCGATCCTCACCCGAGGTGGCAGCCGAGATGCGTTGGAGGCGTTCATCGATTTTCGTGGCCGCCGACCGGATGTGCGCGCGCTATTGAAACAGCACGGAATTGTCGCGACTGGCGAACTCGCCGCATGACGCCGAGAGCCTCTCTCTGTCTGCTGGTGCTAGCGCTGGCTGCACCGGGAGTGCGTGCCGATCCGACGTATGTCATTGAACAGCTGGTCGTCAGCGTCAGCAGTACATCCGACGCGGAGAGCGAGCGCGTCGGGCAGGTCAAGAGTGGCGACAAGCTGGAGGTTATTGAGCGCGAGGGGGACGCAACCCACGTGAAGCTTTCAAACGGCAAGGACGGTTGGATCAAAAGCGCCTATCTCACTTCGGACCCGCCCCTGCAGACGCGCCTCACCGAGCGAACTGCCGAGGTTGAGAAGCTCAAACAGGAAGGCGACAAGCTGAAGCTGGATGAGGACAAGCTGCGCCAGGAGGGTGACCGCCTCAAACAGGACGTGAGCAGGCTGGAGTCGGAGCTGGCCGCGGCGAAAGCTGCTCATACTGCTACCTCGGACTCACCGCCGGTGCCCGCACCTGTTCGCGACACCGTGTTCCTGCGCGATCCGGATCGACAGAGCGCAACACCCTGGCCCCTGCTGCTGGGACTCGCCGCGGTTATGTTGTTTTTGGGTTTTGTCGCCGGCTGGAAGACACTCGATCGGCGGATTCGCCAGAAGTACGGCGGCCTGAAAATTTATTGAGACATCCCTCACTTTTTGACATAGCGGCGAGCGAACGCAGCACCGGCCGCTGTCACTGGACTGCCGAACCTCAAAACTGTGCGGTGTGTCGCTGGTACTCCCCTCAAGGGGTGGCCTAGACTGCCGAGGATCCAAAAGCGAACATGGGGACGGCGAAAAAAGCCGCGCGGACTACACGGGAATGAGAAGCGTTCGGCGCAGCGATTTTGACGTTACTAACACCGTACAGGTGAGTTCTCCCGACGCGGTGCTCGCCGCGATTAAGACACTGTTCCAGCCCACGTGGCCCACGCTCTCGTTCAAGCCACTCGACGATGCCTTTTTGCATTTCGAGCGACTTTTCGCCGGCGACGTTCCTGGCTACATGGGCGTCGACACCGTCTACCACGATCGCCAACACACGCTCGATATCACGCTCGCTCTCGCGCGCCTGCTCGTCGGATACGAGAGGCAGCACGATGAGAAGACTCGGCTGGGTAGCGACCGCGCCCTGCTGGGATTGCTGACCGGCCTGTTCCACGACGTGGGCTACCTGCGCCGGCAGGACGACCGTGAGATCCACAACGGCGCCGAATTTACCCGCACCCACGTTTCACGGGGCGCGCGCTTTCTCGAGGAATACCTGCCGGTGCTGGGCCTGGCCCATGCGGTACCGGTGGCCACCGAGATCATTCACTTCACCGGCTACGAAGTCCCGTTCGCACAGATCAAGGTGACCGACCCGCTCGATATCAAGGTGGGGCACCTGCTCGGCACGGCGGACATGATTGCGCAGATCGCCGATCGTTGTTACCTGGAGAAGTGCCGGGACCGACTCTATGCCGAGTTCGTCCTGGGTGGCGTGGCACTGCCCATGGCCGCCAACGGTGGCCGCCAGGTGAAGTACGCGTCTGGACTGGATCTGCTGCGCCAGACGCCCGAGTTCGTCGCCGAGGTCCGCGCGAAGCGGCTCGATGGTGAGTTCGGCGCGGCCTACAAGAATCTCGAGGTCCTCTTCAACGGGCGCAACCCGTACATGGAGGCCATTGACCGGAACGTCGACTACCTGCGGCAGATCCTCCGCAGTGAGAACTGGCGCCTGCTCCGGCGCAATCCGCCTATTTTTGCCGCGTCAGCGGACCCTATGTCTACTATGAGGGGTCTCATGCTGGGGTACATCAAGCGCGTTTGGGCAGCAAAGCACGACATTCATTAGTCCGGCGAGTCGATCGCCAGCACGTACCTCTCATACAACTCCGGTAACCGCGCCAATACCGTCTGTTGGCCCGGCATGTCAGTTCCCTCGATCGCCTCCCGCAACACGTCGACACTCAACACCTGCAGTGCGGGCGTCGCGACCTCCGCGTAGCTCAGATGCCAGGGCTCGGGTTGGACACCTCCCTGAAAGGTTGCATACGGGCGAAAGAATCCGAACCGCCCCATGTTGGAATCGAGCCAGCCGTTCAGCCGTTCAAACCGCCCGCCAATCCCGAATTCTTCCGGGACCAACTGCGCCCGCGCACCCGGTTGGAGGGCGGCGGCGTCCAGCACATCTATCTCGGTACCCCAGTGGTGACGGCTGGCCCCGGGCAGCGCCGACCAGATCAGAATCGCGTCGATCAATGCAGATTCATATAATTCGGCGCGGTTAATCTCGGCTCCGGCGCGGTCCAGCAGAGGGCGCCGGCCGTTGAATTTCGCGCTCCAGATGGCAAGCTGCCGGTTGAAATCCCGGAAAGCGGATACGACATACAGATCTACTCCTGCCAGGCGGGCCTCGGTCCTCATGGCCCGCAGCGCTCCTCCCGCGCGCGCGTGCAATACACACGGCGGATCAGCGAAATCATGCACGTGCGTGCTGGCACGGCCCGTGACCTGCAGTGAATTCAGGGTCGCGGGTGAGATTTCTGAGTCTGTCGGACAGTCTTCCATTCGATCCACTTGCATGGAGGTGCCCGCCATCATGTCGCAAAGCGGGTAGCCCGAGGAACGAGCGGCGGGTAATATCCGTGAGGAAATCATAAGGTGAACGGATCGATGGTGGAAATGCTGCCGGAAGCGCTGTGACAGCAGTCAGCCTCAAGTTGAAATACGCGGCCGCGGCCTTCCTGGTCGTGGTCCTCGCCGTCGCAGTGGTGACGGGCGTGCTCGCTTGGCAACATGACGTTGGCACGCGACTCCTGGGCAATGTCGCGGAAAATACGGCGCGTGACCGTGTGGCGATAGAGCTACGTGCGCGCGTTGCCGCCACGGCCGCTCATGCGGCTGACTCGGTGTCAGGCGCGGTACGCGCACGCGATACGGCCTCAATCGCCCGACACCTGCAGCCGTTTGCTGACGACTCAACGGTCAGCTCCATAACAGTGACAGACTCGGAGGGCAACGCCCTCTACCGCTGGAAGCGACCGACGCCTCACCCAGGGGCACTCCAGTTCGAGGCAACCGAGCCTGTACGGGAGATGGTTGAGAGCATTCCCGGGGTCAAGACCCCGAAAACATTCGGCCAGTTGACCATCACGGTTGAGCAGGTCTTCCCGGTCGCCGCCACCACCCTGCGCGGCCGGCTGGTCGCCGCCGACGCCGATCAGGTCCGGCTCGGGCTGATTCTGGCAGGTGTGTTAGCGGTCGTTGCCGGCCTGCTCGGCGCGGGCCTGGCCTGGCGGGCCGGCCGCAAGCTGGAACAACCCATCGCCGCGTTGATCAAGGGCGCCGATCGCATCGGCCAGGGCGACTACACGCGGCCGGTGGATGTCCGCCGGCGGGACGAGTTGGGTGAGCTGCAGCAGGCCCTCGAGCGGATGCGGGGCCGGCTTCGGCAGTCGACAGTCAACAAGAACTACCTGCACAGCGTGCTCAACAGCATGACGGATGCGGTGTTCGTAACGTCACCGGACGGTGTCGTCAAAGTGGCGAACTCCGCGGCGTGCAAGCTGCTCGGCTATGCCGAGGAAGAGATCCTCGGGCGTGGCATCGTCGCGGTGTTGGATGAGCGGGAGCGGGAAGGCTTCGATCTCCTCCAGGCTGCGCAGGAGACGCGCGAGACTGTTGTCCGCACTCGCGGTGGCCAGACCATCCCGGTGTCGTTTACCGGCTCGCGCATCGAGACGGACGATCCGCAGTTTCAAGGCAACATCTTCGTCGCGCGCAACATCACCGATCGCAAGCGTGCCGAGCGCCGGATCCGCTATCTCGCCCGCTACGACGCGCTCACGAAGATTCCCAACCGGATGCAGTTCCATCACCTCTTGCAGCAGTGCATTGCGCGTGGGTTGCGCAGCGGCCAGGTGGTCGCGTTGCTGTACCTGGACATGGATCGCTTCAAAGAGGTTAACGATACTTTCGGACATGCCGCAGGCGACCGCCTCCTGGAAGTGCTCGCCGAACGCCTGACCCGCACGCTACCGAAAGACACGGTCATCGGCCGTCTGGCTGGCGACGAATTTGCGTTGTTTGTAGACGGTCTGCCGTCGGATGCCGATAACCGGGGCCCCATCGCGCATCTTGCACGCTCGATACTCACCGAAGTCAGCCGCGGGTTTCAGCTGAATCAACACGAGGTGTTCCTGACAGCGAGCATCGGCGTTGCCTTCTGCCCGCGCGATGCCGAAAACGTCATCGACCTCATCCGCAACGCCGATGCGGCGATGTACTACTCGAAGCAGAACGGCGGCAATACCTTCGCGTTCTATTCACCGGAGATGAATGCGGCGGCGGTCGAGCGCCTGATGCTGAAGAGCAAGTTGCGCCGTGCAGTCGAGCGCGACGAGCTCGTAATCCGCTACCAGCCGAAAATCGACCTGCGCAACGGCCGGATCATCGGCGCTGAAGCGCTGTTGCGTTGGCGGCTCCCCGGCCATGGCGACGTCCCGCCCTCGATGTTCATTCCGCTTGCCGAGGAATCCAACCTCATCCTCGACATCGGCGAGTGGGTGCTGAACCGGGTGTGCATGGACTACCGGAACATGCAGACCGAGGGCGCCAACCCGGGCCGCGTCTCGCTCAACCTGTCGCTGAAGCAATTGCGCCAGGCCAGCTTCATTCTGCGCTGCCGGGCCGTCTTCCGGCGCCACTCGGTCTCCCCGACTTCGTTTGAGCTCGAGATCACGGAAACCACCTTGATGGCCGATGCCAAGCGCACCGTCCGGCTGCTGGACGAGCTCTATGCAATGGGTCTGCACCTGTCCATCGATGACTTCGGCACGGGCTACTCTTCGCTGTCAGCCCTGCAGCAGTTCCCCATCGGCACTTTGAAGATCGACCAGTCCTTCGTGCGCGACGTGAGCGAGGACGCTGGAGACGCCACGATCGTGAAAACCATCATCGAAATGGGACGCAGCCTCGGAATGGAGGTGGTCGCCGAGGGTGTCGAGTCATTGCGGCATTTGGATTTTTTACGCCGGAACGCCTGCCACTACGCGCAAGGCAAGCTGTTCGGCGAGCCCTGCACGGCGGAGGATCTGCTGGCGCTGCTCATGCGACAGGCCAGCGGTACTGCTCCGTTCGCCCACCTGCTGCATCACGCAGACGAGCTCGCCAGCCGGTCGGCCTGATTAAGTCACATAAAGGACGGCAGTCCCGGCGCGCGCACCCGCCCTTACGCAGTTAGAATCAATACATGCCGTTCACTTCGACGATGCGCGACGTGCCAGCTACACGTCGCTCGCGCGTGTGGAGGCGGGCGATTCTGTGGGTATTGGTGGCCATCTGGCTGGCAACCGCGTACTGGCAAACCAACAAGCCGCTGCCACCGGGCGCCCATGTTGACTCCCCCTGGTATCCCATAACGCCGCGCGATGTGACATTCATCGCCGATATCACCTCGGCGGACGCCTACGGCCGGCAGAACTCCAGCCAGGCCATCTTCGATGAAGTCCTGGGCGTCATTCACTCGGCACGCAAGTTCATAGTCCTCGACTACTTCCTCTTCAATTCGCAACTCGGCGTCGCTGCAGGATCGCCCCCCGCGTTCCGCCAGCTGTCAGGTGAGTTGCGTGACGCGTTGATCGAACGTCGCCGCGTCGAGCCCAACCTGCAGGTGTTATTCATCACCGACCCTATCAATGAGGTCTACGGCGGCGTGACGTCGCGGGATCTGCGCCTGCTGCGCGCCGCGGGTGTCGAGGTTGCCGTCACCAACCTGGATGTGCTGCGGGATTCCAACTTCATGTATTCCAGCCTGTGGCGGTTGGGAATCAAATGGTGGAGCGGCGGCAACAGCCGGACCGACAGTGCCCACGGCGCCGACGGCGGCTGGCTCCCGAACCCACTGGATGAGAGTGCGGAACCGATCTCGTTTGGCGACTGGGCACGCCTGCTCAACTTCAAGGCCAACCATCGCAAGGTGATCATTGCGGATGATGGCCGGGACGGACTGGTCACTGTGGTGGGGTCAGCCAATCCGCACGATGCCAGCAGTGCTCATTCCAACGCGGCCCTCAAGATAACCGGCCCTGCGACCTTACCCCTGCTGCACAGTGAGCTGGAGGTCGCCCGCTTCTCCGGCTGGACGGGTCACCTGGCCGCCCCGAGCTCTGCACCTGCACCTGCATCTACGGGAAACACGGACAGCGGACGAATGAAGGTCGTTACGGAAGGCGGCATTCTCACGGAGCTGCTCGACAAGCTGGATGCCACGCAACGCGGCGAGAATATCGACATCGCCATGTTCTATGTGGCGGACCGCGCGGTCATCGAGTCATTGTTGGCGGCCAGCCGCCGTGGCGTGAACATACGCCTCATCATGGATCCCAACAAGGACGCGTTCGGACACACCAAATCCGGCATTCCCAATCAACCCGTCGCCAGCGAGCTGGTTGCCGCGAGCGACGGCGCCATTCACGTGCGCTGGTACCGGACGCATGGCGAACAATTTCACACGAAGCTCGCGATGGTTTACGGCCCCGAGCGCTTCTGGCTGACCGTGGGCTCGGCCAATCTGACCCGCCGCAACCTGGCCGACTACAACCTGGAGGCCAACCTGGCGATTGAGCTACCCCGCAGCGCGCGGATCGCGCAACAGACCCTCGAGTACTTCGAGACATTGTGGAGCAACCGGGCGTCGCTGGGAATCGAGTACACCGCGGACTTTGGCTCCTACGCCGACCCGTCCCAGCTGCACTACTGGCTTTACCGGGTAATGGAAGGAACCGGCGTCTCTACTTTCTGAGATGACTGCACCGCCTGCGCGGTGTGGGTGGCGATGTCCGCCAGAGCGTGGTTCGCCGCTTCCTCAAACGCGGAAACAACATCCCCGAGTCGATTGGCCGCGGCGGTAGCCGAGCCCTCCCCGATAAAACTGGCGATCACCTCGCGCCCGGTGCGTCGACCGATAGTGCAGTCCAATACAACATGCACCTCGGGTGCGGCGCCACCGCCCGAGTAGTCCGCCTCAAACCGACGAATCACAATCTGCAGCATGTAGTCGGAGGAAAACGCACTTCCCGAATCCTGCACCGTGGTCCAGTCAGCGGTGGTACGCAACGTGTCCACGGCTAATGACTCGACAACTGCGGGCAGATCGGCTGGCCAGCGGCTCGCCACGTAGTAGCTCATCCGGTGATCCGATTGAACCAACAGGATGTGATCGGAATCCATCCCCGGACCTGCTATCGGTCGATTGACATGCAGCGATACGGTTGACCGCAGGAGCGTGGCCTGCGGGTGAGCTGTGGCTGCCCGGAGTACGTAGACCTGGGTCGCAGGAGAGTCGCTGTGCAGGCCGCCGGAGCACGCGGCCAACGCGGCGGTTAGAACAATGCTGACCAGGCGCGTCGCCGGGCGCAGCCACCAGCTCTGGCGCCGCGGCGCTACCGGCTGCCGCAATGGCAAATGCCGGCGCACCCGCGACGGCCAATGCCCAACCTCTCGCAGCTTCACTGTGGCATCGCCCGTGCCGACCTGTTGCGCTGTCACTTCGGAATCTCCAGGCCTACCTGGCGCGGTTGATACAGCAGCTGCGAGGGATTTTCACGCAGGCTGCTCGACAACTCGCGCAGCTCCTGGGCCGCCGCCCGCCCCTCACGCAACAACCGCTCGAGCTCCGGCAAGCCGTCCCGGGTGAACGATCGCAAGTCCTGGCGATTGTCGCCAATCAGCTTATCGATCTGGTCAGTGGCGGTGGCGAGGTTGTCAGCGACCACGTGGACGCGCTTCAGGGAGGCCACAACTTCGGGGCCAGCCTGATCGACAATCTGTCGTGCACCCTTGGCCGATGCAGCCAGATCCGCGGTAGCACCGTGCAACTCCACGACGAGCCGGTTCACCTCGCGCAGCGTCTGTGGCAACCCCTCACTGGCTCTGTCTATGTTAGTCAATGCATGAGTGATCGCGACGATGTTCTGGTCGCTCAGTGCGCGCGCGGCGCGGTCGACAACTTCACCCGCAGACGCCAGCACATCCGGCAGACGAGCCAAAAACACATCGAAACGGGAGCGCGCGGAGCGAATCACCGGATAATCGATTCCCGGCACGATCGGCGGCAGGGGCAGGTTGGCCCTGATCTGCTGTAGATCGATAAACAGCAGGCCGGTCACGCCTTGCAGTTGCAGCTCCGCGAGGGTCTTGTCCGATATCGGCGTCGAGGAGTCGATGTCCACGATAACCTGGACCCGGCCGGGGTCCCGCGGGTCAATGTGCAGTTTCTGGACCCGTCCCACGCCAACACCGAGATAACGTACGGCCGCGCCGCGCTCGAGGCCGCTCACGCTGCCGTCAAAGTAGATCTCGTACCGCCGGAAGATCTTGTGGTCACGGCTGTCGGAATACCAATAGATAAACAGCGCCCCGATCAGGGTGACCAGCAACACGAAGGCGCCGACCGCGGCGTAGTTGGCTTCACGTTCCATGATGTTCTACCCGAGCGGCCGCGCGCTCTTGCAGCCGCGCATTACCGCGATCGCCATGGAAATAGGATTGGATCCACGGGTTGGGATTCTGGACGATGCCATCGAGCGTATCGACTTCCATATGACGGTCGACAATCACCCCGACACGATTGCAGGTCCGGAAGATGGAGTCCAGATCGTGCGTGATCATCACAACAGTCAGTCGTAGTTGCTTCTGCAGATACAGTATCAGCTCATCGAACTCGGCGGCGCTGATCGGATCCAGGCCGGATGTGGGCTCATCGAGAAACAGCAGGCGCGGGTCGAGGGCGAGCGCGCGGGCCAGGGCGGCTCGCTTGATCATGCCGCCGGACAGCTGTGACGGAAACTTCCGACAGGCATCGGCCGGCAGACCCGCCAGCCGCACCTTGAGCATGGCGAGCTCATCCCGCTCGTGCACAGAAAGGTGAAGATGCTCGAGCATGGGCAGCTGCACGTTCTGCAGCACTGTCAGCGCAGAGAACAGCGCTCCTTGCTGAAACGTCACGCCATAACGTGCCTTGACGGTACGCAACTGGGAAATGGACATCTGCGTGATGTCGCGCCCCTCGACCCGGATCGTGCCTGCCTGGGGGCGTTGCAGCCCGAGGATGCTTCGCAGCAGAACCGACTTGCCGGTCCCGGAACCACCCACAATGCCAAACACCTCGTCCTCGTGAACCTCCATGTTGAGGCCGTTGTGCACGACCTGGCTGCCGAACCGGTTGACCAGTCCCTTCACTTCCAGGACGGGGTAGATCAAACCCCGAGCTCCATGAACAGGACGGCGAACAGCGCGTCCGCCAGGATCACGAGGAAAATCGACTGCACTACGGCGACCGTGGTCAGCCGGCCGAGCTCGCGGGAGGAGTCCCGGACCTGCATGCCTCGATACGCGCCTGCCATCCCGATCAACATTGCAAACACCGGAGCCTTCATGAGCCCCACCCAGAACGTGGTCGGCGTGATTGCCTCATTGACGCGGGTGAGGTACTGCGTGATGGGTATGTCTAGCAAATATCGACACAACAGGGCACCCCCCATGAGACCGATGATGTCCGCGACAATCGTCAACAGCGGGAGGGCGATCATGAGCCCGATCAGGCGCGGCAGAATGAGGGCCTCAAAGGGATCCACACCCATCGCAACCAGGGCATCGACTTCCTCGTTGAGCTTCATCGATCCCAGCTCGGCCGCAAAGGCACTCCCCGAGCGGCCGGCGACAATAATAGAGGTGAGTAGCACGCCCATCTCGCGAAGCACTCCGATCGTGACCAGATCGACCACGAAGATCTCCGCACCGAATCTGCGCAGCTGCTGGGCGCTCATGTAGGCGATGATCACGCTGATGAGAAAGGCGATCAGCGCGGTGATCGGCATGGCGGTGATGCCGGTGTCGTAGATGTGCCGTGCAATGGAAATGGGTCGCAGCCGCTTGAGGCTGGTGAGAGCCCGGCCCAATGTCGCAAAGATTCGGCCGAGAAACGCCAGGGCTGCCATCAGGTCGCGCCACTCCCTGACGGAGTAGAGGCCGATTTCTGCCAAACCCAGTTCCGTGAGCGGAGCGATGCCGTGCTCATGCGCATGCACCACCGGTACGGGACACTCACCTTTTGATGTGGCGTCGATCAGCCGCAATTGATCAGGCGTTGCGCCCCGGAACTCCACCTGGGCGCCGGAGTTGCGGGCCCGCTGCAGAAACTCACGCAACCGCCATGCGCCGGACAGATCCAGTGCGGTCAGGCTCTGGGTCCCAATGGATATGTGGCGCGCGTTGGCGAGATCGACACCCGCCAACGCGGCATCGATCTGTGCGAGCTCGAGCGCCCGCCACTCACCCGTCAAATCTATATCGAGGCCCTGCTCGCTACGCCGTACCTCGACCAGCATGTCAGGTGTCGTCGCGGTAGCGGCGAATCCTGATTGCGGCAAAGACGAGCGCAGCAGCGACTGCGAGTCCGAGCCACAGATCGATGTTCAGGAAAGCCTTGCTCATCCCCACATTGTCGAAGAGGTCAGCCAGCGAGACAACCCGTCCGTGGCCTGCGGACTGTGCAGGAGTCGGATTGACTCCGAGTGCATCCCAGATGCCCCAGGTTCGGTATTGCAACAGGTCCACGATGTAGCGAGTCCCGAACGCGACCCTTTCCATGATGATGGCAATCAGGACGGGCAACGTGCTCCACAAGAACACGTTCTTGCGGGCCCAGGCGGAAATCAGCAGCAGGGCGGCCGCCAGCGGCGCGAACCACAATATGCAGACGATCAGGGCATAGAGCATCAATCCCTGCACCTTCAGCCAGGCAACGGTGTCCCAGGCGACCGCGATATTCGGCAAGGATCCGGAGGCGACGCGAATTGCCCAGATCACCTGGAACAGCACGCCAGCGACCATGGCCGTGAGATAGACGCCCAGCGGCACGACCACCAGGCCGACGAGCAGCTTGGAGATGACCGTCGTGGCATCCGATACCGGCAGAGACTTCCAGAAGAGGATGCTGCGGTCCTTGCGCTCCGTATAGAGGCAGTCCATCAGGTAAAAACTGGCGACAATCGCCATCACCAGATACTGCGGCACGGTCTGCGCCCAGATCATGAGCGTAAAGGCGCCGAGCCGGTTTTCCGGCGTGGTGAAGTCCGGGCCCTTGTCGTCGAATTGCATGTTTCCGATGTGAATCGGAAAGGCAGCCAGGACCATGAGGCCGGCGACAATCAACGGTGTGATCCAGAGGCTGCGATGTTCCCAGAACTCGCGTCGAACGAGCACCCTCATTGTCTTCATCAACGGGTGTGTGATCGCACCTGCTGGCGGTGCAACCGCGGCAGGGGCGGCGGAGCTGGAGAGATTCGCGTCCGGTGTACTCATGACACTCCTCCCTGCTGCCGGCCCTGCATTTTCGCAACGAACAGGTCGGCTACAGAAGGGGTGCGCAACTCACCCAGCGGACTCAGTTCCTGCGCCGTTTTCCCTTCAAAAAACATCGCCACCCGGCCAAAGACTTCGCGCTCGTAGAAAGGCCTCAGTTGCCTCGCATGCGCCGCGTTCTCGGACGTCACCGTGAGTTGGATGTAGCGATCCGGCAATGTGTCCACGGCCGTGTCCAGTACAACATGCCCGCGGTTGATGAAGATTACGTCCGTCAGCAGATTCTCGATCTCCTCAACCTGATGGGTTGTCAGAACGATGGTGCGCTCTTTGTCGTAATAGTCGTTCAGCAGCGTGTCATAGAACTGCCGGCGAAACAGTAAGTCGAGGCCGAGCGTGGGTTCGTCGAGCACGAGCAGCCGCGCATCAATCGCCAGTATCAGTGCGAGATGCAGCTGGGTGACCATGCCCTTGGAGAGCTCGCGTACGCGGCTCGTCATCTTGATATCAGTTTTTCGCAGGAAGTCTGTCGCACGTGCCCGATCAAATCGGGGGTGCACGCCGGCAACAAAGTCGAGTGCCTGGCTGACACGGAGCCAACGGGGCAACACGGCAACGTCTGCAATAAAACAGACATCCTGCATGAGTTCGTTACGCTGAGAACGCGGGTCGCGTCCAAGCACGCGCAATTCGCCTTGGAATTGCGTCAGGCCAAGAATGGCCTTGAATAAGGTCGTCTTGCCGGCGCCATTCGGACCTATCAGTCCGACGATACGTCCCGGTTGGATGGCGAAGCTCACGGAATCAACCGCGTGCGTCGCTCCATAGGACTTCTTTAGTCCACGCGCTTCAATTACCGCTGTCATTTTTTGCGTTTCCTGGCGTGGTGGGCCAAGGGGTGCTCGGCGCAGCAGCTCCGCCCTGTAACAAATCAGCTGGAGACAATCCAAGGCGCTGGATGGTGGCGTAGACCTTCGGCCATTCCTCTTCCAGGAATTTCTGCCGCTCGTCCTTCATCAGCGCCTTACTCGCGCCAACGCTCACAAACATTCCCAGGCCCCGGCGCTTTTCCACCAGTTGCTCATCGACGAGCTGCTGGTAACCCTTCAGAACAGTCAGCGGGTTGAGCCTGAATTCCGCAGCGACGCTGCGGACCGAGGGTAGCGGATCCCCTTCCTTGAGGGCACCTTCCAGAATCATTGCCACCACTCGGTCCCGCAGTTGCCGATAAATCGGCACGCTGTCATCCCACTGCGGATCCAT
>Ga0137415_10000877_pt1 | contig 29403 bp, 24 predicted proteins | sample CZODoug3_1_1_16f_FD_183082 | JGI IMG/M metagenome (GOLD analysis project Ga0137415, IMG submission 183082) | Vadose zone soil fungal communities from Angelo Coast Range Reserve, California, USA - CZODoug3_1_1_16fungal (Hybrid Assembly) | ecosystem: Environmental > Terrestrial > Soil > Vadose...
TTGCGCGCGGGCGTCGCTCCCACCGGCGCCGCGGCGCGCTCCCCCTCGAATCTCCAGACGCGCTTCGGTCGCCAGAACCGGAGGAAGACCACGGTCGCGAGGAGCGAAACGACGCCCCCGGCGATGTCGACCAGGTTCGAGTCCACGTGGTTGGACCAGAGATACTGCGTGACGCTGAACGACGCGCCCACCACGAGGATCGCGGGCAGCACTTCGAAGGTCTCGGCCCACCCCACCATCGCGCGCACCAGCCAGAACGGCACGATCATGCCCGTGATAGGGAGGATGCGGCCGATCATCGCGCTCAAGTCCGACTCCGGCAGACCCGAGACCGCGGCCAGCGTGTGCACCGGCGTGCCGATCGCTCCCCACGCCACGGGCGACGTGTTGGCGATCAAATTGAGTGCGGCGGCGTGGAACGGCTTGAACCCGAGGCCGATCATGAAGGCGCCCGCGATCGCGACCGGCGCCCCGAACCCCGCCGCGCCTTCGATGAAGGCACCGAAGCAGAACGCGACGAGCAGCAGCTGCAACCGGCGGTCGGCGGTGATGCCCGCCACCGATTCCTTCATGATCTCGAACTGGCCCGTGAACACGGAGATGTCGTACAGATACACGGCCGCGAGCACGATCCACGCGATCTTCAGGACGCCGAACCCGACGCCGTACAGGAAGCTCATGCCGGCGAGCGAGACCGGCATCCCGAAGACCGAGACGGCCACGAGCACCGCGGTCCCGGCCCCGGCGATCGCACACCAATGGGGCTTCACCCGCAGCCCTGCCAGCAGCCCGAACAGCACGAGGATCGGTAACGCCGCAACGAGCGTGGATAGGATCCAATTGTGCAGCGGATCGTACACCTGGGTCCACGTCATGGCTCAGTCCTTGCTCGTTGGGCCTCCAAAACGACGCCCTCCGAGCGCGGCAGTCAAGGCGCCCGCCAGGGCCTTGACGCCCCCGCGTCGACCATGCCAATGTGGAAGTGCACGAGCGGTACCGAATCGCGTCACGGACCTGCTGCTAGAGGAGGTCGCATGCGTTCGAGACTTCTTTGTTGGCTCGCCGCAGTCGTCGTACTCCCCGCCACCGCACTCGCGCAAGACGTCAAGACAAACCAGGGCATCACGATCACGCTTCACGGCATTGTGGACGCCACCTTCTTCGCCGACGACGCCCTCTTCCAGCTCGGCGGCGGCCAAAAGGCGAATTACGTCGTTGCAAAGCGCCCCCACTGGGTGCATGGCGGCGACATACGCAACACGCGCCTCACCCTGGCGCTCGCCGGCCCCGAGGTCAGCAAGGGGTGGCACGGCAACGCGACCGCGGAGCTGGACTTCTTTGGCGCGTTCGCCGGTGCGGGCGCATTCGGCGACGAACAACCACAGCCGCGGCTGCGGCTCGCGTACGCCGACCTCACGAACGGCCGTACCACGCTCCGCATCGGCCAGGACTGGGACCTGCTGTTCGGCAACGTCCCCGTTTCGACGTCCCACCTCGCGTTCCCGCTGGGTCACGGGTCGGGCGGGTTCGTCGGCTGGCGGTTCACCCAGGTGAGGTTCATGAAGACGCTCAGCGCGCCGAGCGCGGCCGCGACGACGCGGCTCCAGTTCGCTGTGCTGAGCGGCTCCTGGAGCAACGATAACGGCGCGGACACATCGGCCAGCGCAGGCGAGCGTGCAGGGCCGCAGGTCGAAGGACGGTTCGACTACAGCACGGCGAAGTGGGGTGGCTACCTGGTGGCCCACGTCGACAACAAGGTCAACCCCGGCATCAAGAGCTACATGGTTGAGTTGGGCGCCAACACGACGCGGGGCGATCTCACGCTCCAAGGCAACGTCTACATCGGCAAAGGGATGGCGCACCACATCGCGCAGATCGTCCAGTTTGGGGACTTCAAGGGATGGGGCGCGTGGCTCCAGGCCGGTTACGCCGTGAACACCAAGTGGAGCGTGTGGGGCTTCTACGGCACCGACAGGCCGGATTCGACTCAACTGGCCAGCCTCCCACCTGCTGGTGTAACGGAGGCCAACGGCGCGACGACGATTCCGGTCGCGGCCCGACGCCTCCGCAGTTGGACGTTCACCCCGATGATCCGTTTCAAGCCGGGCCCGTACTCGGTGGGCTTCGAGTGGCTGCACAATGAGATCAAGCTCGGCAGTGGCGCTTTGCTGTCGGGCAACGAGCTGCTGCTCAGCACGCGGTTCGACTTCTAGGGGGGCGTATGCAGGTCAGTCGACGCGACTTCCTGCGAGTGACCGCCGGCGCGGGCGCCGGCACCGCGATCGGCGGACTCGTCGGCCTCGGCGCGACGCTCGCGCCGGCACGCGCGCAGGCGCAAGAGCTCCGCATCCGCGACGCGAAGTCGATCCCCAGTATTTGCCCGTTCTGCTCGGTCGGCTGCGCCACGCTGGTGCAGGTCAAAGGCGACCGGATCGTGAACATCGAAGGCGATCCCCGCAGCCCGCACAACGAGGGCACGCTGTGTCCCAAGGGCGCCGCCATCTATCAACTCCACGTCAATCCCAACCGGCAGACCAAGGTGCTCCATCGCAAACCGGGTGCGTCGAGCTGGGAGGTGGTGGAGCTCGAGTGGGCGATGGACCGCGTGGCCGAGCTCACCAAGAAGACCCGCGACGAGACGTTCATCGAGAAGCTTCCGAACGGGAAGCTCGTCAATATGACGCCCGCCATCTTCGGGCTCGGCGGCGCCACGCTCGACAACGAGTTCAACCACGTCTGCCAGAAGTTCTGGCGTGGACTCGGCGTGGTCGCGATCGAGAATCAGGCCAGGATATGACACAGCTCTAGCGTCCCCGGTCTGGGGACACGGTTCGGTCGGGGCGCGGCGACCCTGTATCCGCGCAACCTCGAGCACACCGACTGCTTCGTGATCATGGGCTCGAACATGGCGGAGTGCCATCCGGTGGCGTTCCGCTGGCCCATGAAAGCCAAGCTCAACGGCGCCAAGCTCATCCACGTCGATCCGCGCTTCACGCGCACGAGTGCGGTCGCCGACCTGCACGTGCCGATCCGCGCCGGATCAGACATCGCGTTCCTCGGCGGGCTGATCAACTACGTCATCAACTCGCAGCGGTGGAATACGGATCCCTTCTTCAAAGAGTTCGTCGTCAACTACACGAACGCGGCGACGATCATCAACGACGACTTCAAGGATACCGAAGACCTCGAGGGAGTGTTCTCGGGCCTCAAGGGGTTCAAGGAGCCCGACTTCTGGCCCGAGAACGGCAACCTCGGCGCGTACGACAACGCCAGCTGGGCGTACAAGCGCGGGCCGAAGGGGCCGGGCCCGGCCACGAAAGACCTGATCGCCAAGCGCGCCGGCCCGCCATTCGACGACCTGGTCCGCTCGCTCAAGCCGGGGCCCGCCGAGCGCGACGCGACCCTCCAGAACCCGCGCTGCGCGTTCCAGATCCTGAAGCGGCACTTCAGCCGCTACACGCCGGAAATGGTGGAGCAGATTTGTGGCTCGCCGCGGGAGAAGTTCGTCAAGGTCGCCGAAGCGCTGCTCGAAAACTCCGGCCGCGACAGGACCAGCGCGTTCGCGTATGCGGTCGCGTGGACGCAACACACCTACGGCGTCCAGATCATCGGCTGCTGCGCGCTGCTCCAGCTGTTACTGGGCAACATCGGGCGCCCGGGAGCTGGCGTGATGGCGCTGCGCGGCCATGCGGCGATCCAAGGCTCGACCGACGTGCCCACGCTCTACCACAGCATCCACGGCTACCTGAACGCTCCCTCGGCGCTCCGCCCTCATGAAACGCTGCGGGACTACATGGCGGCCGAGACGGCGCCGACGAGCTACTACGGCAACACGCCCAAGTTCCTCGTGTCGTATCTGAAGTCGATGTATGGCGCGGCGGCGACCGCGGAGAACGACTTTGGCTACGACTGGCACCCCAAGATCCTCGGCGATCACTCGCACATCGCCATGTTCTCCGCGATGGCGGACGGGCGGGTGAAAGGGATGTGCTGCGTCGGACAAAACCCCGCGACCTCGCTCAACGGCGGGGCGACGCGACGCGCGCTGCGGCAGCTCGACTGGCTCGTGGTCAAGGACAACTGGCTCACCGAGACGGCCACGCACTGGTACCTCGCGCCGGAACTGAAGAATGGTGAGGTGAAGAGCGCGGACATCAAGACCGAGGTGTTCTTCTTCCCGTCGACGCAGATCGCGGAATACGACGGCAGCTACACCAACACCCAGCGCATGCTGCAGTGGCACTCGTTCGCAACCAAAGCGCCGGGGGACTGCCGCACCGATAGCTGGTTCTACCACAACCTCGCCAAGCGGCTGCGGAAAGCCTACGCGAACAGTACGCTGCCGCGCGACCAGGGCTGGAAGAATCTCACGTGGGACTTTGACCCCGATCCCGCCGACCCGGCCTATGGCACGGCGCTCTACCCGGGTGAGATCAGTGCGCTCAAGGTGCTGCGCGAAATCAACGGGTATCAGACAGCCGACCCGAAACAGCACCTGAAGGGATTCGGCGATTTGAAGGATGACGGCTCCACGACGTGCGCGTCATGGATCTACTGCGGTTGCTATCCGGCGCCGGATCAGAACATGACCGCGCGCCGCGAGCCTGATCCGCCGGGCGTCCCGGGCGCACATCTCAAGTGGGGATGGGCGTGGCCCGCGAATCGGCGAGTCATGTACAACCGTGCGTCCGCGGACCTGAAGGGCAATCCCTGGAGCGAGCGCAAGCGGTGGGTCTGGTGGGATCCGAACTTCGTGAACCCGCCCGATCCCAAGACGGGCAAGCCAGTGCCGCACGGCAAATGGGTCGGCTACGACACGCCCGACTTCGCCGCGACCAAGGCTCCGGACGCGCAGCCCAAGCCGGACGGCATCGCGCTCGATGCCCTATCGGGAACGCAGCCGTTCATCATGCGGGCAGACGGCCGTGGCTGGCTGTTCGTGCCGGCGGGGCTCGTGGACGGACCGTTGCCGACGCATTACGAGCCGCACGAGTCGCCCGTGCAGAACCTCCTCTATCCCAAGCAGCAGAGCAGCCCGGTGCACAAGGTGTGGTCGCTGGGTAAGCCCTGGAATCCGATCGCGGTAGTCGGCGATCCCAAGTTCCCGTACGTCATCAGCACGTATCGGCTGACAGAACACTACCTCGCCGGCGCCATGAGTCGCTGGCTGCCGTGGCTCGCCGAGCTGATGCCGGAGCTGTTCATCGAGATCGGCAAAGGGCTCGCGCAGGAGAAGGGAATCAAGAATCTCGACTGGGTCGTGGTGTCGAGTCCGCGTGGCCACATCAGGGCCAAGGCGCTCGTCACCGACCGTATCGGCGTGATGAAGATCGCTGGCAAGACGATTCACCATGTCGGGATGCCGTGGCATTGGGGCTGGATGGGGTTGAGCACCGGCGACGTTGTCAACGACCTCACGGCATGGGTCGGCGATCCCAACGTGTCGATCCACGAAGGCAAGGCGTTCGTCTGCAACGTGGAGCGAGCATGATATGGTAACCATCACGCGCAAGCGCGCCGCTGTTGCCAACGAGGCGATGGGGTTCTTCACCGACACGACGGTCTGTATCGGCTGCAAGGCGTGCGAGGTGGCGTGCAAGAACTGGAACCAGCTCCCCGCAACGCACGGCGGCGTGTCGGAGATGTCGGGCGACAGCTACGACAACACGCGCAAGCTCGACGGTACGCACTGGCGCCACGTCAAGTTCATCGAGCAGTTCGACGGCCCCTACAACGGTCGCTGGTTGATGATGAGCGACGTGTGCAAGCACTGCGTCAAGGCCGGCTGTATCGAGGTGTGCCCTACCGGCGCGATCATCCGCACCGAGTTCGACACCGTGGTGATCCAGTCGGATGTGTGCAACGGCTGCCGCGCCTGCATCGCCGGCTGTCCCTTTGGCGTCATCGATATGAACATGATCTCGGGCACGGCGCAAAAGTGCACGCTGTGCTACGACCGCATGGGCGTCGGGCTCGAACCCGCGTGCTCCAAAGCGTGTCCGACTGATTCGATCCAGTTCGGCCCCATCAGCGAGCTGCGCGTCCGCGCGCAGAAGCGCGTGGACCAGCTCAAGGCGCAAGGCGAAATGCGCGCCCGGCTCTACGGTGACGACCCGAACGGCCCGCTCGGCGGCTTGAACGCGTTCTATCTCCTGGTGGACAACCCGGAAGTGTACGGCCTGCCCGCCAATCCGCAGCTTCCCAGCAACCGCCTGCAGAAGAGTGGCGCGTTCTCGGTCGCGACGGCCGCCGTGCTCGGCGTGCTCGCATTGGTCGGAATCCGGAAACGGCGCATGGACGAGAAGGAAGGAGTCATGCATGTCTGACACCTTCTTCACGGCATCGCCGCATTGGACGTGGTTTATCATTCCCTACTTCTTTGTCGGTGGCCTCGCCGGCGGCGCGTATTTCCTCGCGGCGACCCTCGAATGGTTCGGTCGACCCGAAGACCGTCCCGTCATCCGCACCGCGTACTCGCTGGCATTCTGGGGAGCGATCATCTCCGGCGCGCTGCTGACCATCGACCTCGGCCGGCCGCTGCGCTTCTGGCACATGCTGTTTCAGTCCGACAACTTGCCACACCTCATGTTCAAAGCCTTTTCGCCGATCTCGTTCGGCGTCTGGGCGATCCTGCTGTTCGGCCTGTGCGCGGCGCTCTCGCTGATCGGCGCCTGGTCGGACGAGGGCCGCGTACGCACCGCTGCGGCGCGGCCGCTGCGGAGCGGAACGATGCTCGCCAAGCTGATCGCCGGACTCGGCGGCCTCATGGGCTTTTTCGTCGCCGGATACACGGGCGTTCTCCTGACGGTCACGAACCGCCCGATCTGGGCCGACAGTCCGTGGCTCGGCGCGCTGTTCCTGGCTTCCGGCGCATCGACCGCCGCCGCCGCACTCATCCTCCTCGCGCCGCGGCGCGGGGCGACCGCGGGCTCGATTGCCTGGCTGGAATCGTTCGACATGCGGGCGCTCGTGGTCGAGCTGCTCATTCTCATCCTCTTCATCGCCTGGCTCTGGCCGATCCGGCAGGTGTGGCTGAGCTTCTGGGGCCTCCTGCTGCTCGTGGGGGTCATTGGGGCGGGGATCCTCTGGCCACTGACCCTCCACCGGCGGCCCGCGGCCGCCGCAGCAGGGGCATTCCATAATCCGGCCGTGATGGTGCTCATCGGCGGCTTCTTGCTGCGGGTCGTCATTCTGCTGTCGTCGAACGGCATTCAGCACGAAACGGTGACCGCGATCGGACGATGACGCCTCGCGCGCTGCTTGGGATTTTCGTGCTGACAGCCGTGGTCTCGGCCTGCGCCAGCCCCGAGGCCGCGCGCACGCGCGGCGGCGGGCCCGGCGCCGATCCCGGTAATCACGGCGCGGTTGTGCAGCTCCATGCGGGCGCGAAGATGTACCACAAAACCCCTTGCCGCACCGTCAAGGTCAAATGCTCTGGCCCCTTACCAGACGCCGGCACGTAACCAACCCGCAGCTCGCTCAGCGCATCGACGCGGTTCGCAACCAGAACCCGGAGTCTGAGCGTTGGCTGATGCTGGTGGAAGCCGCGTTTGCCGAGGCCGATGAAAATCAGGCGTGGGCGGACGCCGTGCTCACGGTCGCGAACGAGCGTCCAATTCGCGCTCCCCTGCTCCACCAGTCACAGATCGCGGTGCGCCGGCGTGTCCTGCACCGCTGGGTGCGCGAGGTATTCGACCTCGCCTCCGCCGATGGCTCGCTCGAGCCTGTCGAGCTGCTCGAGGCGGCGCTCTGTCAGGATGACTCCCGTCTCGAAACGCCCGAGTTGCGCGTGGTAGCTCAAATGGCCGCGCTTCCCTTGCTGCAGACCTGTGGTCGCGCGCTCGCGGCGCAGGTGCCTTCGTCCTGGTGGGAAGGCTATTGTCCCGTGTGCGGGGCGTGGCCAACGCTGGCGGAGTTCCGGGGGCTCGAGCGGAAGCGGTGGTTGCGGTGCGGCCGCTGCGCCACGGGCTGGGAAGTGGCCTGGCTCCGCTGTCCCTTCTGCGACGAAACGCAGCACGCGAACCTCGGCTATCTCGCGCCTGAAGAGGGGGAGACCACACGCAAGGTCGAGGTCTGCGACACCTGCAAGGGCTACGTGAAGGCGGAGCCCACCGTGAAGCATCTCGCACCGTGGGAGATCGTGCTGGACGATCTCGCGACCGTCCCACTCGAGGTGGCGGCGTTGGACCGCGGCTATCATCGACCCGAGCGGCCGGGGTTCGCGCTCGAAGCGCGGATTGTCGAGGCGTGATGGACCTCGATCGCCCCGCCCACGTCTGTCGCGAGCTGCTGAGCGCGATCGAGGCTTCGGAGGGGCGTCGCAAGCGCCGCAAACGCGACACGACGCCCGATGCGATCGGCCTCGCCGTCAAACGCGATTTGCTCGAGCGGGCGATCGCCGCCGATCCCGAACCCATGGAGTTCGAGGCGTGGCTGCTCGAACAATGCCAAGCCGCCGGAGGACTCGAAGGCGGTGTGCGCGCGATGGCGCTTTCGATCTTCGAGGAGTGGCGCCTCGCCCACGACGCGGAATCGTTCCGCGATTGGCTGGCACAAGGAGCACCTTCGGATGACGCGCGCGCTGAGACATAGCGGACTGCTTGTTGCCGTCGCTGTGGCAAGCGCGGCAGCGGGCTGCAAGGGCCACGCTCCGCCGTCATACGCCGAGCTGGCGAATTCGGAGGCTGTGCGGGTGCTGAAGGGTGACGAGAGTCCCTACCGGATCATCTATTCCCCGCCCGTCAATCTCGCCAAACAGGTCCCTACCAGCGGTCCGGCTTCCCCGCGTCGGGAATGAACAGGCTCTGACCAAACCGCGTCTTCCCAAACTCGCCGATCAATGCCTGGGTGGCTGGCGCCACCATGAAGTCGGCGAACGCTTTGCCTCCGGCCGCATTGATGCGCGGCGCGTTACGGGAATTCAGCTCGAGGACGTGGTAGACGTTATAGAGGAGCGGATCGCCTTCGACCATCGGCACGAGTTGCAGGCGATCCCGCCAGGCCAGATACGTCGCGCGATCGGTGAGGGTGTAGGCGCGCTTCTCGTCGGCCATCTGGAGCGTCTCGCCCATCCCGTGTCCTGCCTCGACGTACCAGCTCCCCGCGGCGGGTGGTTGAATCGCGGCGGTGCGCCACAGCTTCTGCTCCATCTGGTGGGTTCCAGACCGGTCGCCCCGCGAGACGAACGGCTGCGCACGCTCGGCAATGCGCCGCAGCGCCGCGACCGCGTCGTTCATGCCGCGCAGCCCGGCGGGATCGCTCGGTGGTCCCACCACGAGGAAGTCGTTGTGCATCACCAGGCGGCGACTGACGAAGTAGCCTGAGTCGGCGAGGACCCGTTCGGGGTCCGGCGCATGCGCGAGGACGACATCTGCGTCACCGCGTCGCCCCATCTCCAGCGCCTGACCGCTGCCCACGGCAATCACCTTGACTTTGTAGCCAGTCTGTCGCTCGAACAGCGGGACCAGGGTATCGAGCAATCCGGCGTCACGGGTCGATGTCGTGGTCGCGAGAATGACGTCGCGAGACTGGCTCGGTGCTCCGGAGGCACTGATGAGTGCGGCGACCCAAACCCCTAGTCCCCAGCCCCTCATTTACCAACGCACCTGCATCTGGATCACGCCCCGGTTGTTCTTGAGCTGGACGGACTGCTCGCGGAAGACCTCGTAGTCGCCCAGCAGCTTGAAGTCGTCGCCACGGATGAAGTACTGCACGCCGAGCAGGTAACCGGTGGAGCGGTCCGTGGTGACCTGATTGCTCGGGTCGAACTGCTGCACGCGCCCGATGAGCTGGACGCGCTGCGGCGTGGCGCGGAAGGTTGCGAGCGCGTACCAACCCGTGGTGCGGACGTCGGTTCTGCGGTTTCTCTCGCGGATGTACTCCGCGCGCGCGGACCAGCGCTTTCCTTTGTAGATCACCTGGCCATCCACACCCGTGCTGTCGCTGTAGCCCTCGAACGCCCCTCCGACGTCCAGGCCTTTGACCGGCGTGACGACGGCCCGAGCGTAATAGGCCATCCGGTTGTCGGGGTTGGTTGCGCGATTGGGTCCCTCGCCGTTCACGACCGCGGCTTGGACGAGCAGCCGATCCGGGAGCCGCCACTCCGCCTGGGCGCCGATGTCACGCTTGGCGGCCAGGACGATGCGTGAGCGCTCGGTCGTCTCCAGAGTCGTCGAGCTGAGCAGCGACTCGAGGGAAAAAGGGACGCGGAACTGTCCCACGGTCCCTGCCCAACGGTGATAACTCATCCTGACCCACAGATCCGTGGCCGAAAGCGTGAGCGGCGAAGAGGGTGGCGTCGCCGGCGCCCCGATGGTGCGCATCTCCACCTGGGCGCGATACGAAGCCCACGGCGTGATGTTGCCCTCGACGGCGAATCGGGCGCGGCGCAGAAAAAAGGACGCCGAATCGCCGACGGCTTGGAAACGGGGCTGGAGGTAACCGGTAAGGCGAGGAGTCGTCGAAACGGTGGTGCTCTGCGCGCGCGCAACCGCCGGCGCGATGGCGGCAAGCACCATGATGGAGACGTGGACATGGGGGCGCATGAGGGAAAACGCTAGCGTCCTGACTCACGATAGGCAACACCGTGCCTATCGGCGCACGATTTTCCGAAATGCAACGTCGCTCAGACGCAGTGCGTCACGCCGCCACCGTGCGAAGAGCGTCACCAGGCGTCGGGCTTCCGCGCTGAGGCGCGCGCCGCCGCGGGTCGCGCCGCCGCGAGACGTGACCAGCACCTTGGCGCCGAGGACGCGCTCCATCGCGCGAATCCGGTTGAGGCAGGTGCGGTAGCTCCAGCCGACCGCACGGCCGGCGGCGCGAATCGTCCCCGTGTCCTCGACCGCCTCGAGGAACCGCAGATACCGCGGCCCCATCAGGAACGCGCCGTTCCAGTTGAGCCAGAGTTTGTGGCGGGGCTGCAGATGCGCGCGGAGCGCGGGCGAGCGGGATGCAGGCATACCCAGATGAGCTTAACCAGCCCCGAGACTCGACGCGAGTCAGGGAGCAATCCCGACCTCGATCTGTTTCAGCAACCGATAGATCAGGTACTCGAGCTCGTGAGCGTCGGCCGCTTCTCGGTCGGCGAGACCTTCAGCCGGATCCACATCCCCGCCAGGCCATGGCCGGGCACCGCGCAGAAGATCATGTAGGATCCCGCCTTGTTCGCCACGAATCGCACCGAGTCCATTTCCCCCGAGCCGAGACCCTGCAGCAGCCGCCCCTGCACCGTCATCGCGCGCGGGAAGGCCGCTGGCTCGACCGGTCCGGCCGGCATCGGTTTCGTCGTATCGACGACTTCGGCGGAGTGCGGGAGATTCGCGTCGTGGTTTGCGAAGCGCAGGACGACGGTCCAGTTCGTGGGAACGGTCAACGTCAGCTGGCCGTCGTTGAACCCGTTGAAGTTCAGCCCGCCGTTCAGCTGTGTCAGCCCCGCGGTCAACTGGAAGGTCGCGGTTTTGGCCGTCGTATCGACACTGAGCCAGTTACAGTCGATCTGCGGCTGCGCCGTGGGACTCTGGGCCACGCAGATCGGCGCCGAGAGCAGAAGCAAAGCGATGACGCTCGAGAGTTTTCTCATGGATCCAAACTACCTATCGACCGGCGCCGACGGATAGACCCACGTAGACGTTGCGACCGGGAGCCGGTTCGTAGAAGCGATCGCGCGCCGCATTGATGACCACCGAGCTGACATATAGATGATTGAAGGCATTGTTGATCCCCAGAAACGGGGCCAGTCGCATGTTGCCGGCCTTCCCTTCCCACCCCACGCGCACGTTCGTCGCCCACCACGGCGCGGCGCGAGTGTTCAGCGTATCGCTCACGAAATACCCCGACGAGTAGCTCTGTTGCACCTCGGCCCACGCGCCGCGAAACGCGGCCGGCTGGGCCCGCACCATGAGATTCAGCCAGTGCTGCGGAATGCCGGGCAGCGCGCGGCCGTCGAGCGTATGGAGCACCGTACCAGTCGTGAACGAATAGCTCCGATAGCGATAGTCAGCATAGGTCCAGACCGCGTGGACACTCACATTCGGCACAATTGAAACGTCGGTGCTCAGCTCGACGCCCCGATGCCGCGTGCTGCCGGCATTCCTATAGTAGAAGCGCGGGGCGGCCAGCTCGTAGGGAACGAGCGCGTGACGTACATCAGCCTGGAACACCGCGAGCGTAAACCCAACGCGCTCGCCGAGGGACGCGCGTGCGCCGATCTCATAGTTCCACGCTTGCTGCGGCTTGAGATCGGGATTGAAGCCGCCCGCGCCGGAGGCCGAGTTGGCGAGCTCGGTGGTCGTCGGTGTTTCGAATGACGAGCTGATGTTGCCGTACAGGGTCGCGCTGCGGGACGGATTTACCGCCAGCCCCAAGGACCCCGAGAACGCGCGCATCAGCCGATCGCCCGAGTCGTCGGGATTCGGCGGCGTCGTAGTGATGAGATGATCCTGGACGGCGAACTTTACCCAGTCGTAGCGCAGGCCGGCGGTGAGCGTCGTGCGCGCCGACAGCTCGAGCGCGCTCTGCACGAAGGGCCCGATCTCGGTCACATGCTCCAATTGGTCGAGAGATCTGACGGTATCGGTCTTCGCGGAGTCACCCGGCGTGTTGAGATAGTTGAAGTTTTTGCGGTCGTCGCGCTGGCGTTGGAAATCAAAACCCGCCGTGAGGCGGTGACTCAAAGTGCCAACGGGAAGTGGATACGTGACACTGGCGCGGGCACCGTAATCCACGCGACCGAGATCGATGTACGTCGTGGTGATCGGGTTCGTGAGATCGCGCGTGAGGCCGAAGATCGTGAACGCTGCTTCCCCACCGTTGGTCATGGTGTGGTGCAGCGTGGCGCCTGTCTGCACCTGTGTCACGGTTTTGCCGGCGTTGCGATTGCGGTTGAGGAGCGGCACCGTATCACGGTTCGCGTTCAACTCCGCGAGCGTCAGCGAGCCGGGGTTGTCGGCGCGCGGATTGTCGCCGACGTCCGTCACCAGCGCGAGCGACCACCGCGTGCCGATCGGCAGCTGCACTCGCGCGTTGAGCACCCGGTTGTCCGCCGCGCTGTGGTCACGTTCGCCCTCGTAGTCGAGGCGTGAGACGGTCACGAGCGCGCTGCCGCTCCCTATCCGCATGCTGGTCGTGCTTTGCCACTTGTTCCACGATCGTCCGGCGCGTCGGTCGAACCGACCGGCCACGAAGCGGGCCTCTTCATTCACGCGCGCGACGTCGTGCGGTTTGGTCCAGATGCTGATGACCCCTCCCGACGCGTTGCCGTAGAGCGCCGATGCCGAGCCGCGGAGCACTTCAATGCGATCGACTTCTCCCAGCTCGATGTTCGTGAGCTGTCCCTGCCCATCGGGCAGCGTCTGCGGAATGCCGTCCACCAAAATCTTGATCCCGCGCACGGCAAACGCCGAGCGCGCGCCGAAGCCGCGAATCGAGATCCGCTGATCCTGGGAGAAGTTGTACCGGTTCGCGACGAACACACCCGGGACGTTCGCGAGCGCTTCGTCCAGCCCCCACGTTGGCTTGGCGCGGCTGATCTCCGCGCGATCTACCGTGTGAATCGACAGCGGGACCTTGGTGAGCGGGATGTCGGTGCGTGTGACCGAGACGGTGGTCGGCGGCAGCGTGTACGGCTTCGTGGTGTCAGGGATTTGGCCGTACAGCGCCAGGAACGGCACGCACCCCAGCGCTGCCGCGTTCATCGACCGCCCAAGACCAATCATGGGTCCGTTTCTAACGCGTTGCGACGGATGGCGTCAAGAGCGGTGGCCGGCCGTCACATGTCGCAAAATGGGATGCATTAGATTCGCCCGTCATGCGAGCGCGCAGCCTCATCATAGCGGTGGTGGGAGTCCTGGGTTGTGGCGACGGCGCCGGCCCGGGTTCAGCATCCCGGACGTATCTCATGGGCTTCTCCGCGATCCCGCCGCGCCTCGATTCGACCGCCGACGTCATCATCGCGATCAACAACTGGGCGCCGCACGCCGACGCCGCGATTATGCACGTCTCGCCACCCTGGGCGGCGATGCTTGGCGGCGCCACGCCCGATTCGGCGGTGCGAACCGTCGAGCTGCCGCTCGCGAACTACTACCGCGCCAAGGGCCTCGCGATCGTGTTTACGGTGGACGCGACCGACGGACTGAACCGCGCGGCGGAGGCGCCGGAGCTCGTGAGCGCCGGTCGCAGCATCACGGATACGATGGTGCAGCGTCTGTATCGCGAGTGGGTCTTTGCCGTCGCCAATAGAATCCGGCCGCACTATCTGGGGCTCGCCGCCGAGACCAATCTCATCCGCCAGTTGGCGCCGGATTCCGTCTATCAGGCGCTGGTGACCATGGCCAATGCGGTCGTCGCGCAAATCCGCGCCGCCAGTTTGCCGAGCACGCTGTACGTCAGCGTGCAAGTCGAGACGGCGTGGGGCCGGCCGAGCGGACCGTACCAAGGAATCGCGCAGGATCTTGCCGATTTTCCGTTCGTCGAGGCGCTCGGCCTCTCGAGTTATCCCTACCTCGGTGGGTTCGCCGATCCCGAGTCGATCCCCCTCGACTATTACAGTCGAATTCCGCAGGGCACGACACTGCCGGTGCTCGTCGTCGAGGGAGGCTGGCCGTCAGTCTCGGTTGGCAGCGTGGTGTCCTCGCCGGCCGAAGAAGCGCGATACATCACGCGGCAGGAACGGCTGTTGGACAGCGCCAGGGCCAAAGGCGTGTTTCAGCTGACCTTCTACGATCTCGACCTGAGTGGTTTCCCGCCGCTGCCGCCCGGTTCGATCCTGCCGCTGTTCACGCATCTCGGCCTCGCCGACAGCGCCATGCAAGCGAAGCCGGCGCTGGCCGTGTGGGACGGAGTCTTTCGCCGGCCTCGCTAGTGGTGATGAGTCAGCGCGACGACGCCGACCGCCGTCGCGAGGCTTGTGACGATGAGGCCGACGACCCGCCACTTCGACTCCGGATCGCGTTGTCCCGGCACCTGAATGCGATCGCCGCCGCGGATGCCGAGGTCCTCCAGCGTCGCGCCCCGCGCGATCGCCGTCTGGAGCCTGTCCCCGCTCCACAACGACGAGCTGCCGCGCACGACGCGGAGCTGATCGACTCGCGCATCCTTCGTAGCACCACCCGCAAGCATCAGCGCGTCCGCCAGCACCAAGTCGATGGGAACCGCATAGTATCCCGGCCGGGTCACCTCGCCGACGACAGACACCCGAACCAGGGCGCGCGCTTGGACCACAGGATCCTTGATGTAGAGGCCCAACTCGCGGGTCAGATAGGCCTCGAGGTCACCGCGGTGCACGCCGGCGAGCGGGATTTCGCCGACGTTGGGAAGCCGCAGAGCGGGCCCCGCCACCACGGTGAAGGTGTCCGACAACGCCGAGTCCCCCTCCACGCGGAGCAGGATCCGATCCCCGACTTGGAATGCCGTCGCGGGTGTTTGCGCCGACACTTGCGCCACTCCCGCCACGATGGTGGCGAGCAGCATCGCTGCGACGGTCAAGAACAACAGAGAGCGTTTCATGCGACGGAATTCCCCCTCCCCTGACTAGACGACCCGTGGGGCCGCGGCACGGTCGTCGCCTTCCTCTACAGCCTCGTAGCCGGGCAGATAGTAGGAGTAGTACGCGTAGTAACCGTAGGCGGCCCCGCGTGGCACGTCGTTCAACACGGCGCCAAGCAACCGGATCGGCAGACGGTTCAGCACTTCGAGTTTAGCCCCCATGACGTCGCGGTGGCTGTGACCAGTCCGCAGCACAAGCAGCAGCGAACCGGTCACCGTTCCCAGGACGAACGGATCAACCCCTGCCGTGAGCGGCGGGCTGTCGACCAGGATCACATCATATTGGCCACGCATCTCGGCGATGAGCCGAGTCATCGCCGGCGATCCGAGCACCTCCGGTGCGCGCTGCGTGCGCGTGCCACATCCGATGAGCGCCAGCCGCGGGTACGGGGTCTGCTGCACGATTTCGTCGAGGCGCGCCTCCTCGCGGAGGAAATCGACGAGGCCGGGCTGGCGGTTGCCCTTGAACCGGCGGTGCAGCACGCCACGGCGGATATCGCCGTCCACCAACAGCGTGCGATGGCCGGCGTCCGCGAATGTGAGCGCCAGATTGGCCGAGACGAACGACTTGCCGTCGCCCGGTCCCGGGCTCGTGAGCGTGACGACCAGCGGCCCCGGGCCGTGCTCGTGGACGAGGCTGAGGCGCACGCCGCGCAGCGCTTCGACGACTTCGACCGGGTCCTTGGCTCGCAGATGCGGCACCGCGCCGATGATCGGCACCCCGAGGTCGCGCGACACCTGCTCTGGGTACCGCACTCTGGGATCCACCCGGTCGAGCACGATCGCGCCCAGCACACCCAGTCCGAGGCCGGCCAGAAGGCCCATCAGCAGGAGACGTGGCGCCGTGTTCTTGACTGGACGCTGCGGCACAACTGCCGGGTCGAGAATCCGGACATCAGGAACGGTGGCCTCAGCGGCGAGCCGGGCCTGATCGAAGCGCTGTTGCAGCGCCGTGTACGTCTGCTCCTTTAACTGGGCGCTGCGATTCAGGCGGACTTCTTCAATGTCCCGGGCGGGAATCTGGCGCAGATCACGCGACGCCTCGTCCACGTGCCTCCCCAGTTCCGACTCCCGTGTGGCCAGCTGCACCGAGAGCGCGCGCACGAGCGTTGGGATCGTCCGCTGCTGGAGCTCCGCGATCTCTCTCACAAGACGCTGCAACGGCGGATAGGCCTCGTTGTAGTGGTACCTGTAGGTACGGAGCTGCGCCTGCTTGTCGCTCAGTTCTTTCAGCGCATTCGACACCTCTGGTGCATGCTGCACGGACCCGATGGCAGACAACGCGTCCGTCGGCAGCCCCCCCCCCGCATCCCCTCCCCCGCCTTGCGCCGACCAGCGATCCAGCGCCTCGCGGTCCCGGCGCAACTGGTCCCGCTCGACCTCCATGTCGAAAAAACTCGCGCGCACCGGGTCGCGGGTCTCCGCACCGGTTCTTCGGTCCGCTTGTTTATCCGACGGCATCGTAGCGGTGCGCGTGCGGAATCTCTGCAGCGCGGTTTCTGCAGAGTCGAGATTTCGCTGCGCGGTGCTCAACTGGTCTTCGAGGATCCTGGTCAGCTCGGTGAGCTTTTCGCGTTTCAGTTGGGCCGCCACCTCCACGTATCGCTGGGCCACCGCGTTCAGAATGCTCGAAATCAGAGCCGGGCTCGTGCCCCGCAGTTCCAACGCCAGGAAATTGCCGTTCAAGTCCATCCGGACGTCCAGCTGCTCGCCGAGCCGCAGGGCGGCGTCGCGCGGCGGCATCACGGAGAACTCAACGGCGTGACCAGGTGGCAAGCTCCCCGGCGCGGGGACCCAGAGGAACCCCAACCGGCTCCCCACCGAATCGCCGACCGTTCCCCGCTGCAGCTCGAGGCCTTCGGCTGAGGACAGCGTGTAAGCCTTGCCATCGGCGCTGACGCTCAGCCGGTAGTTCCCAGGGCGGAACGTCTCACTCACGCGGAAGCCTTCGAAGCTCGCACGGTCGCTGGGCCGTTTCACGTCGAGGTAGAGACGCAGGTCCCGCACAACCTGATCCAACACGACGTAGGACCGCAACAATTCCACCCAGGCATCGGCGTCGAGGAGCGCGCCCTGCCGGATCGGTCCCCGCGCATCGGAGCCGGCTTCGCCACGTCGGTCTGGAACGTCGACCCAGACGTTTGCCTGGGCCCGGTAGACCGGACGGAGCACACGGGTCGCGGCGAACGCCGCGCCCAGACCCAGCGTCACCATGAGCGCCACGACCCATTTGAACCGCAACAGCGCGCTGGTGAAACGACGCCAGTCAGGCCCCTGGTGTTCTTCGCCGGGAGCCATGCTGTGTGAGGGACTGGCTCGCCCCAGCACTGCGGGCGCGGACTGACCGCGAATCGCCGGAAGAGGATTTCGATTCATCAGTGGCTCACGCAGCAAGACGTATACCGCCCATTCGTTCATCGCGACGCCCGTGCGGCGCCGTGGCGCGCATCCTACATGCGCAGTGCGCGCGCCACGTAGCGTCGAGACCCTACATCGCAAACGGCACACGCCTTGCGAGTAACCGGGGCATGACACTCCAGTGGGATCGCGAAGCAGGTCGGCGCGTGCTGAATGTCGTGATTGCGACGCTGGGTTTAGTGCTTGCCCTGCCCTTGATGGTCGCAATCGCGGTACTGATCAAACTCACGTCCCCGGGCCCGGTGCTGTTCGCACAGCGGCGCATCGGCCTCGACCGCCGCGCAATCGGCAACGAGGGGGGCAACTCCCGGCGCCATGCCGACGATGGCGGCCAGACGTTCATCATGTACAAGTTTCGCACGATGGAGCTCGACCAGGGAGCAGCGCGCCAGGTCTGGGCGCGGCCGGACGATCCGCGGGTGACCCCGGTTGGACGCGTATTGCGCAAGCTGCGGCTTGACGAGCTGCCCCAACTGTGGAACGTGCTGGTTGGCGATATGAACGTCGTGGGGCCGCGCCCGGAGCAACCCGCGATTTTTGCGCACCTGCGTAACCAGATAAATGAATACCCGCAGCGTCAGCGCGTCTTGCCGGGGATCACGGGCTGGGCCCAGATCAACCGGGCCTACGACAGCAGCGTGGACGACGTCCGGGAAAAACTCAACTACGATCTCGAGTACATCCGCCAGCGTTCGGCGCTGGAGGACTTGAAGATCATGCTGCTCACGCCCGCCGTTATGCTTGGCCGGCGGGGCGGCTGGTAACACCTCGGCGGGTCGGCTCCCACAGCGCTGTTCCCTGCCCCCCCAGTGCTCTGATCCAGGCGTGCAGCGCGGCGATGTTCCCACTCACCGCGTAGGCGGGCAACGCGATCAGCGGCGGGAGCGGTCGTCCCTCCGGCCACACCCAACCGATCGCCGATACGAGCGCTGCTGCCCCACCGAGCGCAAGCGTCGCGGCAGCCCACCAGTGTGCGGGCGCGAGCCACGTGAGCGCCCCCGCCCCGGACAAGGCGATCCACGGCACAAGCCAGCGACACACCTTGTGGCTCCACAGCATCCACGCGAAAAGCCGGTGACGCCTCGGGTTAAGCAGGGCGCGCTTGTACCATAATGTCCTGAGGCCGCGCGCCATCGTACGGACTTTGCGACGATACTCACGCCGCAGGGAGCTGCTGCGCGGGACGTAACAGATCGCGCGGGGAACCGATACAGCGCGGTAACCGTGTTCCCGCGCCACGAGTGCCGCTCCGAAGTCCCGGCTCAACCCCTCTGGCATGCTCTGCATATGCAGATCGCGACGAATCGCGTACAGACATCCTGACGCCCCGACGATGCCGGACAGGCTGGTCTCGAGGTCACGCACCCACATCTCGTAGCCGACGTACCGCTGTTCCCCAGGATTCGCGCAGTCGTCGACGTTTGAGACGCTCACGTCGCGCGCCGAGGCAACACCGACCGACGGGTCGTCGAAAGCCGCTACGAGATGCTGCAGAGCTCCTACGTCGATCCGCACCGACGCGTCGGTGTTGACGATGATGTCCCCGGTGAGGAGGGACCTGATGGCGTTTTCCGCCGCCGTCTTGCCGCGCCGTTGCGGGAGCTGCACGAGTTCGATGCCTCGGGGAGCGAACCGCGCGACGATCTCGTCAGTACCGTCTGTGGATGCGTCCGAGACGACAAGGATCTGCCGTCCCTCAGTCGGATACTCGAGCGCCAGAATTTGCTCGAGGGTGTCGGCGATGACTGCGGCCTCGTTATGGACAGGAATCGTGATGCTGATGAACGGCCACGCGCGCCGGTGAGTCGCGGGTGGGAAGCGGCGCGACAGGGTCAGCATCTTGAGGATCGCGGGATACCCAACATAGGCGTACAGGCAGAGGCCCATCGATATCGCGAGCACTACGACGGGGAGGAACATTAGAGCGTAGCGGCGGCGGGAGTCCAGGAACCGACGCGTCCGGAGGAGCCGTTCGTGCTCACGAGCTTGTAGATCGCGTCGTACCGGCCTATCCAGGGCGGCACGCTGAAGTCGGCGAACAGTCGCTCGCGCGCGCGCGCCGCGCGCGTGCGCGCCTCCGCAGGATTGCGATAGACGGCCCGAATCGCTGCGGCCAGGGCAACAGGATCTTCGGGCGGCACCAGGAGCGCTTCCCCAGGCGAGACGACGTCCGGGACTCCCCCGACACAGGCGGCGACGACCGGAACACTGGCCGCCATCGCCTCGAAGAGCACGATAGGGGTGCCTTCCGTCCGGGAACTCAGAACGAGAACGTCGAACGCCGCAAATCGCGGAGCCATGTCAGGCACCAAGCCGTGCCAGTGAACATGCCGCTCGATGCCCAGCCGCTGAACGCGGGCGCGCAACGATTGCCGCTCGCGGCCGTTCCCCACCATCGAGACGCTGAGGGGCAGGTCGGTGAGATGGACCAGCGCGTCGAGGAGCACGTCCGGTCCCTTCTCGCTGCTCAAGCGACCGACCCAGCCGACCCGAAATCCCTCCGCACTCACTCCGAGGACGTGCCGTGCCGTGGCGCGATCGAACGGGGGGGCGCCCTCCTGCCAACCGTTTTGTATAACGTGAATCCGGTTAGCCGGGACGCCCTCAAGGACCAGTCGATCCCGCAATGGACGCGACACGGCGATGACGGCCTCAAAGCTCCGGTAGGCGCGTCGCTGAACCCATTCGTACAGCCGGTTTTTCCAATCGCCTCCTATGAACCCGTGAACCGTAGTCACGGTGGGAATGCCCAGTCGCCGAGCCGCAGGCGCGTCCACCACATCCGGGCGGCAGCCGTGTGTCTGCACGACATCCGGCCGCAGTCGGCGTCCCAGGTCGAGAATCGCGGCTCGTTCACGCCAATAGGTCCGAGGGGGAATGACAATCGGATGTGGGGTAACCCCGGTTGCCGCGAAGAAATCGACGAGGCCGTGGTCACCACTGGCCCCGTCGAGCACTACAGCGACATGGACGTTCGCGCCGGAGCGCGCTTGTCCCTGAGCCAGCAGCTGCACGACACGCTCGAGGCCACCAACCTCGCCCGGAGCGACGATATGCAGGACGCGCATAGTGCCTTTGCTCCCATCAAGTTCCGTGCTGCAAGGGCTCGAAGTGGCCTATGTTGCGTCGACGCAACGGCTTCGGCGGGGATGCAGCACATCGACGCAAATCGGAACGAAAACAGAACCCGGGAGAGACGGAACTCTATTTCCCGGTGGCGTATTAGACGTCCATTCACATGTACGTAGCGTCCGTCACCACTTCGCCTCCGCCGCTCCAAAGCGGGCCCCTTGGCGTCCGCCGCCCCGACCACTCCCCCTGCTGCACCATCGCGACAGCGTGGCCCGATCCCTGCGTAAGGCGTCGGCGGGAGGACTGATCATGTCGACACCAGTACAACCGAACAACGGGGCGCACGGCGGCGACGCACGCAGCGTCAGCGCGTTACTGTCGCTCAGTTCGGAGGCCAAGGCCCGCATCCGCGCGCTGGTCGTGGACGACGAACACACGCTGTGCGAGACTTGCGCCGTCGTGCTCCGCGCCGAGGGCTTCGATGTGACCGCCTGCAGCCGGGGCCAGGAAGCGCTGGACCTGCTCAAGCACCGGCCCTTCGACATCGTGCTCGTGGACCTGTACATGTCCCAGGTCGAGGGCCTTGCGCTGCTCCGTGCGGCCTTGGCCACGAACCCGGAGACGATCGTCATCATGATGACCGGGAAACCGAGCGTCGAGACCAACATCGAGGCGCTACGCCAGGGTGCGTGGGATTACCTCCCGAAGCCTTTCTCAGCGCAGCACCTGCAAATCACGGTGGGACGAGCGGCCCACACGGTGCTCGTCGGCCAGGAGACACGCACGCAGCGGGAGGATCCCGAGCGTGCGCAGGAACCGAGCGATGAGGCCAAGCTGCTCGGGACGTCCGCTGCGTTCCGGAGGGTCATCGAGTTGGCACGGCGCGTGGCACCAACCGACGCCTCAGTGTTCATCACCGGCGAGAGCGGCTCGGGCAAGGAGCTCATCGCGCAATTCATCCACCAGCACAGCCGGCGTTCCAGCCGGCCTTTTGTCGCGGTCAACTGCGCCGCACTCCCGGAGTCGCTCCTCGAATCCGAGATGTTCGGCCACCGCAAGGGCGCGTTCACCGGCGCCGTCCGCGACAAGCCCGGCCTGCTCGAGACGGCCAACGGCGGCACGTTGTTCCTCGACGAGCTGGTGGAGATGTCCAAGCCGATTCAAGCCAAGCTGCTGCGCGTCATCCAGGACGGCGTGGTGCGTCACGTGGGGAGCGAAACGACGGACGCCGTGGTGAACGTCCGGTTCATCGCGGCGACGAACGGTGATCCGGAGGCTGCCGTACAGGTTGGCACCATGCGCCAGGACCTCTACTACCGCCTCCGTGTGGTGCCGATCCATGTGCCCCCGCTCCGCGAACGGCCCGAAGACATCCCTCTGCTCGCCGAGTACTTCCTGTCGACTTACTGGGTGCGTCACCGCAGGAAAGGCGAGACGTCTCCCAAGCTGTCCGACAGCGCGCTCCGCACGCTGTGCACCCACCCCTGGCGCGGGAACGTGCGCGAGCTACAGAACGTGATCGAGCACGTGGCAGTGCTCACCGAGCCGGGAGCCGTCATCCGGCCTGAAGATCTGCCGCTCACCGCCGAAGCGCCGTCGCCCGTCAGTGCGAGCCCGGCATCACTCAGCGCGACGCTGAACGACGAGAGCTATCATGGCGCCCGCGAACAGGTGATCGCGCAGTTCGAGCTCCAGTACCTGACGTGGTTGCTCGGCCGGGCGGGCGGGAACATGTCGAAAGCCGCCCGGATCGCCGGCGTCGACCGCACCACGCTGTACCGCCTGATGGAGCGCCACGGCCTGCAGCGCAATCCCAACGCGGCGTGGGTGGTGGACCGTGACTCTGTCGAAGACACGGAAGCGACTCCGCAAGCCCAATCGGCTCCCTGAGCCTTAGACCTTCGCGAATCGTATAGCCCGTCTCCCGCAGTGTGGCGAAGGCGGCTCCGCAACACGCTGCGCTCGCGCAACACTCCGAAGAAGCAGTGCCACCCGCCCGCTTGGCACCAACCATGCACACCAGCAAGTCTGTGAAGCCATTCGAGGTCGTGGTGACGCGCCTGGCGGCCGCGCCCGGCGCCGTAGGTGCGTCGGCGGCGCTGCTCTCGGACGCCGAGCGCCACCGGGCGCGTCGTTTTGCCTTCGCTCGCGACGCCAGCCGATTCATCGTCGCGCGGGCACGCCTGCGCGAGCTGCTCGCGGTGCGGCTCGGTGTGCGAGCGGAGGCGGTCGAGTTCGAGTACGGCGCATACGGCAAGCCGGCACTCTCGCGGCGGTTCGCGGATTCGGACCTGCACTTCAACGTCTCGCACTGCGATGATGTCGCCGCGTACGCGTTTTCATGCGGACAGGCGATCGGCATCGACGTCGAAGCCGTCCGGGAGATCAGCGACGCCGACGACATCGCCGCACACTATTTCTCGCGCCGCGAGAACGCGACGTATCGAAGCCTCAAGCCATGCGACCGGCCGCTGGGATTCTTCAACTGCTGGACGCGCAAGGAAGCCTTCGTCAAGGCGGTGGGCGACGGCCTCTCGATGCCCCTCGATCGCTTCGATGTGACGCTCGCGCCGGGGGAGCCGGCGAGGGTCGTGCGCGTCGAGAACACGTCCGGCGACGACTCCGGCTGGTGGCTGGACAGTCTGTGTCCAGCTACGGGCTATGTAGCGGCGATCGCCGGCCAGGGACACGGGTAAACCGGCATGTGTGCGATTTTGGGGATTTTCGAGATCGCCCCCGGCGTCGATCTGCACGCGCTTCGCCAACAGGCGCTGTCCCAGAGCGCGCGCCAGCGCCATCGCGGCCCCGACTGGAGCGGCGTGTACGTCGACGACTGCACCGTGCTGGTGCACGAGCGCCTGGCCATCGTCGACGTCCCGTCCGGTGCACAGCCCCTGCGCTCCGCCGACGGCGGGCTGGCGCTCGCGGTGAACGGCGAGATCTACAATCACCGCGAGCTCCGGGAGGAGATCGGCGATCGCTATGATTTCCAGACCGCATCGGATTGCGAGGTGATCAACGCGCTCTACCGCGAGGACGATCGCGATTTCCTCGGACGGCTGAACGGCATCTTCGCCTTCGCGCTGTGGGACCGGGACGCGCGGCGCTACTTGATCGCTCGAGATCCGATCGGCGTGTGTCCGTTGTATCTGGGCCACGACGCGGCGGGGCGTCTGTACGTGGCCTCCGAGCTCAAGGCACTCGTGGGCGTGTGCGACGACATCGCGGTCTTTCCTCCCGGCCACTATCTCGACAGTCGCGTTGGCAGGCCGGTGCGGTACTGGACGCCGGCGTGGCGGAGCTACGAACAGACTCGCGGCGTCGCCATCCCTCCGGAACAGCTGCGCGCCGCCTTCGAATCCGCAGTCCACCGCCAGCTGATGAGCGACGTACCCTACGGCGTCCTGCTGTCGGGCGGCCTTGATTCGTCACTGGTCGCCGCCTGCGTGGCCCGCTTTGCCAGGCGTCGCGTGGAGTCGGACGATCACGAGGAAGCGTGGTGGCCGCGCCTGCATTCCTTCGCGATCGGACTGGAAGGTTCGCCCGACCTGGCGGCGGCGCGCGTCGTCGCCACCGCGTTGGGCACCAGTCATCACGAGTTCAAGTTCACGGTGCAGGAGGGCCTCGACGCGCTGCCAGACGTGATCCGGCACATCGAGAGCTACGACGTCACGTCGGTCCGCGCCTCGACGCCGATGTACCTGATGGCCCGGCGTATCAAGGCGATGGGCGTGAAGATGGTGCTCTCGGGAGAGGGGTCCGACGAGATCTTCGGTGGGTACCTGTACTTTCACAAGGCGCCATCAGCGCGGGCCTTTCACGACGAAACCGTGCGGAAGATCGACGCGCTGCATCTCTATGATTGCAACCGTGCCAACAAGGCGATGGCGGCGTGGGGAGTGGAGGCACGCGTGCCCTTCCTCGATCTGGAGTTCCTGGACGTCGCGATGTCGATGGACGCCGAGCACAAGCGTGTCCATCCGGGCAGGATCGAGAAGGCGGTGTTGCGCCAAGCCTTCGCCGGCGCGCTCCCCGACCGCATTCTGTGGCGGCAGAAGGAACAATTCAGCGACGGCGTCGGCTACGGCTGGATCGATTCATTGAAGGGGCACGCGGACAGCACGATCAGCGACGCCGAACTGGCGCGGGCCACAACACGGTATGTGACCAATCCGCCACAGACAAAAGAAGCGCTGCTGTATCGTCGGATTTTCGAGCGGGCGTTTCCAGACGACTGCTGTGCGCTGACCGTGCCCGGTGGGCCGTCGATCGCCTGTTCGTCGCCGGCGGCGATCGCCTGGGATCCGGAGTTCGCCAAGGCCGCCGATCCATCCGGGCGCGCGGTGGCGGGGGTCCATCGCGCGACCCAGCCACGGGTCCGCATGTCATGATTTCTCTCGCCGAGGCTCCCCGAACGACTGACGCGCTCCGGGCGTTCCGCTCGACGATCCGCGCGTTCGTCGAAACCGAATTCGCCCCTCACCAGGACCGCTGGCGCGAGCAGCGATTCCCGGACCCGGACGCCTGGACGAAAGCCGGCGCCGCGGGGATGCTGCTCAGCGATGTTCCAGCGGAATACGGTGGCGGAGGAGGCACGTTCGTCCACGAAACCGTCGTCGTCGAGGAGCTCACGCGCGCGGGCGTGCCACTCCATTCCTTCATTCACGACAGTGTCGCGCACTACATCCTCGCGTACGGCAGCGAAGCGCAAAAACGCAACTGGCTCCCCCGCATGGCGCGGGGTGAGCTGGTGGGCGCGATCGCGATGAGCGAGCCCACCGCCGGGTCTGACCTGCAGGGCATAAGCACGACCGCGCGCCGCGACGGCGACCACTACGTCATCAGTGGCTCGAAGATGTTCATCACGAACGGCTGGCGCGCCGGCCTCGTCTGCCTCGCGGTGAAAACCGATCCGAAAGCGACGGGACCGAAGGCCATTTCGCTCATCATGGTTGAAACAAGAGATCTTCCCGGCTACCGCGTCGACCGCCCGCTCGAAAAAGTCGGCATGCACGCGCAGGACACCTGCAAGCTGTTTTTTGACAATGTGCGGGTCCCGGCCTCGAACCTCCTCGGTCCCGCCGAAGGCCGGGGCGGCTTCCAGATCATGGAGAAGATGAGCTATGAGCGCCTGGCGATTGGCGTGGCTGCCGTCGCAACGGCGGAGCGAGCCGTCGCCGTCACGACCAAGTACGTGAAGGAGCGCAAGGCCTTCGGCAACCCGTTGATCGACTTTCAGAATACGCGCTTCAAGTTAGCCGAGTGCAGAACCGAGGCGCACATCGCCCGCGTCTTCCTCAACGACTGCGTCGAACGCTTCATCGCCGGCCAGCTCGACGCCTTCACGACCGCCATGGCCAAGTATTGGCTCACCGACTGCGAGTGCCGCATCGTCGATGAATGCCTGCAGTTGCACGGCGGGTATGGCTACCTGGCGGAGTATCCGATCGCCCGCATGTGGACGGACAGCCGCGTCCACCGGATCTACGCCGGCACCAACGAAATCATGAAGGAGATGATCGCGTCATCGCTATGAATCAAGACTACCCGGCCGACAAGACGATCGTCGAGCTCTTTGAAGCCCAGGTGGCGCGTACGCCGGACGAGGACGCCATCCGCTTCGCGGATCGATCGTTGACGTATCGCGAGCTCAACGACCGCGCGAACCAGGTTGCCGTGCATCTCGGCGCATGCGGTGTGGGCCCGGATCAACTCGTCGCGCTGTACATGGAACACTCGATCGAGGTCGTGTGCGCCATCCTCGGCGTGCTCAAGACCGGCGCCGCCTACGTGCCCGTCGATCCCGCCTCGCCGAAAGAGCGCCTCGCCTTCATGCTGCGGGATATCGCGGCGGCACGCGCCGGCGCTGTGCCGGTCGTGGTGACCCAGTCCCATTTGGCAGATGGCGTTCCAGAGAACGCTGCGCAAGTCGTGACGCTGGACGCCGACTTCGCGACGATGGGGAGTTATCCGGTCGAGAATCCGGAGCGGCGAATCGCCCCCTCCCCCGACAGTCTCGCCTACGTCATTTACACGTCCGGCTCCACTGGCACTCCCAAAGGCGTGATGATCGAGCACCGCAGCCTGGTCAATTACATCTGGTGGGCCAAGGAGCAGTATAGTCGGGACGAGCGCCTCGACTGGCCGCTGTTCTCCTCGCTGGCGTTTGATCTCACCGTGACGTCGATCTTCACGCCACTGATTTCGGGTGGTCGCATCGTGGTCATTCGCGAGGATCCGGGCATGCCCGGCATGGCGATCTTCAAGGTCATCGAAGACGGCACGGTCGACATCGTCAAGCTCACGCCCGCACACCTCGCGATGATCAAAGACATGAAGCTCGCTGCGACCAAGATTCGCAAGCTCATCGTCGGGGGCGAGGATTTTAAGACGGCGCTGGCGCACGATATCACCCGCAACTTCGGCCGCCGGGTGGACATTTACAACGAATACGGCCCGACCGAGGCTACGGTCGGCTGCATGATTCACCGCTACGATGTGGACAAGGATCTCGCCCTCTCGGTGCCGATCGGAATTCCGGCCGCCAACACCGGCGTGTACATCCTCGACGAGCAGCTCCGCCCTGTGCCGACCGGTGTCATCGGCGAGATGTACGTCGCGGGAGATGGACTCGCGCGAGGCTACCTCAATCGTCCGGAGCTCACCGAGCAGAAATTCCTGATCGCGAACGATCCGCGGCAAACGGAGCCGGCGGCGACGCTGCGCCTGTACCAGACCGGCGACCTCGCGCGCTGGAGCGTCGATGGCCGCATGGAATTCCTGGGCCGCGCCGACCATCAGGTGAAAGTGGCCGGCGCGCGCATCGAGCTGGGCGAGGTCGAGGCCCGCCTGCTGCAGCACGACGCTGTCCGCGCGTGCGTGGTGGATGTCGTCAATCCGCTCGCCATGAGGACCTCGAAACGGTTGACCCACTGCACACGCTGCGGTCTCGCTTCCAACGTTCCGGGGACGAGCTATGACGCGGCGGGCGTGTGCAATGTCTGCCGTGGTTTGGACACATACGTCGAGAAAGCGCAGGCGTATTTCAAGACGCCGGAAGCGCTCAGGGCGCTCGTGGCGGACATGAGGGCCAAGCGAACCGGGGCCTACGACTGTCTGGTGTTGTTGAGCGGCGGCAAGGACAGCACGTATATGCTGTATCAGCTCTGCGACCTGGGACTGAAGCCGCTGGTCTTCACATTGGACAACGGCTTCATCTCGGACGAAGCCAAGGCCAACATCCGCCGGGTGGTGGACTCGCTGGGCGTCGAGCTGGTCGTCGGCGGTACGCCACACATGAACGAGATCTTTGTTGACAGCCTCAAGCGCTTCGCCAACGTCTGCAATGGCTGTTTCAAGACGATCTACACGTTGGCCACGAACCTCGCTCATGAAAAAGACATCCGCTACATCGTCACCGGACTCTCGCGTGGTCAATTCTTCGAGACGCGCCTGACGGAAGAGGTCTTCCAGCGTGACGATTTCGACGTCGCCAAGCTGGACGCCCTCGTGCTCGAGGCGCGCAAAGCCTACCACCGGCGTGAGGATGCGGTCTCGTGCCACCTCGAGGTGGACATTTTCAGTGACGATGGCGTATTCCGCGACATTCAGTTTGTCGACTTCTATCGGTACTGGAGCGTGCCGCTCGCGGAGCTGCACGCCTACTTGCGGCAGCGCACACCGTGGCTCCGCCCGTCGGACACGGGCCGGTCGACCAACTGCCTCATCAACGATGTCGGCATCTACGTCCACAAGAAGCAGCGTGGGTTCCACAACTACGCGCTGCCCTACAGCTGGGACGTGCGCCTGGGGCAGAAGACCCGCGATGAAGCCCTGGGGGAGCTCGACGACGAGATTGATGAACAGCGCGTGCAGCAGATCATGGCGCAGATCGGATACGCCGAGCCGCCACAAACGAGTGAGACAAGCATCAATCGCCTGGCGGCGTACTACGTGAGCGAGAAGGCACTGACCGCCGCGGAGCTCCGCGCTCACCTCGCCACGTGGTTACCGGAGAACATGCTGCCCGCGTACTTCATCCGGCTGGACAGGCTGCCGCTCACGTCGAACGGCAAAGTCGACCGCCAGGCTCTCCCGGCCCTCGCGTACGAGAACATCCAGCCGACTCACGATTTCGTCGGGCCACGCACAGAGACCGAGAAGGCACTCGCCGCCATTTGGCGCGAACTGCTGGTCGTGGAGAACATCGGCATCAACGACGATTTCTTCGACTTGGGCGGGCAGTCATTGGTGGCGATCAAGGCGGTGTCGCGCATCCGCGATGTCTTCGGGGTGGATGTCCCGCTTCGCAACCTCTTCGAGCGCCCGACGGTGGGCGGTCTGGCCGAGGTCATCGACGGGCTGTCCTGGGTG
>Ga0137415_10000879_pt1 | contig 29356 bp, 25 predicted proteins | sample CZODoug3_1_1_16f_FD_183082 | JGI IMG/M metagenome (GOLD analysis project Ga0137415, IMG submission 183082) | Vadose zone soil fungal communities from Angelo Coast Range Reserve, California, USA - CZODoug3_1_1_16fungal (Hybrid Assembly) | ecosystem: Environmental > Terrestrial > Soil > Vadose...
TTACCCCAAAATCTCGCTTTCTGCCCTCCTTGGTACCATGAACGTTGTTCCATCTCTTACCAGAGTGCTGGGAGATTGAAAGAGGGATTTTTGTTTACCTGTGAAATCTGAATTAGTGCCAGCTTCCACCTCCTAATTCCTCCGAAGGACTGGGGCATCGTTTACTTATCAGTCAAATTACGAGTAACTGACTAATACTATTGGAAGGATCGTTAGCATACTTCGTATTTCCGGATTTCTCCCTTGGAGGATAACCAACTCAGTTATTATAATTTATTTTTCTGCAAACTGGAATTTCTTTTCTAAGAAAAAGGAAGGACACATGAAGTCATTTAGTGTGATTGACTATACCCTTTATCTAAAAGTATGAAACCAGAAATAAATAGACATAACTTCCCTTCGTTGGTGGCGCTCTCCACCCGCGACGCCAGGTTGACCGCATCGCCGATGACAGTGAGTGCCAACCGGTTCACCCCGCCGACCAACCCCAAGCCCACCTCGCCGGTATTCACCCCGATCCCGATCCGCAACTCTTCGGAGCCCCTCGCAACCCGCTCCCGATTGTGTTCTCGCAGCGACCGGAGCATCGCCAGTCCGGCTCGCACGGCGTCATCCGGCTCTCCGTCGAACACCGCGAGGATCTCGTCACCGCGCACGTCCTGCAGCAGCCCGTTACAGGTGATGATCGGCAGCTCGACCGCCCCGAGGAAACCCATCGCCAGCTCGCTGGCCTCGGTCACGCTCATGCCCTCGAGCAACGCGGTGTAACCACGGATATCTGCGATGAGAACCGTCATCCGGCGCTCCACCCGATGACCCCGTTGGACCCGGCTGATATCGGCGATGTCGAGGATGCCCAAGATCTCACGCGGGATAAAACGCGACTGGGCGTCCACGAGAGAGCGCCGCTCCTCCCCCGCCCGCATCAGTTGTGATTCCAGCTCCAAGTTCCACAACGCGGCTCCGGCCTGAGCACAGATGGCGACGAGAGCGTCCTCGTGCTCGGGACCGTAGGCCTGCCCCGGCCAGTCGTGCTCCGCGTACACCGCCCCGATCGTTTGCCCCCGCATCCGCACCGGCACCGCGATCGCGACTAAGGCCTGCGCATTACCGCCGCCCGAGAACTCGCGGGACGCTCCATCAGGTGCCGCGATCATCAGGCTGCCCGTGCGCGCCGCGGCCTGCACGATCGAGGCGTCGTAACGGACCGCGGCTGACTCGCCGTCGACCATCACGACCCTCCCGGCGAAGCGCACGGCCCGCGGCACTAGCCGTTCGCCCTGACCAGTGAACAGCACAACGTGGGCCGCCCCAATCGTCTGGGCCACCGTGCCCAGAAGTGCCTCGGCCATCGCCTCCACGGTCGGGGCGCCGAACAGCGTCTGGGTGAGCCGGTGCATCGCGATTGGATCGACTGTCCTCGCCCCGGACCGAACAAGATCCTGGGTACCTAACCAGGGGTGGGCGGTTTCAAGCTTCTCGACGCGGGCGGCCAGCCCCAGCCCCAGCCATTTCTCGTGCGCCTCGCGCACCATGACCCGGCTGAGTGACAGCCTTCCGGTCTGAGCGTACAGAGCGCCTGCCTCTTCGTGCCCGAGGCCGCCGATCAACGGAAGCTGGTGCTCATCAGCAAGAGCGATACACCGGTCGAGATGGCGCTCGGCTCGGACGAGATCCCCGTTGGCGCGCGCCGACACACCTCTGAGCAGTTCGTAAGGCGCCGCATAGTTCGCCGGCGCGAGCGCCGCCCACTTCCGGTGCAGTGCGATCGCCCGGCTCGTCGCCCGGGCTGTCGAGCGCTTGCCCGGGGCCACCTCGATCCGGCTCAAGGCGTTCACCAAGTGGTAGAGCTGCATCTTGGATGTGCCCCGCATGCCGTCCATGTATCGTCGGAGCTCGTCCGCATGGGGGATCCCACCAGCGACGTCGCCCAGCCAGAAATGCAGGCCGAGCTTGGTGATCGCCGCCGCGCTCAGCGCCACCACGTCGTTCTCCCGCCGCGCGATCGGCAGCACGTCCCGTTCGTCGTAGCCGCTCTCACCGGCCAGCAGGAAGGGATCGTCGGTGCGGCCCATGAGGTTGAGGCAGTACTGCTGCGTGGATCGGCACAACATGCTCGGCACCGGCTGCGAACGGATCTCCGGGATGATCACCTGCGCCAGCGCATCGATCTCAGCGAGTGGTCGGCCGGCCCAGAACGAATGGTAGATCAGGACGGCGGCTAGAAAGCCGGCGTACTCCACGTCGTCGTTGTCGAGGGCCGTGTGGAACGACTCGAGCAGCTCGGGCAGCCCCTCGTGCAGGGGGTGTCGCCAGTGCCGGATGAAATGAATGATCTGAAACTGGGTCTGTGGTCGAGCATCCCGGAACTCGGCGCGCTCGGTGAGCGCCAGAGCGACCTCCCCGAACCGTTGACTGCCGGCATAGTCTCCGAGCACGGCCAACAACACCCCATAGCTGGAGATGGCGATCGGCGCGGTCGGCGCAAGGCCGCGGGTCAGGGTCAGCTCGATCTGTTTGGCCACGATGAGGGGGAAGAGCTCCGGCCGGGCGAGATAGGCGATGCTGCGTAGCTCCTCCAGGATCAGCTGTGCCTTGTGCGTTGACCGGTCCTCACAGCGTGGCAACTCGAGCAGTCGCTCATTACTCCACCTGCCCATCGTCAGCCTCATTCGGAGGATCGCGGCTAGCAGCCGGGGTTTTCCGGGGGTCGGCGGAATCACCTGACCCAGCTCGTCGAGCGCTCGCAGCCCGGTCGCCAGCGCATCTTGGAGCCGATGCTGGGCAACCTGGCTCTTCAGTCGTAGGAAGGCCAGGTGGGCTCGGTCGGCCGAGTCCTGCAGCTCCTGTTCTGCCTCCGCCAGCAACGACTCCAGCAGCGGGAAGTCCGACACCAGCAGGGCAGCTTCCGCGGCGGCCAGCTGAGTCGTCCGGGTGACTCCCGGATGAGCGAGCCAGCGACTGGGTCCGAGGAGGGCGAGACCCGCACGGCAGCACGCGAGGGCCAGTGGAAAGGAGGACTGTCGCCGAGCCAGCTCGGCGGCCCGGTGTGCTACCTCGGCGAATCTGGCGCGTTCGCCGCCCTCCGGCAGCGCGAGGCCGCCGATGCCCAGGTGACGGGCCGCCTCGAACAGTCGGCCGTCGCCCTGCTCGACAAAATGCCGCCCGATGCGCAGATGGACCTCACGCCTGGCGTCCTCGGACATCGCCGCTCTCGCCGCTTCTGCGACCCGATCATGGCTGAAGCGGTACCACACGTGACGGTCGATCATCGCGGCGATCTTGCGGCCGCCGGCGTCGACGACGTCGAGTAGGCGGAGATCCAGGGCATCCCAGAGCACTTTGGCTACCACGTCCGCTGATCTCCCGGCCGCGACAGCGGCGTCCGCCAGGGAGAATTCGACTCCGACGCACGCCAGCGCGCCCAGCACAGCCCGGTCAGCTGAGGAAAGTCGCCCTACTGCCTGTCCGACGACCTCGGCAGGCGCCGGGCCGGCCTCGGACGAGGCGAGCACGCGCAGGTCCCAGACTGCGCTCTCGCCGTGTCCGGCCTGCGTCAAGGCGCCCGCGTACTGCGCCTGATGCAGCAACTGACGGATCTCGAGTGGGTTGCCGCCGGTCCGCCGGTAGAACTCGGCCGCGACCTCCCTCAGCCCGGTACCGCCCCCGCAGACCTGGGCGAGCAACGACTCCACCTGCTGGACCGACAGGGACCGCAGCTCGAGCCGATCCACGTTCGCTGTGGACCCGGCAACGATTGTCGGGTCGAACTCGCCGGCTCGGTGCGCACCCACCATCAGCAGATTGCGGATCGAGGTCGACAGCAGCTCGGAGAGCAGCAACAACGAGTCCTGGTCGGCCCACTGCAGATCGTCGATCGCCAGGACCACCGGTCGATAGGACGCCGTGATGCTCACCATCCGAGCGGCGACCCGCCACAGTCGGTGGCGCCCATCGGCCACCTCGTCGGCCCTGGCCGAGGGAGGTGTGCCGAACACCGCGTCCAGGCCGGGCACCACGGCGGCGAGGGCGCCTGCCGTTCGGGCGGACATCGCACGGTGAAGATCCGTGCGCCAGGCGTCCCGTTCGCCTGAGCCGGTGGACCCCATTGTCCGGACCAGCGCACCCAGTGCCTCGCCGAGGGCGGAGTATGGCGAACTCGCGCCCTCGAGATGCCTCCCGTAGCCGAAGACACCGCCCCGACTCGACACGTCGATCCCGAACACCTGCACCAGAGTCGATTTGCCGACCCCCGGCACACCGCTCACGAGCACACAGTCCCCGCCTCGGCGCCCAGCCGACTCGAGATCATGGGCAAGGCGCGCCAACTCAGCCTGCCGGCCGACGACGAGGCCGTCCAGATCAAGCCGCGGCGTGGTCACCGGCGAGCGCAAACTACAGCCGTTGCTAACTCACCGTCTTCCCCGACACGCATTTGGTCCATTGCGCATCCTCCGCTGCCGGTCGCTCCAGGAGGATAGCGGTTGGCCGGCCTCGCTACCTGGCTTTTTTGCGTTGGGGTAGCGACGAGTACTCGATCTCTGACCTGCGGCAATTGCCGCCTCAGGCCTACACCGCCGCACCCTCAGCGACCGTACGAGCCGACGCGTCTATTGGGCACAACAAGACCCCTTCGGGTAGCCCCGGCGCGTCGCCGCGCTCATAGCTCAGCACGTCTTTTCAGACCGTCCAAATCACGGATTTCTACAACGCGTCCGCGCACCGCGATCAGTCCTCGTGCGGCGAGCGACTGCAGTGCGCGGTTCACCGCCGGACGCGATGCGCCGATCATTCCGGCAAGGTCGGACTGAGTGAACTCGCGATCTAGGACGAGACCTTGTGCATGAGCGTGTCGTGCGGAGATTTGCAGGAGAAGTTTTGCCAGCCTCCCTCCGAGATCGAGAAAAGCCAGGTCACCTACCTGCTCAGTGAGTTTCCGCACGAGCCGACCGACCGACTTCAGAAACTCGTCGGCCAGTCCAGGATTCTGACGCATCAGCTCCAGTAGCCGGCTTCTCGGCAGTATGAAGACCGTTGTGGACTGTAATGCGACCACGGAGGCCGAGCGTGGCGATCCGTCGAGCAGCGCCAGCTCACCGAATATTTCGCCCGGCCCCAAGATGTTCAGCACCATCTCATCGCCACGCTCAGATGTGAAAACGACCTTCGTAAGCCCATCGATCACAACGTAGAGATGGTCCCCGAAATCACCCTGATGGCAGATGATCTGCCCAAGAGAGTAGGTCCTGGACAGACCTGCTCCCACGGTTGCCGTTATGCCCTCATTGGTGAGTACCCGAAACAACGACGTCGTCGCGAGCGCCTCGGCTACTGGCTGGTCGCGCTGTTGCTTCCACTCGGGGAAGTTGCTGCTCCGCGCGGCCACGAAGGCAGTCTAGGTCGCAAGGCCCTCGATCGTGCTTACATCCTCGGTCCCCATCCGTGGTCGGCGCGCACTCTTCACGGTTGCTCACCCTGACCTTGATCGCTACTGGTGGGAACTGGCGGCGTTCTGTGCCGAGGAAAACAACCGCGCTGTCACCGCGGACACAGTGGACACGTCGCGCCTGCGCCATCGTTCTCACTCCAAGCGCGATCACTGCCCAGGTGAGGCGCATCCGGCCGCCACAGAGGATCGGGTCGGTCGACGAGAGGACAGGAAAATGACAATAACCGGTGCACAGAGCAGCTATACCGAGCTCAATGCGGTCCTCGAGCGAGCCCGTCGCCAGCCGAGAACTTCGACGTCGATCAGCGACGACCAGTTGGTTGCGCTTCAGGCTCGCTGGACCCGCGCGCTGTCGGCACGGCTGGACCAGGCCATCGAGTTCGCCGGCTCACGGCCCCTGGTCGAGATGGTCGCGGAGGCCTGGCGTCGGCAGGGCATCGACCAGGCCATCTTGCGCGGGGTGCTGGATCAGGCCGAGTCACGCTGTCCAGCTCTGGCGGCCGCGATGGGCACGGAATTCCGATACCTCGCGCTCGCCGCCGGGTTGATCGGTCTGGACGGCGCCACCGAGGACGCCGTGCGGGTAGGCCGTGACTACCGCGACCGGATCCGATCTGGAAATCCGGCGAGCTGGGATTCCTCCGCCGCCTGACACCGGCCGGCGACGTCAATAGAAATCGACGTCCCGCGCGGTCCGAGAACGTCGATACGGCTGGACGGAATCCACGAGGAGCAACGATGACTAGCAGCGATGTCGAACTAGATGGTCGATCGACCCCTCCTCGCCGAATGGTGGCCTGGCTGCGCCGTTACCTCCCGCTAGAGGTTGCGGGCACCGCGGCGACGTTGTTGGGCGCGCACCTGATGTACCGTCAGACCGGTTCACTCGCGGCGGCCGCGATCGCGGGAACCGTCGCGGAGAGTGTCAGCTACTACGGCCTCGCGGCGACTCGCTCGTGGATAACATGGCGTCACGCGTCGCGACCCGCACGACGCCGCCGATTGGCCACTTTTTGGCTTGTGTTGCGGGGAACTGTGCTCGAATTCGGGCCGGCCGAGATTGCGGATGCGGGCGCCCGCACCGTCCTGCTTTACCTCTTGCCATCCGTCCTGAATAACACCACCACTGGTTGGCTCGTGGGGAAACTGCTGGCCGACGTCGTCTTCTACACTGTCGCCATTCTGAGCTTCGAGCGACACCGGAAACTGATCGTTCCGGTTCGGCTCCGCCCGCAGGGAAACTCCTGATGAATATGACGCATCGCGCGGCACTTCGGCACGACCTGCGGGCCTGGTCCCGCAACGTCGGCCTGCAGGCGCTGATCCGCCGCAACGGGACCCCACTGCTGGTCCTCCAGCCTGAACGGGCGGCTGCCCGGTACCGCGCTCTACGTAGCGCGCTGCCCTTCGTTCGTTTCCACTGCGCGGTCAAGGCGCTCGACCATTGCGCGGTACTGCGTGCGGTGCACGGGGCGACCTGTCCGCGAAGTTCGGAGCGGAACCCGCCGACGCGGTCGATCTCGTCGCGTACGCGATCGAGAACGGCGTCCGGGTGAACGGCCTGAGCTTTCACGTTGGGAGCCAAACCAACAGCGCCCGACCGTATCGCGCGGCCATCAGCCAGTGCCTGTGGCTCATCGACCAGATTCGCCTCGGACTCGACCATGAGTTGGGGATACTTGACATCGGTGGCGGCTTTCCCGTTGCCTACCGTGACGGCGTCTGCAACGCAGACGACATCATCGAGTCCATCAGCACATTGCTGACACCGCACGCAGATCGTCTTACCGTGCTTGCCGAGCCCGGGCGATATGTCGTCGCGTCCTGCATGACCCTCATAACCACTGTCATCGGAGCTGCAACGCGGCAGGCAGCGCCGCCTCGCTATTGGCGACCATCTCATCAGTCCAATGATGGGCGCCTACACCCTGGTGACCTCCTGCGGATTCAACGGACTTCCGTCTCCTACCGTTGTTCAGGTCAGCGGGTGTCGAATTGACGCAACCGGTTCACTCGGCGCCGAGCTGACACACAGAAAATCGGGCTGCACCACCAGCCGAGACAGAGAGGATCTGTTCAGTTATGAAGGCATTCGTAGCCATATGTAGCTCAATGGGCCAGGAAACGCTGACTGTCAATGTCGACGACTACGACCTTTTCATTGTCCTCGCCGTCAGGAACGTTACGGTTCAGCTAACACGAGACGAGGCTCGCCAAGTATCGGACGCTTTACGGGCGGCCGCAATGCGGTACCCGTACGAAGACTCCCCTTAGAACGGATCTCGACCGGCGGGTTCTCCGGTAGCAAATCCGACCGACCGGTTCCCGGGAACTGTTCACTCCTCCTGACGTTCGCAGAGTCGGAACTCAAATTGTGATGGGTGGGATGGCGGCCATGGTTAACAGCAAGAGTCCGTCGCTGAATGGTCAGCGAAGGAGCAGCCTGGCGAGGGCCGGATTCGCTCGGCTGGAACTGAATGAGCCACCATGGCGACCGTCATCGGCCTTGCTAGGCGCCGCTCATGACGCGCTGAAGAATATCCACCGATACCCGAGCTGGGATGCCGCGGAACTGAGGAATGCGATCAGTGCGCGGTTCAACATCCCGCCGGCGTCAGTCGTGGTGAGCAACGGCAGCATCAGCGTGATTCAGCAGGCCCTTATCGCGGCCGGCCCAGGCGAGGTGGCCTACTGCTGGCCAAGCTTTGATGCTTTCCCGTCGTTGGTGGCGGGGTTGGGGATGACCTCTACGCTCGCGGGGGTCAACGCAAACGGCGGTTGTGACCTGGACGATCTCGCCGCGAAGATCAGCCCGGCGACGAGAGCTGTGATCGTGTGTTCGCCCAACGCGCCGACCGGCGGGATTGTGTCGCGGGAACGTTTCGAGCGCTTCCTGGATCAGATTCCGGCCAATGTGCTGATAATCCTGGACGAGGCCTACGGAGAGTTCGTCGATGAGGCCGATGTCCTGCAGGCCGTGGACCTACTGGCCCGGTACGAGAACCTGGTCGTCACTCGCACCTTCTCCAAGGCCTACGGTATTGCCGGCTTGCGAGTCGGCTATGCCATCGCCCGGGAGCGCATCGCGGCAAGGATCGCCCGTACGGGCGTCCCGTATGCAATCACTGCGCCGGCCGAGGCCGCGGCAATTGCGGCGCTCACCGACACCGCGGGACTCGAGCACAATGTATCGAAGATCAAAACGGAGCGGCGTCGCCTCGCCGACGGGCTTCGAGGCTTAGGCGCCAACGTCGAGGAAGGCCACGGCAACTTCGTATGGGTGCCGCTGGGCGATGATTCCGAACGCATAAACGCGGCGCTCGCTCGTTCGAATATCAGTGTTAAGCATTACCGGGACGTTGGAGTTCGCATAACCGTGGGCACCGCCGAGGACACTGACCGAGTACTTGCGGCATGGTCGCGGCCCACGCTGTCGCGGCGATCCGACCGCGACCACTGGGTGGTGGTCTCCACCGGAACGTTCCCGATGGAGACAAGCCCTCAGGGCCACCTCACCATCCCGGGGGTCAATGACCGCACTGCCGGCACCACGCAGCTTGCGGCAAATCTCGTCATGATGCCGCCCGGCGCCACGGCCAGTGGCCACGTGCACCATGATCACGAGACAATCGTCTATCTGCTTAACGGCCATGCGGTCACATTCATGGGCACGCGGCAGGATCCAGTCGTCCAAGGCCCGGGCGAATTCTTGTTCATCCCGGCGGGAGTCGCGCACCTGCCTGCCAACCTTAGTACCCACAAGCCTGTCCTCGCGCTGGTCTGCCGATCTGATCCGAAATTCTACGAAAGCCTCGAGCTGCTACCAGACATCGACACGATCGCTCACGACCTCCTACCTCAGCTACGGCGGCGGCACGACGAAAATGGCTCAACCTGACCTCGGCGAAGAGCTAGTGGCTTTTGTGCCGAGGAAGACAACGGCGCTGTCACCGCGGACACAGCGGACGCGCCACGTCCACGGCATCGTTCTTACTCCAGTTCGGCTCAGTCGTGCACATAGCTCGGAATGTGGAGACCAATCATGAGCAAGCTTGGCGAACACGCGGTGGTGCTCGGCGCGAGCATGGGTGGTCTTCTCGCCGCCAGGGTCCTGTCGGATACCTTCCAGCGAGTCACGGTGATCGACCGTGACGTGCTGCCCACAGAGAGCGACAATCGTCGAGGCGTGCCGCAGGGGCGTCACGCTCACGCCCTGCTAGCCCGTGGAGCGCAGATCCTGGAGGAGTTGTTCCCCGGATTGCTGCTGGAGCTGGTGGCCAGTGGTGTACCGGTACTGCGCGATCTATCGCAGCTGCATGCAGCCCCCGGAGGGCACCTGTTCAGTCAGCAACCCCACCCACTGTCGGCGCCGGCGTACCAACCCAGCCGAGCGCACCTGGAGTGCCGGGTACGGGCTCGGGTGCGCGCGCTCCCCAACGTCAAGATCATGCAGTGCTGCGAAGCGCTCGGGCTGATCACGTCCACCGACCAGCAGCGAGTGACCGGGGCGCGAATCCTGCGCCACGGGGTCCAGACTACCCAGGAGAGCCTCCATGCCGACCTGGTCGTCGACGCGACCGGTCGCGGTGGCCGAACCCCAGCCTGGCTACCGGCAATGGGCTACCAACCGCCGACAGAAGACCAAGTCCCGGTCCACGTCAAGTACGTGAGCCACCGGCTGCGACTTGCTCCGAACGCATTGGGCGACATCTCGCTCGTGCTAGTCGGCGCGATACCCGGAAGACCAACCACGCTGACGCTGATCGAACAGGAGAACGACCGGTGGACCCTGTCACTGAGCGGATACGGCAACCACCATCCGCCCACCGACCCACACGGGTTCCTCCAGCTAGTCCAATCCCTCGCCCCACCGCACGTCTTCACCGCAATCCGCGACGCCGAATCATCGGACGAGCCGGCCGTACATCGGTTCCCCGCGAACCTGCGCCGCCGCTACGACCACCTGACTCAATTCCCGGCCGGCCTGCTGGTGTTCGGCGACGCGATCTGCAGCTTCAACCCCATCTACGGTCAGGGCATGTCGGTAGCGGCGTTAGAGGCCATTGCATTACGCGATTGCCTCGCCAAGGGCCAAAAAGATTTAGCGCGGCGATTCTTCCGCGCGGCGGCAAAGCCAGTCAACGTCGCATGGCAGTTGGCGGTCGGCGCCGACCTCGCTCTGCCGGAAGTGGCGGGCCATCGGACGCGCACCGTCCGCGCAACTAATGCCTATGTCGACCGAGTGCTCACCGCGGCGGAACACGACCCCGCAACCGGCGGGCAGTTCCTCGCCGTCACCGCATTGCTCGACCCACCAGCACGGCTGTTTCGGCCCAGCATCATCCGACAGGTACTGATTGGCGGTCGGCGAGGTGACGCCACTCAGCCAACACGGGGAGATCCGTGTGACTCCCCGTCTGCTAGCCAATCGCCCCAATTACCAAACCGAACGTGACTACTCGACTGAAACGTGAGAGGCGACCAAAATGACAATACGACTTTTCAGCGCTTCGTCTCCCAAGATCCAAGGAAATGCCATGGGACTGGAGTATCAGGAGCAAGTGCGGTACCGGTGGGCGGCCCTGCACGGCCGCCGTATGTACCCAGGTGCGCTCGGAGAACTGGTTTACCGAGAGCTAACCGCGTACGCCGATTTCGGATACCGCTTCGATGATGGCGGATTGATCCCACGCCTCGCCGCAGCCATCCACGATGAAGCGCAACATCGGGCCGAACGCCTCACAGCGGAATAGCGGGCCGCATGGCCAAGGCAGTGAGCGCGGCGTAGTCCCTCATGTCGCCGCGCCGGCCCGGAGCAGTCTTCGCTCGCGCTGGGCGATCGGGTCGGGCAGCGGGATCGCCGCGACCAATCGCCGGGTGTAGTCGTGTGCTGGGTTGCGGAACACCTCGGTCGGCGGGCCGGACTCCACCAGCTCGCCGCCGCGCAGGACCGCGACGCGATCGGCCACCTCGTCGACCACGGCGAGGTCGTGGCTGACGAACAGGCACGCGAAGCCCAGCTGGGCCTGCAGGTCACGGAACAGCGCCAGCACCTCGGACTGGACGGAGACGTCCAGCGCGCTGGTGGGTTCGTCGGCGATCAGCAACCGGGGTGAGAGGGCAAGGGCGCGCGCCAGTGCCACCCGTTGACGCTGTCCACCGGACAGTTCGGCGGGCCGACGGGCGGCGTAGTCGGTCGGCAGCCGCACCGCCGCCAGCATTGAGCGACCCGCGTGCGCAGCGCCGTACCGGTCGCCGCGCCGTGCACCCGCAGCGGCTCGGCGATGCTGTCCGCCACGGTGAACCGGGGATCGAGCGAGGCCGCGGGGTCCTGGTGCACCATGGCCAGTCCCCGGCGCGCGGTGCGCTCGTCCGCGCCACGCAGCCGCGACACGTCGTGGCCTTGCAGCAGGACCTGGCCGATGGTGGCGCGGACCAACCCGACCGCCACCCGGCCCAACGTCGTCTTGCCGGAACCGGACTCGCCGACCAGCCCGACTACCTCACCGGGCCCGACCTGCAGCGACACGTCGTGCAGGGCCCGCAGCGGCGACCGCCCCAGGTGTCCTGGATACATGACCGAGATGTGGTTCAGCTCCAGCACCGCGCCTGCCTTCGGTGCCGGGGCGGCCGGCGGTGGCGGCCGGCTCTCGGTCCGGGCGGCGTCGGGCAGCGTCGGCACCGCGGCCAGCAGCTGACGGGTGTAGTCGGTGACCGGGTGGGCGAACAGCTGGTTCACCTGTCGTTGTTCGATGACTCGGCCGCCGCGCAGGACCACCACCCGGTCGGCGAGGTCGGCGACCACCCCGAAGTTGTGGGTGATCAACAGGATGGCGGCGCCGGTCCGGTCCCGCAGCTCGCGCAGCAGCGCCAGGATCTCGGCCTGCACGGTCACGTCGAGTGCTGTGGTCGGCTCGTCGGCGATCAGCAGCGACGGCTCGCCGGACAGCGCGAGGGCGATCACCACGCGCTGCTGCTGGCCACCGGAGAGCTGGTGCGGGTAGTACCGGACCCGGCGGGCGGGCTCGGGGATGCCGACGAGCTCCAGCAGTTCGATCGCCCTCGAGCGCGCGTCCGCTCTGCTGATCCGCCGGTGGGCGCGCAGCGCCTCGGCGAGCTGCCAGCCGATGGTGCGGACGGGGTTCAGGGCGGTCCTCGGTTCTTGGCAGACCATCGCCGCACGGGTGCCACGCACCTGGTTCAGCTGTTGCTCCGAGGCGCCGAGCACGGGGGTGTCCTCCAGCGTGGCGGTGCCGCTCACGTGTGCGCCGCGCGGCAGCAGCCCGAGGACCGACCGCGCGATCATGGTCTTGCCCGAGCCGGACTCCCTTGTAGAACCGGAACGGGGTGTTCGACACCTGCCCCCACCTCCGACAACGGCGGTACCGCCGAGGGCGGCCCGGCCGGCACCCGCAGCTACTTCAGCCAGTTCCTGGGCCGGCAAGCCCACCCAGGCACCGGACGGAGTGGATCTCACCCCGGTGCTGCGGTCACCGGACGTACCGAGCCCACATCGCGAGCAGTACTCGGAGATGGGCGGGCACCTGGGCTTCTACCGCGACGGCTGGAAGCTGCTCGCGCTGCAGCAGGCCGACGATGACGTCGACCACCTGCCCCGGTGGCGGCTCTACGACGTGCGCGCCGACCCCACCGAGCTCGACGACGTGGCGGCCAGCTACCCGGACAAGGTCGCGGAGCTGGCGGCCGCCTGGCAGGACGCGGCCTGGCACAACACCGTGTTCCCGCTGCTCACCGAAGCCGACCGGGCCGTCCGCCGACCCGAGGAACAACGCCTGTCTCGACCGGTGCGGCTGCTGCCGCGCACGCCGACCCTGGACCTCGGTCGGCATCGACGCCCGAGGCCCCGTCTCCTGGCCACTGCGGGAGCGGCGCGGCACGTTCGGCTACACCGGTGAGCTCACCGCGGTCACCGTCACCCCGGGCGCACCCTCGGTACCCGGCGAGGTGATCGAACGCATCACCTCCGACGCGCTGACCAGGGCGGACTGAGGCCGCGCGGCTCACCGGTGTCGCGGTCAGCCGCGATCGGGATCGGGCACTTCCAGTACAGCCTTGCCGTGCAGCCCTCTGCTCAGCAGCGCACCGGTCGCCTCGGCGTACTGGGTCCAGTCCTTGCGCCAGGCGACGTGCGGGTCGAGCCGGCGACCAGCCACCTCGGCCGCCAGCCAGGACAGATCCTCGGTGAGGTCGGCCTCCGGGTTGGCGAGCAGGTAAAACGTGGAGATGGAACGGTCGTAGCCTTCGATGCCGCGAAACGCGCCGTATTCGAACACCTCCCCCGTCCGGCCCGCGTGCCCGATGCTGATCAGTTGCCCGCCGGCGCCCAGCGCGGCGAACCCGGCGACCAGCTGCGGGCCCCCAACGTTGTCCAGCACCGCGAACAGCGGCCGGTCCACCTCGACCGGGTCGCCAACCACCTGGTGCGCCCCGAGCGCGCGCAACCCGTCGGCCTGCGTCGGGTCACCGGTGACGGCGACGACGTGCGCCCCGCCGCGCGCGGCCAGCTGCACCGCGTACCGGCCCACTCCCCCGCTCGCCCCAGTGACCAGCACCCGGCGGCCCAGCACCGACCCCAGCCTGCGCAACACGTGCAGCGCGGTCAGCCCGGCCACCGGGATGGTGCCGATCGGGCCGAGGTCCGCGCCGGCGGGCACCGTGCCGAGGTGGCGCGTGTTCACAGCCCGCAGCTGTGCCCAGGCGCCGTCGCCGCCCAGCGTCACCACCTCGGTGCCCACCTCCGGCCCGGTGCCGTCCTCGGCCGCGCGGGTCACCACCCCGGCGGCATCCCAGCCAGGCACGGTGCCGGCGGGCATCTCCGGCAGCCGATTGGTCTCACCGAAGTTCAGCGAGAACGCCCGCACCGCGACCAGCGCCTGGTGCGGCGCCGGCGTGGGCTCGGGCACCTCCGTGAGGGACAGGTGGGAGGGCGATTCGTGGTCGACGACCAGCGCGCGCATCGGGAGCTCCTTGCTCGGCACGGACCGCCCCTGGGACTCCGAGGCGGCGTACTTCTAACATGCCCCTTAGTGGCATATGCTTTCAAGTGACAATCGCTTCTAGAGCGCGCGCTGCTCGAGCGCGGAAGGAGTGCCGCCGATGGCGTCGACCCACGCCCTGCCGCTGCGGGAGCGGAAGAAACGACGCACCAGGGAAGCACTGGCCAGCACCGCCGTGCGCATGTTCACCGAGATCGGCTTCGAGGCGACCACGCTGGACGCGCTGGTCGACGCGGTCGAGGTATCCAAGCGGACGTTCTTCCGCAACTTCGAGTCGAAGGAAGACGTCGCCCTCACCTCGATCCACCAACTCTGGGAGACCTTCCTGGACGTGCTCGCCGGGAAACAGGTACACGGTCCGCTGCTGGACGGGCTCCGCGAGGCCCTGCTGGACACCCTGACCGAGCTGGACCAGCGGTGGTACGAGCAGTTCCGACTCGCGTACCGGCTCGTGCGCAGCACCCCCGCGCTGGAGGCACAGTCGCTGCGGTACTGCGCCGAGGTCCAGGCCAGGATCGTCGCGCGATACGGCCCGCCCGACGCCGTGGAGCTCCGCCTGCTGGTAGAGATCGCGATCGCCGCGTGGCGCTGCGCGACAGCGGACTGGGCAGCCTCCGACGACGGCCCCGACCAGCTCGCCATGCTGGTCGGGCGCGCATTCGACGCGATACCCCGCAGCCTCGTGCTACCCGGCACAGCGCTCGCGCCCCGGTGACCTGACCCGGTCCCGGTCCCCCGCGCCGGTTCCGCGAGCCGAGGTCGCCCGCGCGGTCAAGGCGGCGCCCGGATGAGAGGTACACACCTTCCGGTGGTGGAGTGAGCGTGCTCGAACGCTTACAGTCGAACCACCGTCTTGGCGGCTCGGTGCCATCACCTCGACCGAGCCTCGGCCGAAGGAAGTCACTGTGCAGGTTTCGCCCGACAGCCGCGCGCCGCGCAAGCCGGTCGGATCGCGCCGTCGGCACGTGGACTTCTGTCGCCTGCAGTCCTCCCCGCAACGCTGATCGTCCGTCTCGTTCACGGACCAGCGCTGCTCACACAATCGGCACGCCCACCGCGTGCCGCGTCGGGGAGGACGTCATGTCGGTCAGGTCGCGTACGGATGTTGATGTGGTGGTCGTGGGGCGGGGCGCGGTCGCGGGCGCGGCCGCATGGCACCTCGCCCGCGACGGCCGCGAAGTGCTACTGCTGGCGCACTCGGGAACGGGCCCCTGTCCCAGCGCGGTGGCCGTGCCATCCCGGACGGGTGCACCGGAACCGACGGTTGCCCTGGCTGCCGCGGCGGCCCCGATGTGGCGCGAGGTGGAGGCCGAGACCGGCGCCGCACTGCTCAGCCTCGCCGACGGAGTCGACCACGGAGACGCGGCGCGGACGGCTGCCGTCGCCGAAGCACTGCTGACCCACGACATCCGGTCCACCTGGCTCGCGCCGGACGAGGCCGAATACCGCTGGCCCGGAATGGTCTTTCGAGGGCCCGTGCTTCACCAGCCCGACAAGACCGGCCGGATACGTGCCGGGCAGGCGGCGCGCGCACTGCAGGCCGCCGCGGTCGGCCAAGGGGCCACGGTCGAGTGGAACGGCCCGGTGACCGGAGTCGCTCCGTCCGGCGGCGATCACGTCGTAGTCAGCACGAGGGACGGTTCGGTACGGGCCCGCCGGGTTGTGATCGCCGCCGGAGCCGCGTCGGCGCGGTTGTTACCCGGGGAGACCAGCACACCGCTGCGGGCGGTCCAGGAGCAGATCGCCGGCTTTCCCCCACTCGGGATCAACCCGTGCATCGCGTGGGAGAACAACTGGCCGATCTTCGTCCACCACACCGGCGAGGCCGACGGCTGGCCCGCTCCGGTCTACGGCACTCCTGATCCGTGCGGCGATGTGATAGTGGCGTTCGACGGTGCCAGTCGGAGCGAGTCTCCTCGGTTGCGGATGCTCCAGGACTACGTCGCGGAGATGCTCCCCGGTCTCGACTCCACCGCTCCGGTAATCGTCGAGAGCACCCGCATCGAGACCGCGGACCGGCGACCGGTGCTCTCCGCCACCGGCCCGATCATCGTAGGCGCGGGATTTGCCGGGAGGGGAACAGCGCTCGCGCCGGCACTCGGACGGGTCCTGGCCGATATGGCCCTCACACGTCCCAGGTCTGGCCCATTCTTCGCGCGGGGCACCCGCCGAGCCGAGCGGGAACAGTCACCGAGCTAGCGCACGCCGCTCTCGGGATGAGATCGCCCGAGGCCAACCGGCACGGCTGACCTGGGTCTTCAGCCTCCCCCACGATGCGTGTCAGTTGAGTGGGTTGGTCAGCCGGTTGCGCCGAGCCTGGGCGGTGTCTCCGGGTGGGCCGCGATCACCTTCTGGTACGCGCGCGGGCCGTCGCCGTAGTCGTCGATGGCGTAGTGCCAGGTGGCGAGGTTGTCCCAGAGCACGAAGTCGCCCGGCTGCCAGCCGAAGCGGATGGTGTAGTTGGGCGAGGACGCGTGCCGCAGCAGGTAGGGCAGCAGCACCTCGCTCTCGGCCGCGGTGACCCCGGTCAGCCGGAGCGCGCCGGTGCTCAGGAACAGCCCCTTGCGGCCGGTGTCCGGGTGCTCGAGGACCACCGGGTGCTCCACGGTGCGCGCCACGGCGCCCTTCTTGCTGCCCTGCGCGTAGTGCGCCGGGTCGGCGTCGTAGACGGCGGTGACCGCGGCCAGCAACCGCTTGACCGGCTCGGACAGGTCGTCGTACGCGGTCTGCAGGTCGGCCCACAGCGTGTGCCCGCCCAGCTCGGCCACCTCGTGGTAGACCAGCGACTCGATCTGGAACGGCGGTGTGCGCCACAGTCCGCCGATGTGCCAGTGGCTGGCCTTGCCGCTCTGTTGCACCCGGTAGGGGTAGACGAGCGGGTTGCTCGGGTCCTTGATCGCGGTGGGGTGGTCGAACGGTTCACCGAAGATGCGCACGGCGGCGACGTGGCGGTCCGGGCTCAGATGTTGCCCCCGGAAGACCAGCACCTTGTAGTCCCGGAAGTCTTGGCGCAGGCGCTCGGCGGTGGCCCCCTCGATGTCCCGGTTGAGGTCAAGGCCGGTGATCTCCGCACCGATCCGGGGCCCGGCGCGGCGGACTTCATAGGCGAGCGTTGTGGTCACGAGACGACCTTTCTCTCCGTGTGTTCTCCAACTCCGTGTTCTCCAACTCCGAGGGCGGTCAGCAAACTCTCCCGGTGGGCGAGGAACTCGGGATCGCGATGAGTGCGCGGTTGGCCCAGGTTGATGCGCCGGTCGGTGACAATTCGCCCGCGCTCCAGCACGAGGACCCGGTCGGCGAGCAGCACCGCCTCGTCGACGTCGTGGGTGACCAGGAGCACCGCCGGACGGTGTCGCTGGCACAGCTCGCGCAGCAGCGCGTGCATCCGGATCCGGGTCAGCGCATCCAGCGCTCCGAACGGCTCGTCGGCGAGCAGCAGCTCGGGCTCGCGGACCAGTGAGCGGGCCAGCGCCACCCGCTGCTGTTCACCGCCGGACAGCTCGGACGGCCAGGCCCGTTCGCGGTCGGCCAGCCCGACCTCGGCGAGCGCGGCCCGGCCCCGGTCGCGCGCGTCGGCCCCGACCAAGCCCAGGATCACGTTGTCCAGCACCCGCGCCCACGGCAGCAGCCGGGAGTCCTGGAACACCATCGCGACCCGGGCCGCGGCACCGGATCCACCTGTCGGGACGTGCAGCTCGCCGGAGCCGGTCACCCCGGCATCCAACCCGGCCAGCGCACGCAACAGGGTGCTCTTGCCGGAGCCGCTGCGGCCCACCAACGCCACGAACTCGCCCGCCGCGATCTCCAGCCCGATCCCGTCCAGCACCGCCCGACCGGCGTAGCCCCGGGTCAGGCCGCTGACCCGGATTGCTAGTCGCCCAACGTCCGCCGCCATGCCAGCGACCTCCGTTCCACGGTCCGCACCAGGTAGTCGCCGACCAGCCCGAAAATCCCGTAGACCACCAGCCCCACCACGATGATGTCGGTCTGGCCGTAGGTCCTGGCCTGGCTCATCAGGTAGCCGATGCCGCTGGTGGCGTTGACCTGTTCCACCACGGCCAGCACGAGCCAGGACATCGTCACGCCCAGCCGCAGCCCGGTGAAGAACCCGGGCAGCGCACCGGGTAGCGCCACCCGCCGGATGAACTGGGCGCGGGACAGCCCGAGGCTCTCGGCCAGCTCGACGTAACGCCCGTCGATGTTGCGCAGCCCCGCGTAGGTGTTCAGGTAGATCGGCACGAACACGGCGGCCACGATGACGATGATCTTCATCTGCTCGCCGATGCCGAACCACAGGATGGCCAGCGGGATCAGCGCCACGGTCGGGATAGCGCGCTTGATCTGGATCGGGCCGTCCACCAGGGCTTCGCCCACCCGGCTGAGACCGGCAACCAGGGCCAGCAGCACGCCGAGGCCCACGCCCAGCAGCAGCGCGGTGCCGGCGCGGTAGAGCGAGGCGGCCAGGTTGGACTGCAGCCGGCCATCCGCGATCAGCTCGCCCGCTGTGCCGACGACGGTCCACGGCGCCGACAGGGTCCTCGGGTCCAGGGTTCCGGTGGCCGAGCCGAGCAGCCAGGCCAGCAGCAACAGCACCGGGCCGAGCGCGAGCATGCCCGGCACCCGCCGCCCCAGGCCCAGCCGGCGGCGCGCGCCCGGCCGCGCCGCGAGCCGAACGTCCTGATCGACCACGCTCGGTGGGGGGTGGCGCCGGTCGATCGACAGGTCCGTCACCGGCCGCCTCCCGCCGCGGTCTCGGGCTGTGCCACCGCATCGGCGATGACCTGGTCGAACCGGGTGTCGAAGCCATCGGCCGCGGACACCCGGCTGGGCAGCTCACCGGCCCGCTCGATCACGTCGATGCTGGCCTGCTGGCGCTGGACCAGCGCGGGGTCCAGCCGGGGGAAGCTGGCCCGACCCAACGAGTCCACGATGCGCAGGCCGTCGGCCGCGCTGATGCCCTGGTTACGCACGTAGTAGCTCTGTACCCACTCGCGGGGGTGCAGGTCGACCCACCCCAGCGCACGGACGAAATGCTGGACGTACGCCCGCAGCGCCGCGGCCTTAGCCGGGTCGGCCAGCGCGGCCCGCCGGGCGTAGAGGTAGTTGAGGCCGGAGGAGGTGTCTGCCGTCTCCGCCGGGTCGATCACCCCGCCACCTCGGGGCGCCGCCTCGGCGAGGAACCGGGTCAACCGGGGCTCGTTGAGCGGCGCCACGTCCACCTGCCCGGTGCGCACCGCGTCGTTGAAGTCGTCCAGCTGCAACCGCACCAGCTGCACATCCGAAGTGCGCAGTCCCGCCTTCCGCAACGCGCGCAGCACCATGACCTGCTGCGCGGTGCCCTCCGCATAGGCGATCTTGGCGCCGCGCAGCTCGGCGAGGTGGCGAATCGGCCGGCCAGGGGTGACCGCGAGCTGGGTGCTCTCCGGCCTGGTCTGCCGGGCGAAGATGATCGGCACGTCCTCCCCGGCCACCAGCGCCTGGATCGGTGGGGTGTCACCGACCCAGGCCACGTCGGCCGCGCCGGCCCGGAATGCCTCCAGGATGGCCGGGCCACCGACGAAGTTGGCGAACTCGGCGGCGAACGGCAGACGGGCCAGCTCCCCGGACTCCCGCAGCGCGACCTGCTGGTACTCGGCCTGGTCGGCGATCACCAGCCGGGCTCCGGCGGGCACCTCGGTGGGCAGCGCGGCGCCGGCGGCCAGCGTGCCCGGCGAGCCGCTCGGCCCGCCGGCCCCCGACCCACCACACCCCGCCAGCGCCGTGGCGAGCAGTGCGGCCAGCACACCGGCGGTCGCGGCCCACCGTGGTCTCATCGCCCTGGGTCCTGGGTGTCGGTGGATCGGCTCAGTCAACGACGACGGTGTGCTCGGCGGTGAACTCGCGGCCGGCGATCAGTTCCGACTCGCGCCCGTCCGGTCCGACGGGGCGATCGCCGATGAGCGTCACCCGGTGCAGGGTTCGCGCCACGTCGAGGTGCTCCAGGTCGGTCGGCGCCAGGTGCGCGGTGGCCCGGTTGTCCCAGAACGCCACGCTGCCCGGGCGCCAGCGGAACCGCACGGTGTACTCCGGCCTGGTCAGCTCGGCGTAGAGCAGGTCCAGCAGCGCCCGGTTCTCCCTGGGTGTGAGGTCCAGGATGTGGTTGGTGAAGCCGGGGTTGACGAACAGCGCCCGCTCCCCGGTCACCGGGTGCACCCGGACCACCGGATGCACCGCCACCAGCAGGTTGTCCTCCACGCGGCGGCGGTAGCGGTCGCTCCCGGCCGGCTGCTCGTGGCCGCCGCCGTAGCGGTGCTCGGCGCGCAGCGTGTCCACGAAGGCCCGCACCGGCGCGGACAGTCCCTGGTAGGCGGCCACCAGATTGGTCCAGGTGGTGTCGCCACCGAACTCGGGCACCGTCTCGGCTCGCAGGATGGAGCCGGCGGGCGGGTTGACCGCCGCGGTGACGTCGGTGTGCCACCCCGCGAAGTAGCTGTACTGGCGGCGGGTCTTGACCGGGTTGTCCTTGCCGTAGCGCTGCTCGTAGCGGCGCGGGTCGACGGTGAAGATCTCCGGGTAGCCCTCCGGCGGGGTGTCGTCGTGCGGGTGGGCGTAGGTCAGCTCACCGAAATGCCGGCCGAACCTGACCTGCCCCGCGTGATCCAGCACCTGGTCCCGAAAGAAGATCACCTTGTACCGGTGCAGGGCATCGGTGAGCCGGGCGACGGTGGCCTCGTCCAACGGCTGGGAAAGGTCGACGCCGTCAATTTCAGCACCGATGTGGCCAGCGACCGGACGGACGGACAGTTCAGTGCGCTCAGCAGCGACAGTCATCGAGGCAGCCCCTTTTAGATGGCGCGAGCATTTACCAGGGAATAGGCGACCCGAATTGCGTGCAGATACGCGTACGGGCGAGGAATTCAGCGGCCGTCACGAGGACGGCCAGCTCAGGCCGGGTAACCGCGAACTCAGCCGAGACGACGGCGAGCGGTCACCCGCCGATACAGCACCCGCGGCAACACGCCACTGCCGGATTCGCATCGGTCACCAGTCCATCGTGTGCGCCGGCCGCGAGCATGTCAATTTATGCACCACGTGAATTTAAGTATTCGTCATCGTGTTCTGGAGCGGTCGGGATCAGGTCCACCGGCGCAACAGTCGACGTTCGCCCAGCCCGAGCAGGCTGTCGGTGAGCTTGCCGAGCAAGGCCAGCAGCACGATGGCGAGCAGGAGGATGTCGGTACGGCCGGTGTTCTGGCTGTCGATCAGGAGAAAACCCAGCCCGATCGAGGAGGCGATCAGCTCCGCCGCCACCAGGAACAGCCAGCCCTGCGCCAACCCCAGGCGCAGTCCGGCCAGCGTGGCCGGGGCAATGGCCGGCAGCTGCACCCGCAGGAAGAGCCGCAGTCCGGAGCGCCCGTAGGCTCGGCCGACCTCGACGAGGTGCGGATCCACGTGGGCCAACGCCGCGGCGACGGTCGTGTAGACGGGGAAGAACGCGCCGATCGCAACCAGCACGATCTTCGGCGTCTCCCCGATGCCCAACCAGAGCAGCAACAACGGCACCCACGCCAACGACGGCACCGCGCGCACGGCCTGGATCGAGGGGGCCAGCAGGGCGCGGGCCGGAGCCGAGAGGCCGACCAGGCCACCGAGCACCAGCCCGCCGCCGGCTCCCGCCACGAAGCCGAGCAGCACCCGCTGGCTGCTGATCGCCACGTGACGCCACAGCTCACCCCGCCGGACCAGCTCGGACAGCGCCCCGAGCACGGCTGCGGGAGTGGGCAACTGCGACGCGGTGAACTCCCCCGACGTGGCCAGCCACTGCCAGACCAGCACACCGAGCACGGGAACGACGAGCCCGAGCGCGGCGGCGACCACCGACCGGCGCAGTCGGCCACGGACCGTCGGTGCCGCCAGGTCCGTATCGTGCGTGGCGGCGTCGGCGACGGGCTCGGTGAGCGTCACGAGCCGCCCGACTTCTTGGCCTCGGTGGCGAAGCGCGGTTCGAAGAGGCTCTCCAGCGCCCCGGTGGTGTCCTGCTCGGAGCGCACCAGCCCGCCGGACACCAGCAGCGGCACGAGCCTGGCCAGGACGGCGTGCTGCGCGGGGCCGGGCACCGGGTCGATGTCGAGCTTCGTGCGGGTCTGCAGCTGCCGGCGGGCGACGTCGGGGCTGAGCTTGGCCGCGGTCGCGAGCGTCTGCACGGCGCCGTCGGGGTTCTGCGCGATCCAGGCCCTGGCCCGCTCGTATGCCCGCACCACGGCCTGGGCGAGCTGCGGCTTTGCGGCCAGGAAGTCCTCGTTGGCGTTGAGGAAACCGTAGGAGTTGAAGTCCAGGTTGCGGTACACCAGCCGGGATCCGGCCTCCAGCTCCGTCTGCGCCATGAACGGGTCAAGCCCCGCCCAGGCCGCCACGTCGCCGCGCTCCAGCGCCGTCTTCCCGTCGGCGTGCTGCAGGTTGACGATCTCCACGTCCGCCTTGCTCAAGCCCGCGGCCGCGAGCGCCTGCAGCAGGAAGAAGTAGGGGTCGGTGCCCAGCGTCGCGGCAATTTTCTGCCCGCGCAGCTGCGCGACGCCGGTGACCGGCGAGTTCTTCGCAACCACGATGGCCGACCATTCCGGCTGGCTGTAGATGTCGATGGTCCGGATCGGCGAGCCGTTGGCCCTGGCCAGCAGCGCGGGGGTGCCGGCGGTGGAGCCGATGTCGATCACGTGCGCCCGCAGGTTCTCGTTGGCCTTGTTGCTGCCCTGGGAGAGCACCCACTGCACGGATCCGGGCCCCAGCTGCTGCTCCAGCCAGCCTTGTTCCTTGATGACCAGGCTTTCCGGGTTGTAGTAGGCGTAGTCCAGGCGCACCTGCACAGCGGGTGGGGACCCGGCGGCGACCGAACCGTCGGCGTTCTCGCCCTGTGCGCAGCCGGCCAGCAGCCCGAGCACGGCGACGAGCACCCCGACTCGGGCGAGGATGGAAATACGGGTCATGGCCGGTCTCCTCGAGGCTGGTGAGGGCGGTAGCGGCTGGAACATCAAACGGGGCGCGCCGTCGCGCGGGGCACGCCGAGCCGGTCGAGCAGGTCGGCCCGCAGCGCGGTCAGCCGCGGGTCCGCGCGGTCGCGTGGTCGCTGGCCCGGTACCCGCACGGCGTACCGGATGTCCGCCCCCGCGGCGAGGGCCTGGTCGGCGGCGAGCAGCACGACGCGGTCGGCGAGTCGCAGCGCCTCCTCGACGTCGTGGGTGACCAGCATGATCGTGGCGCCCGAGGAGCGCTGCAGGTCGTCCACGAGCTCCTGCATCCGCAGCCGGGTCAGCGCGTCCAGCGCGGCGAGTGGCTCGTCCAGCAACAGCACACCCGGCCGCCGTACCAGCGCTCGCGCCAGTGCGGCACGTTGCGCCATCCCGCCGGACACCTCACGGGGGCGGTGCCGGGCGAACGCGGCGAGCCCGACCACGTCGAGCCACCGTGCGACCTCGGCGTTCCCCTCGGTACGCGGCGTCGAGTCGGGCAGCCCGAAGGCGACGTTCGCCGCGAGGGACCGCCACGGCAGCAACCGCGGCTCCTGGAAGACCACCGCCGCTCGCGGCTCGATGCCGGTGACCCGGCGCCCGCCAACCAGGACCTCCCCGGCCGTCGGCCGGTCCAGTCCCGCGACCAGCCGCAACAGCGTCGACTTCCCGCTCCCCGACGCCCCCAGCAGCGCGACCACCTCACCCGCGCCGACCTCCAGATCGATGCCGGCCAGCACGGTGCGTGACTCGCCGCCGGATCCGAACACCCGCGACACCCGCCGCAGCTCCACGGGTACCGCCGGCACACGCGTATCTAGGTCACTCACAAGTGGCTCTCTCGGGGCGAAGGGGCGACGAGCGGACGAGACTCAGTCCGAACAGGCCGCGCTGGCGACATAGCCGAAGTCGACCCACGGCCTGGCCGCTAGACAGTCGCGCTGCGCCACCCGATCACGCTATGTGCCGAATGCCCGCTTAGCAATGGCACGCGCGTCAGGGGCTGGTTCTTCCGCGGCAGCATGATGGATCCGCACGGCGCCTGACTCTAGATTGCCAGAATCAACGATTCACGCGGTCCTTGGGGTTCTGAAACTACGTGACCGCTGGATTTCCCGTGTTCCGCACCGTCTCCTGCCCAAGACTTGGTGGTGGACCGCGGCTCTTGGAGCCGCGCAGAGCGACTGAACGAAGGAGCGCTGATGTCGACCACACCGACGCCAGCCGTGCAGACCAGGGCCGTTCGCTTCGACCGTTACGGCGGGCGCGAGGTGCTGTCGGTGCGCGACGTTCCCATGCCTCGGCCCGGTGACGGCGAGGTTCTCGTCGAGGTGCGGGCCGCGGGCATCAACCCGGGCGAAGTGATCATCCGTTCGGGCGCGCTGCACGAGCGGTTGCCGGCCACCTTTCCTTCCGGTGAGGGCAGCGATCTCGCCGGGGTTGTGCTCGAGACCGGGCCGGGAGTCGAGGAGTTCGGCACCGGCGACGCGGTCCTCGGTTTCTCCTGGACCCGCTCGAGCCATGCCGCGCACACCGTCGTCCCGCTGACCCAGCTCATTGCGAAGCCGGATGCGTTGCCCTGGGAGGTCGCCGGGGCGCTGTACGTCGCCGGCTTGTCCGCCTTCGCCGCGGTCCGTGCCGTAGATCCGGGTCCGGGCGATGTCGTCGCCGTGTCGGGGGCAACGGGCGGAGTCGGCACCCTGGTCGTGCAGTTGCTCGCGCGGCGCGGGGTGACAGTGCTCGGGATCGCGTCCCGTTCGAGCGCAAGGTCGCTGACCGCGCACGGGGCGATTGCCGTCGAGTACGGCGACGGCCTCGGCGAACGCCTGCGCGCCGCCGCCCCGGATGGGCTCGACGCGTTCATCGACCTCTTCGGGCCCGAGTACGTGCGCCTCGCCGCCGATCTCGGCGTGCGGCCGCACCGCATCGAGACCATCGTCGTCTCCCCCGCCGCGGTCGAGCTCGGCGTGCGGATGGACGGCGCCGGGGCCGTCTCCGCGCCGGAGGCACCGCAAGTGCTGCGGGAGCTGGCCGACCTGCTCGCCTCGGGTGCCCTCGAGCTCCCGATCGCCGCGACGTATCCGCTCGACCGCGTCGCCGACGCGTTCGAGGAACTCGAGCGCCGACACACGCTCGGCAAGATCGTGCTCCTGCCCTGACGGCGCCCGACGATTGACGCTCTTGTCAGCCGTTGGGATCGCCTCGGTCACCGGCGGCGGCTCGTCGTGCTTGATCGCGGATCGACCAGGTAATCACCGGACACGAGAGTTCCCGCCTGTTTGATCTGGCGAAAGACGGGGCTGACCTCCATGCTCTCCACGCCCGTCAAGGTGCCGACCCGATCAGAGGTGAAGTCGAACAGCTCGTCGAGATTGCGGAAGTGCACGGTCGCGTGAAGGTTGTACCGGCCGGACAGGGCAGCCACGAATCCCACCTCGGGCAGCTGCGCCAGCGCCGCCCCGACGGTCTTGATCTCGGAAGGGTGCACACGCAGCCACAAGTTCGATCGGACCTGGTAGCCCAAAGCGGCTGGCGCAATCTCGACATGGATGTACGCGAGTTGGTGTGCCAGCAGAGTCTGCAGACGGCGCGATGTCCGTCCTGGGGTGAGGTCGGCCGCGGCCGCAAGGTCGACGAGACTGGCGCGCCCGTCGGCGGCGAGTGCGGCGAGCAGCTTGTCGTCGTGGACGCTCAGTTGGATCGGTTCCTGGTTGACGATCGGTGCGTCGAGGACGGGACTGTCGCCGGAACCGAGGGCCAACTCCTGCTCCGGGGTCAGGAAGCCACTCAGCGCGGCCCAGTACCTCCCCCGCCCGCCGAGAAACTTGCGCAGCACAACCGAGGCTTCCAGGTCGATCACGGACGCGGCACGTGGGAGTTTGTGACCGAGCAGGTCGTCTCGCTGCTCCTGGGACCGCGATCGCACCGCGCAGGTGACCTCGGAGCCGGCGCCGCTCAGCGCGACCCAACTGACGTCGTCGCGTTGCGCGAGAGCCTCCGCAAGAGCGGTACCGCTGCCCGGCCGGCATCGCAAGCGCACCATCCACTGGCTCTGCCCGAGTGCTCCGGGGTCGACGACCCCGATCACGCGCACGACGCCCTGACGCACCATCCGCCGGTAGCGGCGACCCACAGTCGGTTCGGACAACCCGAGCACAGCCGCCATCGCGGCAAACCCAATACGCGGGTCGACCTGCAGGGCGCGAAGGATCCGCACGTCATCCGACTCCAAGTTGACAGAACTGAGCGTCTGCGCGGTCTTCATAGCGCCGATGCTACAAAAACGTCGGATCCCCGGCGTTCCGCACCGTCACCTGCCCGAGACTGACCAGCAAGGCAACCAGCGACCCCAGCCCACCCAGGAGGTGCAGGATGCGAGTGCTTCTGACCGGCGCCACCGGCTTCATCGGCTCCTATCTCGTCCCGGAGCTCATCGACGCGGGCCATCACGTGGTCGGGCTCAGCCGTTCGGACGCGGGCGCCGAGGCGCTCACCCGTGCCGGAGCGGACGTCTGCCGAGGCGACGTGAACGACCTGGACTGCCTGCGCACCCCAGCGGCGGCGGCCGACGGCGTCATCCACGCGGCCTTCAACCACGACTTCGCCAACCTGAAGGAACACAGCGAGCACGACCGCGCGGTCATCGCGACGCTGGGCGAACTACTGGCCGGCTCGGACCGGCCGCTCGTCGTCTCCTCCGGCACGGGCCTCGCCCGGTCGAAGGCCGGCGGCCCGGTGGTGGAGACCGACGACCACGTCACCTCGGCCGAGTTCCCCCGCGCGGCCACCGAGGAGGCGGCCGACGCCCTGATCGACAAGGGCGGGCGCGTGATGGTGCTGCGACTGCCGCAGGTGCACGACACGCACCATCAGGGCCGGATCGCACAACACATCCAATTGGCGCGGCAGAAGGGCCGGGTGGCGTATGTCGGCGAGGGCAAGAACCGCGTGCCGGCCGCGCACGTCTCCGATGTCGTCCGGCTCTACCGGCTGGCGCTGGAGAAGGGCCAGGCAGGCGCGCGCTACCACGCTGTCGGCGAGGAAGGTGTTGCCCTGCGCGACATCGCCGAGGTGATCGGTGCGGGGCTGAAGATGCCGGTCGCGTCGATCACCCCGAAGGAGGCACCGGAGTACTTCGGCTGGCTGGCTCAGCTCGCCACAATCGATCTCGCGGCCGCCAGCGCCCTGACCCGCCAACAGCTGGGCTGGGACCCCACCGGGCCCGACCTGCTCACCGACCTGGGCAACATGGACTACAGCGTGGCCTAGCCCACAATTCGGATGGCCCCGGTTGCTCAGTCACGGCGTGTCCTTCGCCGTGGTCAGCTCGACCACCGCGCGCGTGTTGCTCAGATCGAAATCATTAGATGCTAATTCTTGCATCGCCGTCAACGCGGTGCGGGGCAAGACTCGGGAGCGTCCAGAGCACTCCCGAGGAGGCAGACATGCACGCCACCCGCACCGAGAAAGCCGGCGACGTACTGGCTGTGGTGAGCCAGAGCGGACCGACCGTGTCGTTCTTCGACGCCGCGTCCGACCAGCACCTCGGCACCATCGAGGTACTGGCTGAACCACACGAGCTGTGCTTCGACCCCACCCACCGGTTGCTGTGGTGCGCCAACACCTATTACTCCGGCTACTACCACGCGAACTCGGGCGGTCGCAGCGAACTCACCGTGATCGACCCGGATACGCGCAGCATCGTGGAGATCATCGACCTCGCACCGGAGCTGGCGCCGCACGGCCTGAGCCTCGACGCCGAGCGCGGTCGACTGTATGTGAGCGTGGAGGCTGGTGCGGATCGCGGCGGCGGAGTGGTGGTCGTCGACACCCGCACGCGGCGGGCGATCGGGCGGATCGACACCGGCGCGCCGGGCCCGCACTGGTTCGTCGCCAGCCCGGACGGCACCATCGGTTACGCCAGCAACAAGGAAGCGCCGTTCCTGTCCGTCGTCGATCTCATCGACGGTGAGATGGTCGATCAGATCGAGATCCCCGGCGGCGAAGGTCTAGCCGTGTCCGAGGACGGCTCCCGCGTCTACGTCGCGGCGCCCTACGCCTCCTTCGGCGGTGCCGCACCCACCGCGCCCACCGGTATCCGCGTCATCGACACACAGGCCCGGTCTGTCGTCGCCGTGCTGCCCACCGACAATGTCGTGGTCCCGACACATCTGACCGTCGGCGGGAAAGTGCTCGCGGGCGAAGTTCGGATGGCATCGGCCGCCGCGCCGGAGTCCGGTCGGCGCGAGCTAGGGACGCTGCAGGCGCCCGGACTCCTGACCGTGTTCTCGGCGCACAGCCACGACCGACTGGGCTCGGTCGAGGTAGGCCGCTGTCCGCTCACCATCACCTCATCAGCCGACGGATCACTCGGCTACGTCGCATCCGTCATCGACTCCACCGTCGACGTCATCGACCTGAGCTCGATGAACCGGCTCGCTCGTCTCGACATCAAGCGCCTCGGCGAACCCGGCGCGCACGGCTTGGCCTACATCCCCAAAGCGGTCTGAGAGCAACTCTCGCCGCTACGGCGCGCCGCGACCGTGCGGCGATCAATCCGATGACCCCTGTCGCCGAGGAAGGCCTGTTGGATCACCGCACAACGCATCGAAGCGTCCGGCGGGCAGAGTCTGTAGCTTTCAGCCCTCACGAGCGTGGCCGGGGACCTCGACCACGGTCTTTCCCGGACCCGGCGTGGCCTGCTCGGCGACCATGCGCGGCACGTCCTCGAAGTCGTACACCGTCCCGACCGGTGTGGTGACCGCGCCGGTGGTGGCCAACTCGACAAGCTCGGCCCACACCGCCGCTTCGGCCGCGGGGTCTTCGAGCGGTGTGGCGAGGACGCCGCTGACGGTGTAGTTGCGCAGCAGCAGGTCCATCGGATCGAGCGGCAGCGGCTGGCCACTCGC
>Ga0137415_10000881_pt1 | contig 29337 bp, 24 predicted proteins | sample CZODoug3_1_1_16f_FD_183082 | JGI IMG/M metagenome (GOLD analysis project Ga0137415, IMG submission 183082) | Vadose zone soil fungal communities from Angelo Coast Range Reserve, California, USA - CZODoug3_1_1_16fungal (Hybrid Assembly) | ecosystem: Environmental > Terrestrial > Soil > Vadose...
AATGGCCTGGGAATCATCGTATCTCCACCGATGGGCAAGACCGTGCTCGAGCATGCGCGCATGTGGCTCTTGCCCGACGGCCGCGTCGTTGTGGTGCTGATCTCCTCGGGCGGCAACACGCGCGACAAGGTGCTGCGCCCGAGCCGCCGCTTTTCCCAGGCGGAGCTCGACGCCACCGCGGACTTTCTGAATCGCCACTATTCCGGGTGGACGCTGGAGACGATTCGCGAGGATTTGTTGCACAAGCTGGCCAACGAGCGAGAGCGTTACGAAGGCCTTGTGCAGAGCGCGCTGACGCTCTGCGACCCGGCCGTCTTCGGCGACGACCTGGCGCGCCAAGTGCACGTGGAGGGCACCGCCCAAATGGTCGGCGCCGTCGACTTCGCCAGCCAGGCGGAGTTGCGCGACCTGCTCGAAGCCATCGAGGAGAAGCATCGCCTCGTGACCGTGCTGAACGCCTGCATCGAAACTCCCGAGCCCGTGCACGTGCAGATTGGCGTGAAGGAAATTTCCGAGCGCGGGGAGAATCTCGCGCTCATCAGCGCGCCCTATACGAGGAACGATCTCGCGCAAGGTTCGCTGGGCGTTCTCGGTCCCACGCGCATGCATTACGAACGCGCCATGACCGCGGTGGCGTACGTGGCCCAGCTCTTCAGCGAAGCGCTGAGTAAAATTTAATCATCCCGGCAGAAAGAGGCACACCGTGTTGGACAAGGACTTTGACATGACCATCGATCCCGACGACTCTGGCGGACCTGACCAGAGCCCAGAGGCCAAGACCGTTGCCGCTGATTCGGCGATGGCCGATGCCGAAGTCGCTAAGCTGGTTGCCGATCTGCATGATTTGCAGCAGACGTTGTTGCGGCGCCAAGCGGACTTTGACAATTACCGCAAGCGCATCGAAAGAGAGCGCGCCGACGATTCCAAGCGCTATACCGCGCGTGTGGTCGAAGCGCTCATTCCCATCATCGACGGTTTCGAGCACGCGCTCGCCGCGCACCGCGAGGCCGAGTATGAGAATTACCGCAAGGGTTTCGAGCTGATCTACAAGCAGCTCGTCGACAACCTCGCCAAGCTCGGCGTCGAGCGCATCGAGCCGCTCGGCCAGCGTTTCGATCCGCACTCGCACCAGGCGATGGATCGCACGGAAACCAACGCGGCCGAGGACGGCACCATCCTGCAGGTGTATCAGCCCGGCTACGTTTTTCACGGGCGCGTGCTGCGCCCCGCGATGGTCCGTGTAGCGGTACACGCAACCCCGGCATCAAAAGGTAGCGTGCACTAGAGCCGTTCTTGGTGATTAACTCTCAGTAGGAGCAACGATGCCGCAACTGCGTGACTCTTACGATCCGTGCAGACATCGCTTTTTGCGCAACGAACCAGATTCAGTTTAACCTTGCCTCCAGGTAGTTTTGACTAACAACTAAAAACTAGGAACTAAAAATAGGAAAATGGCAAAGACCCATCAACGCGATTATTACGAAGTGTTAGGCGTCACGCGCACGGCCTCGGTCGATGACATCAAGGCCGCCTACCGCAAGTGCGCGCTGAAGTGGCACCCGGACCGCCATCCGCAAGACAAGGCCGAGGCTGAGGTGAAATTCAGAGAAAGCACCGAAGCCTACAGCGTGCTCAGCGACTCGCAAAAGCGCCAGATCTACGACACCTACGGCCATTCCGGGCTTTCCGGCGCGGGCGGTGGCGTGGACTTCAGCGGCACCATCTTCCAGGACTTCCACGATATTTTCGGCGACTTCTTCGGCTTCGAGGATCTTTTCTCCGGGGCGCGGCGCGGCGGGCGCAGCCGCCGCTCGCAGCGCGGCTCCGATTTGCGCTACGACATGACGCTGACCTTTGAGGAAGCCGCTACCGGCGTCAACACCAAGATCAAAATCCCGCGCCAGGAATTTTGCGGCGCTTGCAACGGCACCGGCGCGAAGGCTGGAACCGGCGTGGTCGCTTGCCAGACGTGCGGCGGCCGCGGCCAGCTCGCCTATCAGCAGGGGTTTTTCACCATCACCCGCACCTGCCCGGCCTGCCAGGGCGCCGGCCAAATCATCAAGGAGCGCTGCATCGAATGCCGCGGGCAAGGCCGCATCGAGAAGGAAAGAACCATCGAGCTGCGCATTCCTCCCGGCGTGGACACAGGAACGCGCCTGCGCGTGCAGGGCGAAGGCGAACCGGGCCCCAACGGTGGACCCACCGGCGATTTGTACGTCGTACTCGAGGTCAAGGAGCACCCGTTCTTCGAGCGTCGCGGTGCCGACCTGTACTGCACCATTCCCATCAGCATCGCGCAAGCCGCGCTCGGCGCGGAGCTGCAAGTGCCCGGCTTGGGCGGCGACGAAAAGTTGAAAATCCCAGAAGGCACCGAAAGCGGCGCGGTGTTTCGCATTCGCGGCAAGGGTTTGGCGGACCCGCACGGCGGCGGCAAAGGCGATTTGTACTATCACGTGCGTGTGCTGACGCCCACCAAACTCACGCGCGAACAGCGCAAGCTCGTGGAGCAGCTCGGCGCATCGCTCAAAGTCGAGAACAAGCCCGCCGAGCGCGGCTCCTCGCTCTTTGACAAAGTCAAAGACATCTTCGGGTAATTTGGAGTGCGGGAGTCTCGCTCTCGCTTTCACGGCGTCAAAATGACTTCGCTTTGCAGCCGTCGAGTACGCTTGCAGCCCCCGCTCAACCCTGTAGCGCAGGGCGCAGTCTTCGCAGCCTGCGGCTTTTCCCTGCCGGTGTGTGCGATTGGGATAGAATCTGCACGTGCGGCGACGCTTTTTCGTTGAACAATTCACAGGTAACACCGCGGTGATTGAAGGCGACACTGCGCACCACCTCGGCCGCGTCCTGCGCGCACAAGAGGGCCAGCTTTACGAACTGAGCGATGGCCAACGCGTGTGGCTGGGGCGGATCGAAAAGGTCGCTCGCGAACGCGTTGAATTCGCGCTGCTCGAGGAAATTCCCGCGCATCCGCCGACTATCGATCTGACGCTGCTTCTCTCCATCGTGAAATTCGACGCCTTCGAGTGGGCCATCGAAAAAGCCACCGAACTCGGCGTGAGCACCATCGTGCCTCTCGCCGCCGCGCGCAGCGAAAAAGGCTTGCTCGCCGCGGCAGGGAAGCGCGCCGAGCGTTGGAAGAAAATTCTCGCCGAAGCCTCGCAGCAATCGCGCCGCGCCCGGTGTCCCGTGCTGCAAAGCGTGTCGCAGCCCGCGGAAGCCTTCGCCGCACGCGCCACCGGTCCCGTAAAGATCCTGCTCTCCGAACAGCCTGACGCTCCGTCCCTTCGTCAAATCCTCCAGGCCGAGCCACCCCGCCAGCAAGCCGTCCTCGCTATCGGCCCCGAAGGCGGCTGGACCGACGCCGAGTTTGCCGCCGCGCACGCCTCCGGTTTCCGCGAAGCCTCGCTCGGCAAACTGATTCTGCGCACCGAAACCGCTATCGTCGCCGCCCTCGCCTCCGTCAACTACGCCCTCGGCGAATGAATCGCGCTCCATGAAGGTCGCGAGGACCTCAACCGAGCGCTGCTCGAAACGTTGCGTTTAGGGCAACACCTTGCCTCGCCCCGGAATCCAAGTAGCAACGCCGAACATCCAACGGTGTAGCACAGGGCAACACCGCCGGAAACCAAATCTAGCGCGGCGCGTTACCCCCGTGCTATAAATACTTGGCAGCCAAAAATGGACAGCGCGGAAGAGAAACTACCTCCGACTTCAGCGATTCCGGACAACCCAGACCCGGCTTCGCCCTCGAATAATGCCTCGCCCTCGGGGTCGCCCGCCGCTCACTCCTTGCGCAACGAAATTCGTGTCTGGACCCGCGATCTGCTCATCGCCATCGGGCTTGCGCTGGTCATCATCGTGTTCCTCTACCAGCCCGTAAAAGTCGAAGGCACCAGCATGGCGCCGCTGCTCTCCGATCAGGAGCGCATCTTCATCAACAAATTCGTCTATCGCTTCGAGCCCATCGAGCGCGGCGACGTGGTTGTCTTCTGGTATCCGCTGGACCGCACAAAATCTTTTATCAAGCGTGTGGTCGGGCTGCCCGGCGAGGTGGTCGAGATTCGCCAGGGAATCGTGTATGTTGATGGCACGCCGCTGGCGGAGCCTTACGTGCCGCCGCAATACGAGGATCTGAGCGATTTCGGACCGGTGCGTGTGCCGCGCGACAGTTATTTTGTTATGGGCGATCACCGCATCAGCTCCAACGATTCGCGCGTCTTCGGCCCGGTGCCCAGCCGCTTCATCTACGGCCGCGCGGTGTTTGCTTATTGGCCGGTGGACCACTTCGGTTCGCTTTCCGCCACTTCGACCACGGAAGCGAAGACGAAATGAGCCTGCAAGTTTTCAGAATGAACACGGGAGGACACACTGACGGAAGTTCCGCACCGAACCGCGATTCTCGCGCTGGAAGACGGGCGCGTCTTTAACGGCCGCGCGGCCGGCGCGATCACGCGCCGCGGCGGCGAAGTCGTTTTCAACACCAGCCTCACCGGATATCAGGAAGTTTTCACCGACCCCAGTTATGCCGGGCAGATTGTCTGCCTCACTTATCCGCACATCGGAAATGTTGGCGCCAACCTCGAGGACGAAGAGGCGAAAAAGCCTTACATCGAGTCATTGGTGGTGCGCGAATTCTCGCAGGTCAGCTCCAATTGGCGATCGGCGGAAACCGCGCAGCTATATCTCAATCGCCACAAAATTCCCGCCATCTGGGATATCGACACGCGCGCGCTGGTGCGCCACATTCGCAAAGTCGGTGCGCTGCGCGGCTTTGTCGCTACCGACGGCACGCCCGCGGACCAGTTGATTCACGAAGCCAAGCAACTGCCGAGCATGGCTGGGCAGGAGCTAGCCAGCCGCGTGAGCTGCGCGAAAACGTACATGTGGAACACCGGCTCGATTGATTTGGCCACTTCGCCCTGGGCCGAGCAAATGGGCGAAGCGGGAGCCGGCGGCGAAGCGCGCACTTTTCGGGTCGTCGCGTACGATTTCGGCATCAAGCAAAACATTTTGCGCCTGCTAGTGGACCATCACTGCGAAGTTGCCGTCGTCCCTGCGCAAACCAGCGCAGAGGAAGTCCTCGGGATGGGCGCCGACGGCGTATTTCTATCCAACGGCCCAGGCGATCCCGAGCCAGTCGATTACGCCGTGGAAAATATCCGCAAGCTAATCGGACGCGTCCCAGTGTTCGGCATTTGCCTCGGCCACCAGTTGTGCGGCCTCGCGCTCGGCGGAAAAACCTTCAAGCTGAAATTCGGCCATCACGGTTCGAATCATCCCGTAAAGAATTTGCTGACCGAGCAAGTGGAAATCACCGCGCAGAATCACGGTTTTTGCGTGGATCCGGATTCGCTCCCTTCCAAAGATGTAGAAATCACGCACATAAACTTGAACGATCAAACCAATGAAGGAATGCGCCACAAATCCCACCCGCTCTTCAGCGTGCAATATCACCCCGAAGCCAGCCCCGGCCCCCACGATTCGCATTACTTGTTCACGCAATTCATCGATTTGATGAAGGAATTTCAGAAGCCGGGAAGTTCACGGAAGTGATGGTCCATGCCGAAGCGTAAGGACATCAAGAAGATTCTGATTATCGGCTCCGGGCCGATCGTGATCGGGCAGGCTTGCGAGTTCGATTATTCCGGGGCGCAGGCTTGCAAGGCTTTGAGGGCTGAGGGCTACAAGGTCATTCTGGTGAACTCGAATCCGGCGACGATCATGACTGATCCGGAGCTGGCCAACCGCACCTACATCGAACCGCTGACCAAGGAGTATCTCGAGGAAATTATCGCAAAGGAAAAACCGGATGCGCTGCTGCCCACCGTTGGCGGGCAGACGGCGCTGAATCTTTCCGTGGAATTGAGTGAAGGCGGGATTCTCGAAAAATACAAAGTGGAGATGATTGGCGCATCGCTGCGCGCTATCAAAGTCGCGGAAGACCGGCTGTGGTTCAAGGACGCCTGCCGCAAGATTGGGCTGGAAGTGCCGGCCTCGGCGCTGGTGAATAACGCGCAGGATGCGCTGCGCCTTTGCGATCAACTTGGATTTCCGCTCGTGATTCGGCCGTCGTTCACCCTCGGCGGAACTGGCGGCTCGATTGCCTACAACCGCGAGGAATTTGGCGAGGCCATTGCCCATGCGCTGGACATGAGCCCGGTGCATGAGGCGCTGGTCGAGGAGTCGGTGCTCGGCTGGAAGGAATATGAACTCGAAGTGATGCGCGACTTTCGCGACAATTTCGTGGTCATCTGCACGATTGAAAATTTCGACCCCATGGGCGTTCATACCGGCGATTCCATCACCGTAGCGCCCGCGCAGACACTCACCGACAAGGAATTTCAGCGTATGCGCGATGCCGCTGCCGCGATTATTCGCGAGGTCGGCGTCGAAACCGGCGGATCGAACGTGCAGTTTGCGGTCAATCCGGAAAATGGCCGCATGGTGGTGATCGAGATGAACCCGCGCGTCTCGCGCAGCTCGGCGCTGGCCAGCAAAGCCACGGGATTCCCGATTGCCAAAATTGCCGCGCGGCTCGCGGTGGGTATGGCGCTGGACGAAATTCCGAACGATATCACCAAGAAGACCCCGGCGTGCTTTGAGCCGACGATTGATTACGTAGTCGTGAAAATTCCCAAGTGGCAATTCGAGAAATTTCCAGGCGCGGACACCACGCTTGGCACACAGATGAAATCGGTCGGCGAAGTGATGGCCATCGGCCGCACGTTCAAGGAAGCGCTGCAGAAGGGAATTCGCTCGCTTGAGCCGCATACGCCGTGGCGCGCCCCCGCGGAAACGCCGGATTCGCTCCTGCGCGAAAAACTGTCCACGCCCAGGCCGGATCGTATTCACTGGCTTTTGACTGCGGTGGAGCGCGGATTGCACGCGGAAGAGATTTGCGAGCTGACGAAAATCGATCCGTGGTTCATTCACCAGATCGAAGAATTGAACGCCATGAACCGGCGCGCGGCCGGCGTGACCGTGGAAACGGCATCGCGCGAATTGCTGCGCGAAGTGAAGCGCCACGGGACAAGCGATGAATACCTGGCGCAGATTTGGAAGACAACCCCCGCGGCGGTGCGTTTGCAACGCGCGCGCTATGGTGTTGCGCCGGTTTTCAAGCGCGTGGACACGTGCGCCGCGGAATTTGAATCGTTCACGCCTTATATGTACTCGACGTACGAGGATGAGGACGAATCCGACGCGCAGCCGGGGCCGAAAATCATGATCCTGGGCAGCGGGCCGAACCGCATCGGGCAGGGAATCGAGTTCGACTACTGCTGCTGCCATGCTTCGTTTGCGCTTCACGAAGACGGCTACGAAACGATCATGGTGAATTGCAATCCGGAGACGGTGTCGACCGATTACGACACTTCGGACCGCCTGTACTTCGAGCCGCTCACTCTCGAGGACGTGCTGGCGATTGTCGAGCGCGAGAAGCCGCAAGGCGTGGTCGTGCAGTTCGGCGGGCAGACCCCGCTCAACCTCGCGCTGGAACTGAAGCGCAACGGCGTACCGATTATCGGCACGACGCCGGAATCAATTGACCTGGCGGAAGACCGCCGGCGCTTCGGCCGCTTGCTCGACGAGCTAAAGATTCCGCAACCGCGCAATGCCACCGCGCTAATTCCGGAAGAAGCGGCGCGCGTGGCCGGAGAAATTGGGTTGCCAGTTCTCGTACGGCCAAGTTACGTGCTGGGCGGACGCGCGATGGTCATCGCGTATGACGTGAACACCGTGCAGGAATATGTGGCGCAGGCGGCCATGATGGGGCCGGCGCGCCCGGTGCTGATCGATCAATTTCTGGAAGAAGCCACGGAAGTCGATGTGGACGCGCTGGCCGACGGTACCGACGTGGTCATCGGCGGGATTATGGAACACATCGAAGAAGCGGGTGTGCATTCCGGCGATTCTTCGTGTGTGTTGCCGCCGGTCAGCTTGACGCCTGCGGTGCTGGACTCTATTCGCGAATACACCAAGCGCCTGGCGCTGGCGCTGAAAGTGGTCGGACTGATGAATGTGCAGTACGCGATTCAGCGCGACACGGTGTACGTGCTGGAAGTAAATCCGCGCGCTTCGCGCACCGTGCCGTTTGTCAGCAAGGCGACGGGTGTGCCGCTGGCGAAAGTAGCCGCGCGCTTGATGGCCGGGAAGAGATTGGCGGACATGAATTTGCCGCTGGTGCGGCACAACGGCGTTTCGGAGATCGCCGTGCACGAATTTTATTCGGTGAAGTCGCCGGTGTTCCCCTTCAACAAATTCCGCGGCGTGGACACGATTCTAGGACCGGAAATGCGCTCCACGGGCGAAGTGATGGGCATCTCCAGTTCCTACGGGCAGGCATTCGCGAAAGCGCAGCTTGCGGCCGGGCAAAAGCTGCCGCGCAAAGGAACCGTCTTTCTCAGCGTAAATGACCGCGACAAGCGGCACGTTGGTGCGCTGGGGAAGGATTTGCATGCGCTGGGCTTTCAGTTGCTGGCGACACGCGGAACTTGCGCGGCGTTGGCAGCCGCGGGCGTGGAGGCGGAATCGGTTTTCAAGGTGAATGAGGGGCGGCCGAACATTGTGGACCTGGTCAAGACAGGTAAAATCGATTTGGTAATCAACACGCCCCTGGGCCGCGAGTCGTTCTACGATGAGAAGTCGATTCGCCGAGCGGCGATTCGCTACAATATTCCCTGCATCACCACGCTGGCGGCGGCGCACGCGGCGGCGCGCGGGATTCGCGCGCTGGTGGAGCAGAGCACGGAAGTGGCGGCGCTGCAAGATTTGCACAAACGCAAGGTAGCGGCTTCCGGCGGGCCACCGGCAGCAGGAGACTGAGCGATGGATTTCAGTGGAGTGTTTGCGGCACTGACCACACCGTTCGCGGCGGATGATTCCGTCGCGCTTGCGGACTTAAAGCAAAACATTCAACGATATAACGCCACAGACTTGGCGGGTTACGCGGTGCAAGGCTCGACAGGCGAATCGGTGTTGCTGTCGCGCGCGGAGTGGGACAGCGTGCTGGTGGCCGCGAAAGAGGCAGCGAGTCCGCAGAAACGGTTGCTTGCGGGCACCGGTGTCGAGTCCACCGCCGAAACGATTTCACGCAGCAAACGCGCCGCGGAATTGGGTTATCACGCGGCGTTGGTTAAGACGCCCTACTACTACAAACCGGTTTACAAGCCGGAAGTTTTCATCGCGCACTACCGGCGCGTGGCGGACGCTTCGCCGATTCCGGTGCTGCTGTATTCCGTGCCGCAATTCACCGGGATTTCGCTGGAGGCGCCGGAAGTGGCGGTGCTTGCAGAGCATCCGAATATCATCGGGATCAAGGAAAGTTCGGGGCACGTACAGCGCGTCGGAGAGATGGTTGCGGCGACACCGGCTTCGTTTCAGGTGTTGACGGGAGGCGCGGGCGTGCTGCTGCCGTCGCTAACGGTTGGCGCGAAGGGCGCGATCTTAGCGCTGGCTAGCGCGCTGCCGGAAAAGTGCGCCGAGCTTTATGAAGTTACGCGGCGCGGACAGTTGGAAACGGCGCGGGAGCTTCAGAAAAATTTGCTGCGCGCGTCGAAGCTGATTGTTTCCGAACTCGGAATTCCCGGCGTGAAATTTGTGATGGATCAGCGCGGATATCGCGGGGGCGCGCCGCGTTCGCCGCTCCTGCCGCTTTCCGATGCCGCCAAGCGTCGCGTTCTGGATCTCCTCGCTACCTTCGAGCCTGTGGCTGCGCGGGCTTAGCCCCAAGAAAGGGAATTAACACAGAGTTCACAGAGGTCGGAGCACAGAGTTCGCAGAGAGACCCTATTAGATACGCTACCGTTTGCCCCGGCTCTTCGTCCAAGAGGGGGTACCAGCGACGGTTCAGGGTGTCCTGACTTGGTGTTACCAACGACCTTGCGTATCATCTAACTGCCCATGGGCTGTGTCTCCATACCTTTTCGGCGCCTGCCGCACCAGCCTAAGCTGTTTGTCCGCCTGATTGATGATTATTCCAGTGTGAAGCAGTTTTATGCGCATCCACCGAATATGGATGCGGTGAAAGAGGTCGCGTCGAGCCTTGGCTATCCGGCGGAGCGGCGGCGAGAAGTCGCCCGCATTTTGCGCGAGCAGAACTCTGCCTTTGGCGCGAGCGCCGCGGCGATGAGCAATCTTGAAAAATTGGAGCGCGGCGCGGTTGCGGTCGTGAGCGGCCAACAAGTTGGTTTGTTCGGCGGGCCGGCGTATGCGGTGTACAAGGCGGTCACCGCGATTCGGCTGGCGGAGGAGCTGAGCGACGCGGGCATTCCGGCGGTGCCCATTTTCTGGATGGCCACCGAGGACCACGACCTCGACGAAGTGCGCCATGTGACTTGGTTTAATTCTGGCAAACTGCTGCGCTTTGAACTTCCGGGGGACGCGGCGGCTGGGCGGCCGGTGGGTCACGTGCGGCTCGGGCCTGCGATTCAAGGCAATGTAACGAAGGCGGTAGATTTGCTATCTGGACCCGCGAGCGAACCGGTTTCGCGGATCCTGGAGCAGAGCTACCGCGCGGATGAAAGTTATGGCAGCGCATTTGGGAAATTGTTCGCGCAGCTTTTCGCGGAGCAGGGACTGATTCTGCTGGATCCGCTGGATGCGCGATTGCACCGCGTCGCCGCGCCGCTTTACAAGAAGGCGCTGGAAAATCGCGACGAGATGAATGAAAGGCTTTTGCAGCGCGGAAAGGAATTGGAAGGCGCCGGCTATGACGTGCAGGTGAAAGTGACGGCGCGGAGCACGCTGCTTTTCACGATTCGAGATGGCGTGCGGCAGCCGGTGGCGGCGAGCAATGCGCACTTCAAGAGCGGGGAAGCTACGTGGACACGCGAAGAGGCGCTGCGCCTGGTGGATTCGTCGCCGGAAATGTTCAGCGCGAATGCGTTATTCCGGCCGGTGGTGCAGGATTATCTTTTGCCGACGGCGGCGTACCTGGGCGGCCCGGCGGAGATCGCCTATTTCGCACAATCTTCCGTGATTTACGAGCAATTACTGGGGCGCATGCCGGTGATCCTACCGCGCGCGGGCTTTACGATTATCGATGCCAAGGCAGAGAAACTTTTGCAGAAGTACGGCCTTTGTATCGAGAACCTTTGGGCTGGCCCGCAGGAGCTGCGGCGGAAGATGGAGTCCGTTTCGGTGCCGCCCGCGTTGGCCGAGAATTTCGATCGGGATAAGACGCAGACGGAGAACACGCTGGCTGAGCTGGGCGCGCAGATTGAGAAGTTGGACCCGACGCTGGCTGGGGCTGTGAGTACGGCGCGAAACAAGATTGGCTTCCAGTTGGAAAAGCTGCGGCGCAAGACGGGCCGGGCGCTGGATCAGAAAAGCGGCTTGTTGGCCGAGCACGAGCGGTTTCTGGAAAATCTTCTTTACCCGAATAAGTCCTTGCAGTCGCGGGAGTTGTGCTTTCTGCCGTTCCTGTCGCGCTGGGGCATGGACGGGCTCAGGGATCTGCAGAAGCTCTCCGGCAGCGACACCCTGGGCGAGCATCGGATTGTGCGGATTCCGTAGGCTGTACCTACCCCCCTCCCCCTGTTTCTCACAAGTGTTCATTCTAAAGGGGGTAGTTAAAGTGCTTTGTTTTGATACACTTTTGCAAGTGTTCATTCTAAAGGGACTTAGGTGCGTGCTTCCAAGCCGTCAGCGCAACGCCCACATTGATTCTAAGGGACTTAGAGACAAGCAATGTTGGGTGGCTTGTAAGTGCGCATTCTAAAGGGTTTAGAGAAATGGGGGCCGGGGAAGTCGACGAGGCGTGTGTTTACCCAAGCGGTATGATACCCGAAACAGGAATAAAGTCAAGAGCAAAGTTGCGGTTCGCCGGCGCGGAGGGCCGCCGCCACGCTTTAGCGCGCTGTAAGTGGGCGCTGGTCGGTGATTATGCCAACGTCCCGAATGCCTGCCAGACGAATTTGGTCGATTACGGCAACAGCATCGCCATATTTCGCGCGGGCGTCTACCTTGAGGTAGACCTTTCTCTCCGAACCGTGTCGCACGGAGTCACGAACTGCGGTAGGCAAGTCGCCGCACTGGATCTGGTGTGTCCCAAAGAAGATGTTGCCATCGCGGGTGACACTGATAAGCATGGCATCCTCGCGCAGGGCGCCTGGCAATGGAGCGGCGTGCTGCGCACGAGCGAGATCAACAGGGCTTCTGTTGGCATGTGGGCTGGGACCGCTAACCATGAAAATCATGAGTAGAACGAGCTCGACGCTGAGGAATGGCCAGAAATCGATGCCGTTCAGCAACTGCGAACGGCGAGGACGCTTTCGAGGCCTGGCTTTCACGCGAGAGCTCCGCAATGAGGCTAGGGGCAACACTATTATGAGTATTAGACACCGGATAAGCCTGGGAAGAGGGCGGAGCATTACCGCTGGTGTGCTTCGAGTCATGGCCAGCCGCGGCCGGTCTGGGGCTCTCCCGCCTGCGGCAGGCAGGCTAAAGCGCGCCTGTACAACTGCTTGGCGGGCTACAGCGATTTGGGGATTAGGGCGAGCTGGCTGGCTATGCAGAGCCAGCGGTAGTCGCGCTTGACGGAGGTGTCGGTAAAAGCGGTTGGGGTACGGGCGGAGTAAAGCTCAAAAGCCAGCCGGCGAGGGCGCCAAAGACCAGGCTGAAGCCCAGTGTCTCCCAAAAATGGCTGCGCGCCACGCTGGCGGGCATCAACGGATTCGGCAGCAACAGGGCGGTGGTCCAGCAAGCCAAAAAGAGCGCCGCGGCCAAGGACGATTCCCGCCGGGAGGCGCGGAGCATGCGAACGAGCGGATACAGACACGCGAGGTAGAGGAGAGCGCGGAATGCGGCAAGGAGATAAATCCAGCGGGAGCTGGCCCAGTTGTGCTTCAGTGCGGCCCAAAAGGTTGGGAGTTCCGGACCGTCGTAGAAGCGCTGAAGTTCTGGATTTTTCCAAGCGACATAGTAGCCGAAGAACATGTAGAGGAAGACGAACGACGGGACCAGGAGAGCGAGCCCGGGCAGCAATGAAGCCAGCTTCAGCGGGGCAGGGGGCGACGGAGGAGGCGAAGCCGGGCGCCACTTGCCGAGCGCCAGGACGGCCAGAGGCGCGAACAGAGCCGCAGCAATCGCACCTTGGACGAAAATCGCACGAATCATTCCTTGGGGCAATTTGCTCGAGAGGAAAGCAATGGAGTCGAGCTGAGCGACGACGGTCGAGATGCCGTACATGCTTACGAAGATGGTGCCGACTAGCTTCCAACCATACCAGCGAGCCCTGAGGATGACGTAGGAAAGAACACTGCCAACACAGAGAGTAAAAATTAGAAAAGTGCGAAGGAGATTTCCAGGCATTTGGGGGAGCTGTTGATTGACAGTCTGCGGTTGCTGGGACGTGACCGATTGCTGCCCGATCTTGTCGAGTCCGGAGAGTACACCGCCGAGACCAAAGCAGATCATAAACAGAAGACATACCGCCAGGATTCTCAGTCCGGTGAGGAGAATTTTGCGAGGGACCATGATGCCTCCTGGAAGGCGAGAGAAGCGAAACGCGACGTTGAACAGTCCTTATATACACGAAATATGGGGGAATTGGCGGTGATACCCGTCACATATCAAGCTCGGTGGCGCCGATGATAGCGATGGGACGGACGCAATCGCGCCGCGGCCAACGGCGCAAAAGCGGGGGCAAGCGAGACCCCCCGCAGTCATAAAGAAGGGTTAGCCAGGGTAGGTGCCTGGCTGGATTGGCAACGTGGAGGCGCCGGCGTCTAGGTGTAGGGTGGTGCCGGTGACCTGGGCGGATTCGTCGCTTAGGAGGTAGACGACGGCGTAGGCGGTCTCCTGGGGCGTTTGGGCGCGGCCGAAGGCTAGCTTTTCGCCGGCTTTGCGGAGGTCTTCGGCGGTGCGGCCTTCGCCCTTCTGGATGGCTAGTTCGCCTTCGGTGAAGACCCAGCCGGGGATGACGTAGTTGACGCGGATGCGGTGCTCGGCGAGGGCGCCGGCTAGGGTGCGGGTGAGGGAGAGCAGACCACCTTTTGCGGCGCCGTAGGCTACGAGGTTCGGCAGGCTTTGGATGCCGCAGATGGAGCCCATGTTGACTATGCTGCCTGCGCGGGCTTCGCGCATTCTGGGGACGGCATACTTGCAGCAATAGAAGGCGCTGCGCAGGTTGACGTGGAGGACTTCCTCCCAGAGGTCGGTGGTGGTTTGCTCGAGGGTGGCGCGGGGGAACCAGCCGGCGTTGTTGACCAGGCCGTCGAGTTTTTTGTGCGCGCGAACGGTGTCCTCAATGAGAGCGGCGCATTGGGATTCATCGCGGACGTCGACGGAGTGGAATGAGGCGCGGCCGCCTTCGTTGCGGATGGAGGCGGCGGCTTTCTCGCCGCGGTCTTGCTGGATGTCGGCGAGGATTACGGAGGCGCCTTCGGCGGCGCATTGGCGGGCGCAGGCGAAGCCGATGCCTTGGGCGGCGCCGGTGATTAGGACGACTTTGTCTTGGAGGCGGTTGGGCATGGATCGGAAACCGAAAGAATTTAACACAGAGGGCGCAGAGGACACAGAGTGCACAGAGAAGAGAGGAGAAATGGCGGGGGAGGGCGAGTGCTAGACTTTACGAGCGGAGAGCCAGACGATGCACACTTTGCGGGTGAAGACGGGGCGGCGGACGCAGTTAGTGGATGTGACTGCGGCGGTGCAGGAGGTGGTGAAAGAGTCTGGGGTATCTAGCGGGGTTTGTTATGTGTATGCGCCGCATACTACGGCGGGCGTGGCAATTAATGAGCACGCGGATCCCGACGTGGCTTCGGACTTGGAGGGCGTGTTCGATCGATTGGTGCCGCACGCGGGGCCTTACCGGCACAGCGAGGGGAATACGGATTCGCATGCTAAGGCGCTGATGGTGGGGGCCAGCCAGGTGATTTTTGTGGAAGAGGGGAAATTGCTGTTGGGGAGATGGCAGGGGATTTTTCTTTGCGAGTTTGATGGGCCGCGGGAGCGGAAGATTTTTGTGAAGGTGGAAGGGGAGAAGAGTTGAGTTAAAGGGAGGGACGAAACTTTGCGCTTCGGCAAGCTGGGGCGCAGCAGGGCTGCGCCCCTACTGGGGAGGGTGTGCTAGAGTTTGCGGGAGATGAAAACGCTGGGAATTTACGTGCAGGTGCCGTTTTGTCAGACGAAGTGCACTTATTGCAACTTCCATACGGGGGTGGTGTCTTCGGCGCGGTTCGCGCCGTATGTGCAATGCGTCTGCGAGGAGATGGCGCGGCATCGGGAGTTCTATGCGGCGGCGGGCGTGGGTTTGCCGGCGGGGATTGCGGATGCAGTGGTGGATACGATTTACATTGGCGGAGGGACGCCGAGTTTGCTGGATGCGGGGCATCTGCGTCGGATTGTGGATGCGGTTCGCGATAACTTTGTTGCGGACCTGACAGAAGTTACATTGGAGGCGGATCCGGAGACGGTGACGGCAGAGAAGGCGGCGGCTTGGGTGGCGGCGGGGATTAATCGGGTTAGTTTTGGCGTCCAGTCGTTTTGCGATGAGGAGTTGCAGGCGGCGGGGCGGATGCATCGGCGGGCGGATGTTTACCGGGCGGCGGCGATTTTGCGTGCGGCGGGAATTGCGAATATTAGTTTTGATTTGATTGCGGGGCTGCCGAAGCAGACGCGGGGGAGTTGGAGGGACTCGCTGGATTCGCTGGTGGAATTGGCCCCGGAGCACGTTTCGGTTTATTTGCTGGAGGTGGATGAGGGAAGCCGGCTGGGTGGAGAGATTTTGCGCGGGGGAAAACGCTACAGTGCCGGAGACGTGCCTGGCGATGACGAGATGGCGGAGTTTTATGAGACGGCTTGCGCGGTTTTGGAGGCGGCAGGGTATCGGCATTATGAGATTTCAAATTGGGCTAAGCCGGGGTTTGCTTCGCGGCACAATTTGAAGTATTGGAGACGCGAACCGTATTTGGGATTTGGGGCGGGAGCGCACTCGTTTTCGGGAACGGAACGGTGGGCGAACGCGCATGATGCGGCGGATTATGTGAATGCGGTGATGGCGGGACGGTTGCCTGTGGAGCAGCACGAAAAGTTGACGGCGGAGGGCGCGCTCGAAGAGGAATTGTTTTTGGGATTGCGGCAGTTGGAGGGGATCGATGTTGCGCGGATTGAACGGGAATATGGAGTCTCGTTGGATGCGCGATTTGCGCGGTTGAGTTCGGCGGGGTTGATTGAGCGGGAGGGGAGCTTGGTGCGATTGGCACCGGGGAGAGTTAGCGTTTCGAATGAGGTGTTCGTAGAGCTGATGAAGTAGAGGAGCAATGAAGTAATGAGGTTAAGGGAAGAATTAGGAAAAAGATTTAACACAGAGTTCACAGAGGCGCAGAGCACAGAGGGCACAAAGAAGAGGAGTTGACGTGGCGACGGAGACGAAGACGGATGTGGGGCGGGATCCGGATCGAGTTACGCCGATCGATGGAGTGGTGGATCTGCGCAGCGATACGGTGACGCGGCCTAACGCGGAGATGCGGCGGGCGATGGCGGAGGCGGAGGTCGGGGACGATGTGTATGGCGAAGACCCGACGGTGAACCGGTTGGAGGCGCGGGCGGCGGAGATTTTCGGGAAAGAGGCGGCGCTGTTTGTGCCTACCGGGTGCATGGGAAACCTGATTGCGATCAAGGTTTGGACGCATCACGGCGACGAGGTGATTTGCGAGGAGCGCAGCCACGTGAATTTGTATGAGCTGGCTTCGATGTCGGCGATTGCGGGATGCATGCCGCGGGTGGCGCGCGCGGAAGATGGGATTTTGAGCTGGAAGCTGATCGAGGCGGTGATTCGGCCGAAGATTTATTACGACTCACAGAGCGCGCTGATTTGCGTGGAAAACACGGTCAACATGTGGGGCGGGACGGTGTACCCGACGGCGCAAGTGGATGAAATTTGCGAGCGCGCGCATGAGGCTGGATTGAAAGTGCATCTCGATGGCGCGCGCGTGTTCAACGCTGCGACAGCTTTGGGAGAAAAAGTTTCACACATGACGCGCAACGCGGATTCAGTGATGTTTTGTTTGTCGAAGGGATTGGGCGCGCCGGTGGGGTCGATGATTGTGGGAACGCGGGCGTTTATTGAGAAGGGGCGCGTGTACCGGAAGATGTTCGGCGGCGGAATGCGGCAGGCAGGCGTGATTGCAGCGGCGGGGCTGATTGCACTTGAGAAATCGCCGGGGCGGTTGCATATCGATCATGAGAATGCGCGGCGGCTTGCGGAGGGTATTGCGGAGATACGCGGGTTGCGGGTTGATGCGGCGAAAGTGCGCAGCAACATTGTGATTTTCGATTGCTCGGAAATTGGGAAGACGGCGGTGGAGTTGTGCGAAGCGCTATACCGGCGCGGGATTTGGGCGCAGGACACGGCGCTATATTCGGTGCGGCTGGTGACGCACGTGGATGTGAACCGCGAGGGAATCGAGCGGGCCTTGGCAGTTTTGCGGGACGTGGCAGCGCAGGCACAGAAGGCGGGAGCATGAAGCGCTGGCGGATTATTTTGCGCCGCCGAAGGCATAGTTGGATGTGAGCTACAGGTCTCGTCTCAAAACGACCGCGGTCGTGTAAGATAGGGTATAAGCTAGAGTTTGGCTGGGTATAGATAAAACTTAGACCCACCGAGGATCCCGTGGATTTCGCCTTCACCGAAGAGCAGCAGCAATTGCGGCGCAGCGTGCGTGAATTTGCCGAGGGGGAGATTGCGCCGCACGTGATGGAGTGGGACGAGGCTTCGCACTTTCCGCTGGAGATTATGCCGAAGCTGGCCGAGATGGGGCTGCTGGGAGTGATTTTCCCGGAGCAGTTTGGCGGCGCGGGCCTTGGTTACATCGAGTACGCGATTGCGATTGAGGAGCTCTCGCGGGTCGACGGATCGGTTGGGTTGATCGTGGCGGCGCACAATTCGCTGTGCAGCAATCACATCTTCAAGTTCGGGAACGACAGGCAAAAGAAGAAATATCTGCTGCCGCTTGCGCAGGGCAAAAAGATTGGGGCGTGGTCGCTTACGGAACCGGAAGCTGGTTCTGATGCGGGCGGTACGCGGACAACTGCGAGGCGAGACGGCAAGCACTGGGTGCTCAACGGGGCGAAGACGTTTACGACCAACGGCCACTACGCGGACGTTTGCGTGGCGATGGCGGTGACGGATAAAGCGAAGAATTCGCACGGGATCAGCGCGTTCATCCTGGAAAAGGGGACGCCGGGATTTAAGCCCGGGAAGAAAGAAAACAAGCTGGGCATGCGGGCAAGCGACACTTCGGAAGTGATTTTCTCGGACTGCCGGGTGCCGGCAGAAAACCTGCTGGGCGCGGAGGGAGAAGGATTCATCGGCAGCCTGAAGATCCTGGATGGCGGGCGGATTTCGATTGCGGCGCTTGCGCTGGGGATGGCACAAGGGGCGTTGGAAGCGGCGACGAAGTATGCCAAGCAGCGGAAGCAATTCGGCCAGCCAATCAGCGAATTTCAGGCCATTCAGTTCAAGCTGGCGGACATGGCCACGCAGGTGGAAGCGGCCCGGCTGCTCGTTTATCAAGCGGCATGGCTTGCGGACTGCGGGAATGCACGGTTCACGCGCGAGTCGAGTATGGCGAAGCTTTTCGCCAGCGAAGTGGCGGTGCGTGTGGCCAACGAATGCGTGCAAATCCATGGTGGGTACGGGTTCATCAAAGACTATCCGGCGGAAAAGTATTATCGTGACGTGAAGCTGTGCACCATCGGCGAGGGGACAAGCGAAATTCAGAGATTGGTGATTGCCCGCCAGCTACTCGGCAAGACAAAATAGGGTGATGCGCCTGGCCTGCTCGAGCGCTCCACGGAAAAGCAATGTTGCACTCGATTGAGAATTGGGCGCAGCGAGTGTGCGCCGGCGAAGTGAGGGCGCTTTCGCAAGCGATTACCGCGATTGAGAATCACGAGCCGGAAGCGGAGGAATTGCTGCGGCTGCTGTTTCCGCGGACGGGGAAGGCCTATCTGACGGGAGTGACGGGAGCGCCGGGGACGGGGAAGAGCACGCTGGTCGATCGGTTATCGGCGCATTACCGCAGCAAGCAAGAACAGGTTGGGGTGATCGCGGTGGACCCGACGAGCCCTTACTCGGGGGGCGCGATTCTGGGCGACCGCATCCGCATGCAGGGGCACGCAGGCGATTCCGGGATGTTCATTCGCTCGATGGCCACGCGCGGATTTCTGGGCGGGCTGGCACGGGCGACGGCGGAAGTGGCGTTGCTGCTCGATGCGGCGGGCAAGCAGCAAGTTTTGATTGAAACCGTGGGCGTCGGGCAGGACGAAATCGACATCGTGCGGCTGGCCGATTGCGTGGTGGTGATGCTGGTGCCGGGGATGGGCGACGACATTCAAAACATGAAGGCCGGGCTGATGGAGATCGGCGACATTTTTGTGTTGAACAAATCCGATCGCGAGGGCGCGGACCGGCTGGAGCAGCAGTTGAACGCCATGCTGTCGCTGGTGATGCCGCGCGATGGCTGGCATCCGCCGGTGCTGCGTACGGTGGCCACGGAGAACAAGGGAATCGATGTGCTCGCGGAGACGATCGCGCGGTTTCGCAAGCATTTTGAAGCAAGCGGGGAGCGCAGGCGCAAGCACGTGGAGCATTGGAAGCAGAGGTTGATCGAATTGCTGGAGTCGCGCTTGTTGCAGCGAGCGCTGGGCGGAGCGGGCGGCGAGGCGCGGCTGACGCAGTTGGCGGAAGAAGTAGCGGAAAGAAAGATAGATCCATTTTCAGCGGTGAACGATATTTTGGCGCGCAGCGGATTGGACGAATCGGCGAGATGAGCGACGCAGGTTTCGGGGGAGACGAATGACGGCGGCGCGGGCAAAGAAGGGCAAAGAAGCGGCGGCGATGATCGGGATCATCGGCGGCAGCGGGCTTTACTCCATGGCCGGGCTGAAGGACACGCGCGAGATTCGCGTGAAGACGCCGTTCGGGGAGCCGTCGGACGCGATTGTAGCGGGCACGCTGGAAGGGAAGCGCGTGGCGTTTCTCGCGCGGCACGGGCGTGGGCACCGAATTCTGCCGAGTGAGATCAATTTTCGCGCGAATATATGCGCGATGAAGCAGCTTGGAGTCGAACGCATAATTTCCGTCAGCGCGGTGGGCTCGCTGCAGGAGGACTTACGGCCGGGAGAATTCCTGGTGGCGGACCAATTTGTGGACCGCACGAAGAATCGCGCTTCGACTTTTTTCGGAGGCGGGCTGGTGGCTCACGTGGCCTTCGACAAGCCTACGTGCCCGCAAATGTCGGCAGTGCTCGCCGACGCCAGCGTGCAGTGCGCGGTGAAAGTGCACCGGCGCGGGACGTACGTGTGCATCGAAGGGCCGCAATTTTCTACATTGGCGGAGGCGCATCTGCACCGGCAATTGAGGTTTGAAGTCATCGGGATGACCAATGTTACGGAAGCGAAGCTGGCGCGGGAGGCGGAGCTTTGCTATGCCACGATCGCGATGATTACGGATTACGACTGCTGGCACCCGGATCACGAATCGGTGACGGCGACGCAGATTATCGCCACGCTGAACCAAAACGCGGAGAACGCGCAGAAGGTGTTGCGCGAGGCAGTGCGCGGTATGCCTGCGGAGCGCAGTTGCAAGTGCGGCGCGGCGCTAAAACACGCGCTGGTCACGGATTTGAAACTGGTTCCGCCTGCGACGAAGAAGCGGCTGGCTTCCATCATCGGCAAGTATCTTTCCTAGGAGAAGACTGTGTCCTTACTCGTGGTCGGCTCTGTGGCGTTTGATGCGCTGGAGAGCCCGTATGGGAAAGTGGACCGCACGCTGGGCGGGGCGGCGACGTATTTTTCAGTGGCGGCAAGTTTTTTCTCGCATGTGAGCCTGGTGGGCATTGTTGGCGATGACTTTACTGCAAAGGACGCGGAGATTTTTCGCGGGCGTCACATCGACGTGGATGGGCTGGAGCGCGCGCCGGGAAAGACGTTTTTCTGGGCCGGGAAATACTCGGAAAATCTGAACGAGCGCGTCACGCTGGCCACCGAGCTGAACGTGTTTGCCGACTTTAAGCCGCGGCTTCCGGAGCGTTACCGCACGTCCAAATTCGTGTTTCTGGCCAACATTGCGCCGGATTTGCAGCGCGACGTGCTGCAGCAGGTGCGCAAGCGGCCCAAGATCGCGGCGCTCGACACCATGAATTACTGGATCGAGCGAACGAACGCAGATTTGCGCGAGACGCTGAAGCACGTCGATATTTTGATGATCAACGACACGGAGACGCGGCAACTTTCGAATGAACACAATCTACTGCGCGCGGCGCGGCACATTTTCAAAATGGGACCTTCGACGCTGGTGGTGAAGCGCGGCGAGTACGGCGCGATGCTGGTGGACGCGCGCGGCGTGTTTTGCGTGCCGGCGTTCCCGCTAGAGGAGCCGCACGATCCCACGGGAGCCGGGGATTGCTTTGCCGGGGGATTCATGGGCTATTTGGCCAGTGTGGGAAACAAGAACGATGCGTCGCTGCGCCGCGCGATGGTCTATGGGTCGGTGATGGGCAGCTTTTGCGTGGAGAAATTCGGGCTGGAGCGCTTGCGGACGCTGAAACGTACCGAGATACACGCCAGAGCACGGCATTTCGCGAAACTAACGCAATTCAAGCTCTAAATAGTAAAATTGCGTCGTTGCGAGTGAAACTCGCGCAATCCAATGATCTCTCTCCATGAAATGTTCCTGCGCCTGAGTTTTGCAGCGCTGCTGGGCGCCGCGATTGGAGTTGAGCGCGATCTGCACCGGCGGCCCGCTGGGATTCGCACCAGCGCTTTTGTATGCATGGGCTCGGCGCTGTTCACCATTCTTTCCTTCCAATTGGCGAAAATGTATGGCGACACGTCCTCTACGCGCATTGCTTCCAATCTTGTGCAAGGAATCGGCTTTCTGGGCGCGGGGGCGATTTTGCGGGAGGGCGGTGGGCTGGTTGGCTTGACCACCGCCGCGACGATTTTCGTCGAAGCGGCCATCGGAATGGCGGTAGGCGGTGGACTCTACGCCGTTGGGGGATATGCCACGGGCTTGGTGCTGTTTGGCTTGGTAGTCTTAGGTTGGATTGCACAGCGGTCGAACCTGAAGGTGCGGATTATGGGCTTTCGGATCACAGGGAGCCATGCGGAGAACATAGCAGGGGAAGTGCAGCGATTGGTCGCGGAGCTGAAGATCAAGCCGCAACAGTTTCGAGTATCCATGGTGGGGGTGAATTCGGTGGTGGAGTTTCAGGCGGAGGTCGGTCATCGTCAGCAAGAACAGATTGTGGAAAGGCTAAATCGCGTGGGGGTGGTGACCGAGGTCACACCGATCGAGGGGCACCGCGAATGACCTCTCCTTCGGCGCGATCGATTTCTTCCTTGCAAAAGCCGAGAGCACTAAGGCAGGGGGACATGCTGGCTATTTTCGCCCCTGCTTCTCCGGCGGAAGAAAAGAGCTACGTGGCCGGACTTAGGGAATTGCGCCGCCTGAAGTTCGGCATGTTTTTGACCGATAATCCATTGTCGTCCCCAGAGGGATATTTTGCCGCTAGCCTCGAAGAACGGCGACAAGAGTTTCTTGGGGCTTTAGCTGCGAAGCAGGTCGCCGGTTTGGTTGCGTTGCGTGGCGGGTATGGGTCGAATTACCTGCTCGCTGAGGAGCTTGCGCAACACTTGCAGACGCCGAAGGTATTGATTGGCTTCAGCGACGTGACTTCGCTACAAATCTTCTTGTGGCAGCGCGCGTCGTGGGTAACGTTCTATGGGCCAATGGTGGCGGCGGGTTTAAGCGCTGGCGCGGGTGAACCCGGCGGTTATGACGAAGCGTCTTTGCTCAACGCAGTCAGAAAGACGGACGGCGGATGGAAGATTCCGCTGCGTGGGGAAGCGCTCGTCAACGGGGAAGCCGAGGGACGGCTGCTTGGCGGGGCCATGACGATGGTAGAGGCGACGTTTGGCACGCCGTGGGAGCTGGATACGCGGGGAGCGATTCTCATTTTGGACGATCGCGGGATGAGGCCGTACCAGGTGGACCGCGTGTTAATGCATTTCAAGCAGGCGGAGAAGCTGGATGGCGTGAAGGGAATTGTGCTGGGCGATTTTCCGGAGTGCGAGCCGCCGGCGGCCGGCAGCCCGACGGTACGCGACGTTTGCGCGCGAATTCTCGGACCGCTGGGTGTGCCTGTCGTGTTTGGAGCGCCAGTCGGCCACACCTTGCGGCCGATGCTGACCATTCCGTTGGGCGTGAACGCGCGGTTGCACGCGCAAGGCGATGGTACGTTGGAAATTTTGGAGGCGGCGGTTACTCGATGAGTGAGGCGAAGCACGTACACGTGATTGGAATTGGCGGCTCGGCGATGGCGCCGCTGGCTGGAATGTTGCGCGAGCACGGGTTTCGTGTGACGGGGTCGGACAGCGGCGTGTACCCGCCGGCTTCGACGCTTCTGGAGAGCCTGGGCATTTCGTTTTACAACACGTTTGATGCGGCGCATCTGCAGCCGGCGCCGGATTTGGCGATCGTCGGGAATATCATTGCGCGCGGGAATGCGGAGCTGGAGGAGGTGCTGGAGCGAAAGATTCCCTATCGCTCGCTGCCGGAAATATTGGAAGAAATCTTTTTGCCGGGGCGGCACTCCATTGTGGTTAGCGGCACGCATGGGAAGACCACGACGACGGCGATGCTGGCATGGATTTTTCACAGCGCGGGACGGCGGCCGAATTTTTTAGTGGGCGGCGTGGCGGAAAACTTCGGAAAGAGTTATGGCCTGGGTGGCGGGGCGGAATTTATTCTGGAGGGCGATGAGTACGAAACGGCGTTCTGGGATCGCGGGCCCAAGTTTTTCCACTATCACCCAGACGATTTGGTCATTACTTCTCTGGAGTTCGATCACGCGGATATCTATGCGGATTTCGAGACGTATGAGCTGGCGTTCCGGCGGTTGGTGAACCTAGTGCCGCGAACTGGGCGCGTGGTAATTTGGGGCGACACAGAAGATTCGGGACCTGCCTTGCGGCGCGCGGCGAGCAAGGCGTTTTGTCCGGTGGAGACGTACGGATTTTCGGAAGGCAACGATTGGATCGCGGATGATGTTGCGGTCGATGACGAAAAGACGAGATTCCGCGTGCGACATAAAGGCAAGCCGTTTGGCGAATTTGCGCTGGCCGCTACGGGGCGCCACAACGTGCTCAACTCGCTGGCGGCCATTGCCGTGGCGCATGGGCGCGGCATCAGCGCCGATTCAATTGGGAAGGCTTTGACAACATTTCGCAGCGTGAAGCGTCGAATGGATGTGAAGGGCGAGCACGGAGGGGTTCTAGTAGTGGACGATTTTGCGCATCACCCGACCGCGGTGCGGGCAACTATTGAAGCTGCGCGCAGCCGCTGGCCGAAGCGGCGGCTGTGGGCGATCCTAGAGCCGCGATCGAATTCCATGCGGCGCAAAGTGTTTCAGGAGTCGCTTCCGAAGGCGTTGGCGCTTGCCGATCGGGTCGTACTCGGAGGCGTGTTTCGCGCGCAGCAGCTTGGCGACGACAATCGCATGGACCCCGAAACGGTGGCCACTAGCGTGCGCGAGTTGGGTCGTGAGGCGCGCATCTTCTCGGGCTCTGACGCTATCGCCGAGTATCTTTCCACCGAAGCGAAGCCCGGCGACGTTTTGTTGATTATGTCGAACGGCAGTTTCGACGGCTTGTGCGACAAGTTGGTGAAGAAACTGGATCGCCGTGTGGCCGTCCCCACCGAGGCATCGACGCGGTGACTTTTGCCCGGTTCTGCGCGCGTTTTGCTGTGTCGATGATTCCCATGATTTCGCTCTGCGTGCTGACGGCGGCCTTCGCGTCTCCGGCGCACGGCACCATCAATTACCTCGTATCGCTTGAGCATCCTGAGCGGCATATTTTTCATGTGCGAATGCAAATTCCTAATGTGACCGGCGAAGTCACTGTGCAGATGCCTGCATGGAACGCGCTGTATCAGATTCGCGATTTTAGTGCCCACTTGCGCGGTGTTTACGCGGTGGCCGGCTCACAGGACGCTCCCATCGAAAAACTGGACAAGCTAACGTGGCGCATCACCGGAACCGGCCTTATCACGGTGAGCTACGCGACGGAGTGGGATGAGGCCGGACCTTTTGCAACGCAATTAAATAGCGATCACGCTTTCATCAATCCCGCGATGATTCTCTTATATGTTCCCGAACGCCGATCAGAACAGGTCTCACTCGGCATCGGCGACGCTCCATACGGATGGAATCTAGCCAGCTCAGCATGGCAGGGAACCGCTCAATTCAGTCGCGCGCGGAGTTTTGTGCTTGGCGCAGCAAACTATGATGAGCTTGTCGATGCTCCCATTGAGATTGCGAAGTTCGAGGAATTCGAATTGTCGGGGATGAATCCGCCAATCTCCGTTGTTGTGCATGGGGACAAATGGAAGAAGAAGGAGGTTGAGGAAGAGCTGCGGCGGATTTGCACGTATGAGCTGAAGCTGATGGAAGGGGCTCCTTACGAGCACTACACTTTTATCATTCACTTCGGCCAAGCGGCCGCCGGCGCGGGCGGGGGAATGGAACACGCGAATTCCACGGCCATTTCCCTGCGGTCCGAGGAGGATTTGCCGAATTTCGCGGCCCATGAGTTTTTTCACCTGTGGAACGTGAAGCGCATCCGGCCGGCGACGCTGGACCCGGTGGACTACACGAAGGAGCAGTACACGCGGGCGTTGTGGTTTGCCGAAGGAGTGACCAGTACCTATGCGGCGTATACCGTAGTGCGAGCGCAATTGTGGAGCAAGGACCAGTTTTACTTGGATTTGAGCCAACAAGTCAGCGAATTGGAGGCTCGTCCCGCGAACCGTTGGCAAAGCGCGGAGGAGTCCAGCCTCGACGCGTGGCTGGAGAAATATCCGCTCTACAACCGGCCGGAAGAAAGCGTGTCGTACTACGCCAAGGGACAAGTTCTGGGCGTGCTGCTGGACATTTTGATCCGCGATCGCACGGACAATGAGAAGAGCCTGGATGATGTGCTGCGCGCGATGAACAACGAATTTGCGAAGAAAAATAGGCCGTACCGCGACAGTCTGGACGTTCGCTTGACCGCGGAAGAAGTTGCCGGCAGCTCGTTCGAAGAATTTTTTGGCAAGTACGTCTCCCACGCGGAGCCATTGCCTTACTCGCAGATTCTTTCGCTCGCGGGCCTCGATTTGCGAACCGCGCAGCGGAAACGCCCGGTGCTGGGATTTTTCACCGAGCGCGGCGCGACTGGAGAAGTCATCGTACGAAATTTGGACGCGGAGAGTTCCGCGGCGCAGGCGGGGTTGCGCTCCGGCGATGTGATTCTGGGCTGGAATGGCTCGGAGCCGCCGCGCAATGCGGAGCGCTGGGTTTATTCGCAGAAGCCCGGCAGTGAAGTGCGCCTGCGGATCCTGCGCGATGATCGCGAGATGTCCATCAGTTTTCGAATTAACGAAAGGGCGGTGACTGTTGATCAAGTCGTTGAGGATTCGCACGCCAGCGCCAAAGCCAAGCGCATCCGCGAGGGGATTCTGCGCGGCACCACGCAGCCGGTCACGGCATCGGATTCAAGACGATGAAGGCCTGTACTTGACGCCTGCCGCAGGATTGGAGAGAGTTCTGCGGAATCATGCTTCGCGCCATTTTCATCTGCATCTTTCTTCCGCTATACATGCTGGTGGCTGGGCCGCCGCTTCTTCTGTACACGCTGATTTCGCGCAATCCAAATCCACTCTACTGGGGCGGCGTCAAAGGCATCCTGTTTCTGATGCGGCTGGCCGGTGTCAAGGTGCGAACTAAGGGCCGCGAGCGGGTTCCCGCGGGGGCGTGCTTATTCGTGGCCAATCACACCAGTTCGGTGGACGCGCCGGCGGTCGTGGGCGCGATTCCGAGGCGCGTGGCGATCCTGCTCAAGGAGTCGTTGTACAAATGGCCGATTGCGGGGCAAGCGTTTACGCTGGCGGGCTTCATTCCGGTCGACCGCACTGAACGCGACTCGGCATTTGCCAGCGTGGAGAAAGCGACGCAATCGCTGCGCGCCGGCCGATCCTTTTTGATTTATCCGGAAGGCACGCGCAGCCCGGATGGCCGGCTGCAGAATTTCAAGAAGGGCGCGGTGGTGATGGCCATCAAGGCAGGCGTGCCGATTGTTCCGATCGCGTGTTCGGGCGCCCACAAAGTGATGCGCAAGCGGTCACTACGGATTTATCCGGGCGAAATTGTGGTGGAATTTCTCGAACCGATCGATGCCCCCAAATATTCCTTTGACGAGCGCGATGTGTTGAATGATCGAGTGCACGACGCAATGGCTGCGGGTTTGCCACCGGACCAGCGGCCAATCGGTTTCCCCGGAGCCGCGCCGCCGGAGGGTGCGTGAGGCTTCGCAGCAAAACACTATTCCGCAAGAAAGGACTCATCTTCTTTATGGACAATAGCCGCGTTCAGGCCTGCGTGCTTTTTCTTTTGGCTGCCGTGAGTATCGGCGCGAATTCAGCGGCTGCTCAAGGCAAACCTTTAACCGCGCGCGACGTGATTGCGCGCATTCAAGCACATGTGGGAGTTCCCTGGCAGCAGGAGACGGTGGACACGTTCAAGGCGGGCAATCCGGACACGGAGGTCAAAGGCATCGCGGTGACTATGATGGCCACGTTGGATGTGCTCCAGCGCGCCGCGGCGGCGGGACAAAATCTGATCATCACGCACGAGCCGACCTTCTACAATCACCTCGACAAGCCGGACGATCTCGAGCAAAAAGAAAACGATCCCGTGCTGGCAGCAAAGCGCGCGTTTATTCAGGAGCACGGCTTGGTGATCTGGAGATTTCACGATCATTGGCACCGCCGGAAACCGGACGGAATCGAAGCGGGAATGGCACACGCGCTGGGCTGGGAAAAGTTTCAAGATTCCAGCAACCAATACCTGTTTGGGATTCCAGAAACAGATTTGGAACACCTGGCCGGTGATTTGAAGAGCCGCTTGAAGATTCGCGTCATGCGCGTTGTTGGTGATCCCAAGCTGAAAATACGAAAGGTGGCGCTGGTCCCCGGCGCTTCCGGCTTCGGCAAGGAAACACGCGCGCTGGAAATTAGCGACGTCCAGGTGCTCGTCACCGGGGAGCCGCGCGAATGGGAAACCGTCGAATACGTGGCCGACGCCGTGACGGAAGGGAAGCCGAAGGCGCTGATCATTCTCGGGCATATTCCCTCGGAGCAGGCCGGCATGGAGGAGTGCGCTCGCTGGCTAAAGACGTTTGTCAGCGAAGTGCCGGTCGAATTTGTTCCGACGCGCGAGCCGTTTTGGGCGCCGAAAGAGTAAGTAGACGAACGCGACGCTCTGCTTCAGCGGTTCTTCAGCTTTTCGATCTCCGATTCCAGTTCCCACACGCGTCGTTGCAAGTCCGGCAGACGATTCAGCGCCGCCGTATTCTTGAGCCATTGGCGATTTTCGATCGCGGGATAGCCGGAATAGAGCGACCTAGGCGGAATATCACCGGGGATGCCGCTCTTCGCGGTGACCACCGCGCCGTCACCAACCGAAAGATGTCCGGCAGTGCCTACCTGGCCGGCGAGGATGCAGCCGTTGCCGATTTTTGATGAGCCGGCGAGACCCACTTGGCCACACAGCATAGTGTTCTCGCCGACGCGGGAGGCGTGGCCGACGAGCACGAGATCATCCAGCTTGCTGCCGCGGCCGATGCGCGTTTCACCGACAGTGGCGCGGTCGACGCAGGCGTTTGCTTGCACCTCGACGTCGTCCTCCAGCACGGCGGGGCCGGACTGCTGCATTTTGTACCAACTGCCGCCCTTCTGCTTGGCGAAGCCCAGGCCGTCGCCGCCGATAACCACGCCATTCTGGAGAATGACGCGGTCGCCGATGCGGCAGGATTCGCGGACGACGGCGTGAGCGTGAGCGAAGAAGTCGTCGCCGATTTTTGCTCCGCGATAAATGGTGACGAAGCTGTGCAACACCGCGTTGCGGCCAATCTCTGCCTGATCGTCGATGAAGCAGTAAGGGCCGATGTGCGCACCGTCGGCGATACGCGCGGTCCGCGCAATGATCGCGGTGGGATGGATGCCCGGCTCATAGCGCGGCGGCTGGTAAAAAAGCTCGATAGCGTGAGCGAAGGCCAGGTACGGATTGGGCGTGCGCAGCGCCGCGATGGGAGGCGAGCCGGCGCCACGATCCAGGCTGATGCCGTCCTCGATGAGCACGGCGGAGGCGCGCGTGGTTTTGAGAAGAGGGAAGTAGCGGCGGTTGGCGAGGAAGGTGATTTGACCGGGCTCGGCGTGTTCGATGCCAGCAATGCCGCGGATTTCCCTGTCCGGCGCGCCTTCCAGGCGGCAGGCCAGCTTCTGCGCAACTT
>Ga0137415_10000883_pt1 | contig 29319 bp, 27 predicted proteins | sample CZODoug3_1_1_16f_FD_183082 | JGI IMG/M metagenome (GOLD analysis project Ga0137415, IMG submission 183082) | Vadose zone soil fungal communities from Angelo Coast Range Reserve, California, USA - CZODoug3_1_1_16fungal (Hybrid Assembly) | ecosystem: Environmental > Terrestrial > Soil > Vadose...
TCGAAGACGCCGTAGGCGCTGATCTGCTCACGCGGCACGTCGATCGCGCACAGCACGCTGCCGCCGTAGCGGGCCCGCACCTCGGCCATTCGACCCAGCACGCCCGACGGCAGCACCAGGTCGTCGGGCAGCAGCACGGCGACGGCGTCCTCGTCGGCGCCGAGCGAGTCGCCCGCGCAGCCGACCGCGTGGCCGAGGCCCCTCGGTTCGTCCTGGGTGACGGTGCTGACCTCGAGCAGCTCGCTGGCCCGGCGGACCTTCGCGGCCAGCTCGCCCTTGCCCCGCGCGGTCAGCGTGGCCACCAGGTCGGGCTGTGGGGCGAAGTGCGCCGCGACGGCGTCCTTGCCCGGTGAGGTCACGATGAGCAGCCGGGCGGCGCCCGCCTCGGCGGCCTCGGCGGCGACCATCTCGATGCCCGGGGTGTCGACCACCGGGAGCAGTTCCTTAGGGACCGTTTTCGTGGTCGGCAGGAACCTGGTACCCAAGCCTGCAGCCGGGACGATCGCGGTTCGGAACGGTTGGGATGCCTGCATGGTCAGCGAGCCTATCCGCGCCGGTAGCCTGGGGTCTTGGTGGCCGAGCTGACTGACCCGTGCAGTGTGACCGAAACCAACCCCTGCCGAGCCCTGGCGCGCCTCCCCGAGGCGGCCGAGCCACCCGGTCGTCAGAACAACCCCCGACCTGACCCCCAGCCGAGACGTTCGAGTCGGAGACCATGACGACGCCCGGCAGTACCCCGTTCCCCACCCCGACGGACAAGCGGGAGTGGCGCAGCCGGCTGCTGGCGGCCCGGCGCGCACTGTCCGCCGAGCTACGCGCGAGCGAGGCGCGGCTGCTCGCCACGACCGTGGTGGCCGCCGCGCAGGGCGTCACCGACCCGGTCTGCTGCTTCGTGCCGACGGGTGAGGAGCCGGGCTCGACCGCGATGCTGGACGCGCTGCGCGCCGCCGGGCACGAGGTGCTGCTGCCGGTGGTGCCAACCGACCGGGGCGGCGGTCCCGGGCCGCGCGGCCCGATGAACTGGGCGCCGTACCGGGGCGTCGAGTCGATGAACAAGGGCCCGTACGGGCTGCTCCAGCCGATCGGACCAGGTTGGGGGCCGGCCGCCGTGGCCACCGCCGGCCTGGTGCTGGTGCCGGCGCTGGCCGTGGACCACCGCGGCGTGCGGCTGGGCCGGGGCGCGGGCTGGTACGACCGGACGTTGCCGCTGGCCAGGCCCAGTACCCCGCTCGTCGCGCTGGTCCGGGACGGCGAGCTCGTGCCGGCGCTGCCGATGGAGCGACACGACGTGCTGATGACGGGCGTGCTCACACCACAGCACGGGCTACGAGCACTCCCGCTCGGTCTGGACTAGACTGGCACTCGTTGGGTACGAGTGCCAGCGATGGCACGGTGCGGAGGAATCTAAGGTGCCGACCTACCAGTACGCGTGCACGGCCTGCGGTCACCGCTTCGAGGCTGTGCAGGCTTTCACGGACGCCACGCTGTCGGAGTGCCCGGAGTGCGCCGGCCGGCTGCGCAAGGTGTTCTCCTCGGTCGGGATCGTGTTCAAGGGCAGCGGCTTCTACCGCACCGACAGCCGCGCGGGCGCCGGCGTTCCCGGCGGCTCGTCCTCGGACGTCAAGGCCGAGGCCAAGTCGGAGTCCAAGTCGTCGGAGTCCAAGTCGTCGGACTCGTCGAGCTCCAACGGCTCCTCGTCGAGCTCCAACGGCTCGTCGTCGAACGGTTCCAGCTCCTCGTCGAACGGTTCGAGCTCCTCCTCCTCGAGCTCCTCCTCGTCGGGGTCCAGCTCCTCGGGCTCGTCCGGGTCGAGCAACACCACGGCCGCGAAGGCCTCCTGAGCTTTCACACCTCCCTCTCGGGCGCCCCACCCGGCCCGATTCCTGTGCGCGCGGTGAACCCTGCCCGTTGATGGGCGGGTTACCGACGCGCGTATTGCCGATGAATTCTCGCGGTCCCCTGAACACCGTCGTACCAGCGTGATCAGCCTCACTCGGGCCTGCGCGCCGGTGAACCTCCGAGCGCCATCTCTACGTGGCATTTACGTGGCCGTGCCAGATTCGACTCGGCCGCATCCGGAGCTCTTCGCCGTGAACCACAACATCACCCCCGAGTAGGACGGTAGCCATCCGCAACGACCGGAGGCCCGGTTCGGCCGGCCGGCGGGGGCAGTTATCCACATACGGTCCAGTTGTCCACAGGCCGGGCCTGGCCGCCCCCACGGCCGGCCGGCGGCGCCTAGCGTCGGACGGGTGAACGACACCGCGAACGACACCGACCACGCCCGCCGGCGCAGCGCGCTGGCCGCCCTCCTGCCCGATCGGCTGGCCGGGCTGTCCGGCGGGCTCGGCTGGCGGCGGGTGGTGCTGGCCAGGCGGGTGGCGGCCGGCCTGCTGGTACTCGCCGCGATCGTGCTCGCGGTGCGCGCCCCGCCAGAGGTGGTCGGCGGCACGCCGGTCGTGGTGGCGGTGCACGAGCTGGCCTCGGGGGCCACGGTGCGCCCCGGTGACGTGGCGCTGCGGCGCTGGCCAGCCGAGCTGGTGCCGACCGCCGCGCTCGGTGCCGTCGAGCAGGCCGAGGGGCGGGTGCTGGCCGGCGCCGCCAGCTTCGGCGAGCCGCTCACCTCGGTGCGGTTCGCCGGCGCAGAGGGCGGCCGGATCGCCGGCGGGCGCGATACGGCCAGCGTGCCGATCCGGCTGGCGGACGCCGATGTGGCCGGTCTGCTGAGCCCCGGCCGCCTGGTGGATGTCGTCACAGTTGGCCAGCGCGCCGACCAGCCGACCGTGCTCGCGGCGGCCGCCACGGTGCTTACCGTGCTGCCCGCCGAGGCCAAACCCGCTGGTCGGGGCCGCTTGGTACTGATCGCGGTGCCCCGGGCGGCGGCCAGCAAGGTGGCCGCAGCGACGTTGAGCCAGGAGGTGACGGTTACCCTCCGCTGAGGTTCACTCGATGCACGACAGCTCGTCCGCAACTCCTGGAGGGGATGCCATGCTCAAGGGCTTCAAGGACTTCCTGCTGCGCGGCAACGTCATCGACCTGTCGGTCGCGGTAGTCATGGGTGCCGCGTTCGGCGGGATCGTCAGCAGCTTCACCGACAAGATCATCAAACCGCTGCTGAACGCGATCACCCCGCCCACCAGCCCGGGTTTCGGCGTCCAGCTGATCTCCGGCAAGGCCAGCACGTTCGTGGACTTCGCGGCCTTGGTCACCACCTTGATCAACTTCGCGATGGTCGCCGTGGTGGTCTACTTCGTCATCGTGCTGCCGATGCGCACCATCCAGGAGCGGCGCAAGCGCGGTGAGGAGCCCGGCCCCGCTGAGCCCACCGACATCGAGCTGCTCAAGGAGATCCGCGACCTGCTCCGGGTCCAGTCGACGGCCGCGATCGACGGCGGCGGGCACGCCCAGCACGGCGCGGACACGTCGGACCACGCCTCGTCCGGCGAACCCGAGCTGTTCACCCAGCCCGAGCTCAGCACCATGCAGGGCAGTCCGCCCGGTCAGCCGGACGGCCGCCGGCCCCGGTAGAGCCGCAGATGCGCCTCAGCGGCCGCCGCCCAGGTGTGTCGCCGGGCCAGTTCCCGGCCGGCCCGTGCCATGGCCGCGTCCCGGGCGAGTCCGGCACGCCCCGGCCCCGTCGGGCTCGGATCGGTGGCCGGTGCGTCGGTGGCCAGTGCGTCGGCAAGGGCGTCGGCCAGCGCATCGGGGGTGTTCGCGAAACGGGCCGCGCCGCCGAACACCTCGCGCAGCACCGGCAGGTCGCGCAGCACCACCGGCACGCCGGCGGCCAGCGCCTCCATGGCGGCCAGCCCGAAGCCCTCCTTGGTGGACGGGAACGCGAACACGGCGGCGGCGGCCATCAACGCGGGCAGCTCGTCGTGCGGCACCGGGCCGAGCAGCACCGGCGCCACGCCCAGCTCGGCGGCCCTGGCGAGCACCGCGTCCCGATAGCCCCGGTAGTCGAACAGCGTGTCCCCGCCGGCCAGCACGAGCGCCACCCCGGGTGCCCTCGCCCGCAATAGCGCCATCGCCTCGACCAGGTCGGCGGTGCCTTTGCGGGGTTCGATGCCGCCGACCGCGAGCACGTAACGGCCCAGTTCACGACGCCAACGGGCACGGCGCACGGCGGCGCGCGGATCCGTCGGGTCGGCGGCCGAGGCGAACCGCTGGGCGGCCACCCCGTTCGGGATCACCGTCGCCCGGATACCCCAGCCGGCGGCCAACTCGGCGGCCACCGACCGGGACACGCAGACGTGCCCGGCCGGCTCCCGCAGCGCCTTCTCGTGGCAGGCCACCAGCTCGGGCGTGCTGAACTGGTCGAGGTGGTGCACGGTGCGCAGCACGTCCGGGCGCACCGCGAGTGCCGCGTTCGCGCTCAGGCAGTCCTGCGCGTGCACCACGTCGGCCGCCAGCCCGTCGGCCCGTAGTGCGTCGGCCAGCACGGCGATCGACCGCACGATCCGGGCGCCGACGGTCTCCCCGTCCCGGTCCTCGAACGGCGCCAGCCGCACCCGCACCGCCGGGTCGACCGGGCGGTAGAACCCGGCGTCCCCGCCCCGGCCAAGGGTCCAGACCTCGACGTCCTGGCCAAGGTCGGCGAGCGCCTCGGCCAGCGCCAGGGTGTGCACCACCCCGCCCCGGGGCTTGGTCGAGTAGGTCAGCAGCGCGATGCGCAGGCGCGGCGCGGCAACAGGCACGGGCACGGTCATTCGACCCGCAGCGGTTCGTCGACCGGCAGCTGGTCACCCGCCGGGACAGCCGAGGACTCCGGCCCGCCGGCCGCCGGCAGCTCACCCGCCGGCTCGGCAGGGCAGCCGGCCCGGTAGGCGGCGGGGCGGCGTTCGGCCAGGTGGTGCAGCACCCGCCGGGCGCGGGACACCTCGGCGGCCAGGTCGACCTCGGCCATCGCCAGGCCGGCCTTCTGCCAGGTGCGGGCCCGGATGTCGCCACCGGGGCCGACCACCTTGGCGTTGCCGAGAAAGGTCAGCGCGCCGCCCCGGCCGGTCTGGTTCGCCGACACCAGGACCACCTGGTTCTCCGCCGCGCGGGCGCAGTCGTAGAGGTCGAACAAGCGGGCCTGACGGTCCTTGACCACCCGCCGCGCCGGGTCGGTCAGGCTGGCCGGCCAGGCGGACAGGCAGGCCAGCACCACCGCGCCGTCCTCGGCGAGTGCCCTGGCCGCCTCGGGGAAGGTCTTGTCGTAGTCGATCAGCATGCCGAGCCGGCCGACCGGGGTGTCGAACGCGGCGAACCGGTCCCCCGAGGCGTAGCTGACCCGTTCGCCCGGCGCCAGGTGCACCTTGCGGTGCCGGCCGTGTATCCCGGCGCCGGAAAGGCAGACGGCGGCGTTGTAGGTCAGCGCGCCGGCCCGTTCCCGGTAGCCGAGGCAGAGCACCAGGTCACCGGCCAGCGCCACCAGCCGGTCGAACACCGGGTCGTCCGCCGCCAGCGCCGGCGGCAGTTCCGCCGGCCCGCCCCCGCCGACGCCGACCGGCCTACCCCCAGCGATGTCAGTCGGCCCGGCCCCGACCGCATCCGGAGCTGCCCCGCCCGAGCCGCCCGGCGCCGGGTCCGGCGTGACTGTGCCCGACGGGTCCGACTCGGGTGTGCTGTCGGGTTCCCGCAGGTCGTTGAGGTAGCCGCCGAGGGTGCCGTCGGGCAGCACGAGCAGGCCGGCGCCAGCGCGGCGGGCCGCCGCGACGATGGAGGCCACCCGGTCCAGGTCGAAGTCCAGGTCACGGCCGAACTGCGCGGCCGCCGCCGCGAGGAGAACCACGGTTCGGGACTATCCCACCGGCACCGGGAACGGTCCGGCCACGGTGCCGCCGAGCTCGGCGGACAGCTCCGCGGCGAGCTCGGCCGCGCTCGGCCCGGGCACCCGCGCGCAGGCACACGCCGGGTAGGCCGCCAGATCGGCCGCCTCGGACCAGACCCGCGCCGCGATGTCCACCGCCTCCTCGCCGTCCCGACCGGCGCACACCGCCCGCGCGCAGGCCAGCCCGGAGGCGAGCGCCACGGCGACGCCGGAGCACCACACCGGGTCGCCGGTGTGTAGCGCATCGCCGACCGCGACCAGGCCGGGCAGCCGGGCCACGTCGGCGGCCCCACCCCGGCGCGCCGGCGGCAGCCGCAGCGCGGTGACCCCGGACAACGGCTCGGCGGCGACCGGGTCCACCCAGCCGGCGACCAGCGGAATCCGGCTCGCGGCGAGCTGGAAGCCGTCCGGGGTGGCCAACGCGGCCAGCCCGGACCCCACCGGCGCGGCGGCCGAGCCCGCGCCACCCGAACCCGAGGACGACCCCGAACCCGAGGACGGCACGGTGAACATGACGGTGAAGGTGTTGTTGTCGGCCGGCACGACCCGGCAGGAGTAGCCGCCGAAGTCGCCACCCGCGGCCAGGCCCAGGTTCAGCTCGCCGGGCAGCTCGTTCGGCCAGTGCAGCGCGTAGCACCGGGTGAAGTAGTCGGCCCCGCCGGCGGCCGCGGCGGCGGTGTCGGGATCGGGCCTCGGCTCCACCAGCCAGGGGCGTTCGCCCCGGTGCCCGAGGTCGTCCAGCCAGCCGGCGACCGGGCCGAACGCGCCCGTGGCGTCCACCGCGAGCTCGGTGGCCAGCACGCCGCCGCCGACCAGCACGCCGGACAGCCGTCCGCCGCTGGTCCGCAGCCCGGTTGCGGTGACCCCGCTGTGCACGCGCAGCGCCGGCTCGCGCTCGGCGACGCGACGCAGCACCCAGTCGAAGACGGGTCGGCGGACCGCGAGGGCGGTACCCGTCGCGGCGGCCTCCGGGCCGTCCCACCGCCCGGCGGACCGGCCGACCGGGATCTCCCTGGCCCCGTGCTGGACCAGCTGGGCCAGCACGTCCGGCAGCTCCTCGGCCAGCAGCCGGTGGCACCTCGGCGAGAACACGTGGCCCTGCCCAGCGTGCGGCACCCCGTCCCGGTACCAGCTGCCGGCGGTGCGCCGACCGCTCGGTGCCCGGGGCCGGTCGCGCTCCAGCACGTCGACCTCGATGCCGCGCCGGCCCAGCGCGATCGCGGTGGTCAGCCCGGCCACCCCCGCACCGAGCACCAGTACCTTCGGAGCGCTCATCGTCACCTCGGCACGTCCCATGGGATCACCTCCGAGTGTGACATCAGCTGACCGCGCGCATCGAGTGTGGCGCGTAGTACGTCTCAGGTCGCCGGTCGGCGAGGTGGCACATGAACCGGCGGGCCAGCGCCAGCTCGGACGGCACGTCCACGTCGACCGTCGCCGTGCCCGCCCGCACCCCGGTCCCGGCCAGCACGTCGCCACCGGGGCCGACCACCTTAGCGCTGGCCACGAAGCGCAGCGAGCCGAAGCTGCCGGCCTGGTTGGCCGAGGCGAGCACCACCTGGTTCTCCAGCGCGCGGGCGGCGTCGAACAGGTCGAAGCGCTTGGTCCAGCGGTCCTCGGCGAGGTTCTCGGCCGGCGCGGTGCGGCTGGTCGGCCAGGCGGACATGCAGACGATGATCTGCGCGCCGTCCAGCGCGAGTGCCCTGGCCGCCTCGGGGAACGCCTTGTCGTAGCAGATCAGCATGCCGAGGCGGCCGACCGGCGTATCGAAGGCGGCGAAGCCACTGCCGGCCGTGTAGTAGGAGTCTTCGGCCAGCGGCTGGTGCACCTTGCGGTAGACCCCGTGCACGCCGGCGCCGGAGAAGCACACCGCGCTGTTGAACCGGCGGCCGTCGGCGATCTCGCAGAACCCGAGGCAGACCACCAGGTCACCCGCCGAGGCGGCCAGCTCGGCGAACTCCGGACCGGTGACGCTGAGCTCCGGCGGACCCGGGTCGTCGGCGTCCAGGGTGCTGTCCGGGTCGGACAGGTCGACCAGGTAGCCGCCGAGGCACGCCTCGGGCAGCGCCAGCAGGTCGACCGCATCGGCCCTGGCCCGCTCGATCTGGCCGAGCACCTGGTCCAGGCTGCGGCGCAGGCCACGCCCGTACTCCTCGGCCACCGCCGAGATCCGGATCGTCATGCCGCTCCCATTCCGGTCACCGCACCCGCGATGACCTCGGTGTACTCGCCGTCCGGCCAGCGCAGCCGCACCCCGGAGCCGCCGCGCAGGCGCCCGCACACCGCCGAGCTGGTGGCTGGGGCGAACACCGGGCGGCCGGCGCCAGGACGGTCGGCGGTGAGCATCGCGTAGCCGGGAAAACAGGTCAGCCAGTCGCCGACGGTGGCCCCGGCCGGCCTCGGCACCGCCTCGACGTCCAGTTCGGCGGCGCAGCCGGACGCCTCGGCGAGCATGCCGAGGGTGCCGGCCAGCCCGGCCATGGAGACGTCCTTCGCGGCGGCCGGGGCGGCGAGCGCCACCGCGCGTTGCTGGCCGCGCAGCACGTCCGGGCCGCGGTGGCTGGTGGAGTCCCACTGCCGCCCGGTGTGGCCACGGCGCCAGCCGCCGCCCAGGTCGGCGGTGACCCGAACCTCGTCGCCTGGCCGACCGCCGCCGGCCGGCACCGCCCGCTCGGTACGGCCCAGCGCGGTGACCGACAGCGCGGCCGGCACCCCGAGCTGGGTGTGCCCGCCGAGCACCGGTACGCCCCAGGCGGTGGCGGCCGCGCGCAGCCCGGCCAGCACCCTGGCGGCGAACGAGGCGTCCCGGGCGGCGACCGCGTCCAGCAGCCCGACCGGCGTGGCACCCATCGCGGCCAGGTCGTTCACGTTCACCAGTACGGAGCACCAGCCGGCCCACTCCGGGTCGCGCTCCACCATGGACGGCAGGATGGCGTCGCAGGCGGCGATCAGGTCGCTGCCCGGTACCGGGGCGCCGTCGTCGCCGACGAAACCGGCCGGCGCACCCGCCAACCCGGCGAGCAGCCCCTGCAGCGGCGCCTTGGTGGCCGCGACCAGCGCGGCTATCCGGTGCACCGGCCAGCGCATGGCCACGTGCGGCGCGCCGAGCAGCTCGACGGCGGCCAGCCGCTGCCAGCCCAGCCGGCCGAAGAACCGCTCGTTGGCCGCCTGCACGGTGGCCTCGAAACGCAGCGCACCGGCGGCCTCGGCCCGCGCACAGGCGGCGCGGACCAGCGCAGCGCCGATCTGGACACCGCCGATCTGGGCGCCGCCGCGCCGCGCCGCCGGGTGCACGGCGAGCCGACTGCCAGCCCACCAGCCGAGGTCGGGCTCGGTGACCGGGGCCAGCCGCACGCCGCCGACCACGGGTTTCGCCGGATCCCGGGGGTCCCGGGCGACCAGCACGACGGTGCGCGGATCGTCGTCCACGTCATCGCCGTCGTGGCCGTCGAACAGGCCCTGCTCGGCGACGAACACGTCCCGGCGCAACGCCCGGTACGCGGCCACCGCGGCCGGGTCGGCACCGCCGTCCACCCGCTCGACCAGCAGCGCCGGCCGACCCGGGCTGCGCGGCGGCCGGCCGATCAGCAGCTCGCACACGTCCACCGAGTCCGGCAGCCGCACCCCGGCGTGACTTACGGGCCACTCGGTGCGGCCGACCGACCCGGCGCGCACGCCGGCCAGCCCGGCGTACGGCTCGGAGAGCACCTCAGCCCCCCACCGTGGACAGCGCGCTGCACGCCCCGCAGGCCGCGCAGCCGGCGCCCTGGTCCGCGCCGCGCATGCCGGCGGCGCTGAGCAGCCCGGCCACCCGGGCGGTCACGTCGGCCAGCAGTGCCGGGGCCGGTGCGGTCGCGTGGTCGACGTCCACCGCGAGCGTGCCGGCGGCCGGGCGGAACGGCACGACGAACGGGTAGACGCCGCGCGCGATCAGCTCGCCGGCGCCCTCGACCAGCTCGTCGGGGTCCTCGCCCAGCCCGACCAGCAGGTACGTCGACACCCGGTTGCGGCCGAACACTCGGACGGCGTGGTCCCAGGCCGCCCAGTACTCGGCCAGCGCCACGGTGGCCTTGCCCGGCATCCAGCGCCGGCGCACCTCGTCGTCGAGCGACTCCACGTGGATGCCGATCGCGGTGGCGCCGGCCGCGTGCAGCGCGTCGATGGTGGACAGGTCGGCCGGCGGCTCGCACTGCACCTGGATCGGCAGCTCGGGCACGGCGGCCTTGACGGCGGCGACGCAGCGGGCCAGGTGGGTGGCGCCTCGATCGCGGCCGCGGCTGGTGCCGGTGGTCATCACCATCTGGCGCACGCCGTCGAGGCGCACGGCGGCCTCGGCCACCTCGGCCAGCTGGGCGGGCGACTTCACCGCGGTCGTCGACCCGGCGCGCAGCGACGCCTCGATCGCGCAGAACCGGCAGCGGGTGGCCTCGTCGTAGCGCATGCAGGTCTGTACGACGGTGGTGGCCAGCACGTCGGAGCCGTGCAGCCGGGCCAACTGCTCGTAGCTGACCCCGTCGGCGGTGCGCAGGTCATAGAATCGGGGCCGGCGGACCGGCTCCACCTCCAGCCCGGTGTCGGTACCCTCGTAGAGCAGCCGGCGCCCGCGCAACGAGTACGGGCTGGTGGAGACGATGGGCAGCGCCGCGCTCCGGCCACCGATGACCAGGTGACCGTCGTCGGTGGGACCGGCTCCGGCGCGGCGCTGAACCGGAGCATCGGCGTCGTTGCCACCCTCGCCGGATTCCAGCCGGACCCCGCGGACCGCGAGGTCGACTCGATCAGCGAGTTCGGCCATCAGAACATGTAGGTCGAGTTGATGATCGCGCCCTTGCGGGCGTAGTGGATCAACGCGTCCTGCACGTCCAGCGGGTGGGTGGGGATGACGCCGTCCATCAGGTCTTCCTCGCGGGCGCCGTGCAGCGACAGCCCGAAGCGGCAGCAGAAGGCCTTGCCACCCTCCGCGATGAACGTAGCCAGCTGGTTGTTGATGTTGTGCTCGCCGGGGAACGCCGAGTTGCCGGTGGTCGGGAAACCCCGGGTGGCCAGGCAGTTCAGCGAGCCCGGACCGTAGAAGTAGAGGACCGACTCGAAGCCCTTCCGCAGCGCCCGGGTGGCCTGCAGGATGGCCACGAAGCTCACGCTGGACTCGTGCGCGATGCCGTGCACCAGCGTGAAGTAGACCTCGCCCTCCTCGGCCTGGTAGTCCGGGAACACCTTGGTGCCGCCGTAGATCGAGGACCCCTCGGGCAGCGACGGGTGCGGGATCTCGGTCAGGCTCTTCTGCTCGACGTCACTCAGGGCGGCCGTGCTGGTCATGAATTGCTCCTTGGCTGGGTAGCGGCGGGATTTCGACACGGGTCGACGAAGTTGCGCCCAGCAAGGAGACTGCTCAGCTGTGTCCGGCCGATGACATCCGGAACAAACAGGGGTTACCAAGATCCCGATGACCCCGACCCCCGCGAAACATCACGTTCACCGCGAGCGCACGCCCCAAGACAGACCGTCACCCCGGCACCCACCCGCACCCGCCCAGGCACCGTCCCCCGCCCCACACCGGCACCGGCCCCCGCCGCACACCCAGGCACCGGCCCCCGCCGCACACCCGCACCGGCACCGGCCCCCGCCGCACACCCTCTTCGGTTGCCGCACACCCACTGCGGCGGATGTGCGGCGACGAAAGAGGGTGTGCGGTTCCCGCGCGGCGCGCACCGCGCGGGAACCGTCGCGGGGGGATACCGCCGTTCCGGCCACCGCACGGCGACAACGCCTGCGGAGCGTGCACCAATCCGCCACGCCGTGCCCCGCCCGCCATCGCGCCGCACACCCTCTTCCGTTGCGGCACACCCACTGCGGCGGATGTGCGGCGACCAAAGAGGGTGTGCGGAACTCCACGGCGCCGCCGCGCGGGAACCGGAGCGGGCTAGCCGCCGTGGTGGGGCGGGCGGTTCTCGGTGTACCAGCGGTCATCGGCACCGCTGGACGGAGCACTGTCGGGGCGGTCGTCGCGTGTTGACTCGGGCAGCACGTCGCCGAACACCTCCGCCAACCGGCGGCGCCGCTCCGCCGCCAGGACCGGGTCGGTAGCAGGTGACTCGTCCCCGGTCGCTTCGGCCTCGAACTGTTCCCGCTCGAACACTTCCGGCGCTGTCACTTCCGGCGCTGTCACTTCCGGCGCTGTCACTTCCGGCTGGAAAAGTTCCGACCCGAATTGCTCGGCCACGGCCCTATCGCCGGCCCCCGACTCCTCGCCGGGGCCGGCCACCTCGCCGGGCTCATCAGGCACCGGGGTCTCCGGGCGCTCAGGCGTCGTCGAGCCCGGAGAGCTCCTCGATCACGTGCGGGGCCAGCGGGGTGAGCGTGGCCATGCCGTCCCGGATCGCCGCGCGGGACGCGGCCAGGTTGACCACCAGGGTGCTGCCGGAGACGCCGACCAGGCCGCGGGACAGCCCGGCGTCGATCGCGCCGGCGGCGAGCCCGGACGCCCGGATGGCCTCCGCGATACCCGGGATCGGGCGGTCCAGCACGCCGGCGGTGGCGTCCGAGGTGACGTCGCGAGGGGACACGCCGGTGCCGCCGACGGTGACCACCAGGTCGACGCCGCCGATCACCGCGGTGTTCAGCGCATTGCGGATGGCGACTGCCTCACCGGGCACCGTGACCACCGCGTCCACCACGAAGCCGCCCTCTTCGAGCAGCTCGGTGACCAGCGGTCCGGTGGTGTCAGCTTGCTCACCGTGGGCCGCCCGATCGTCCACGATTACGACCAGTGCGCGCCCGATACGAGGTGGTGCCATCTCCATGTCGAATACCGTAGTCGGTGCCCTCGGACCGCTCTGGCGCGCACCCGCGGCACGCGGGAGCACGCACCCGCGGCACGCGCCGGAGCGCATTTGCGGCACGCGACGGTCAGTTGGCGCGGGGTCCTGCCGTGGCGGCCTCGGCGAGCGGCAACCGGACCTCGAACCGGCAGCCTGGCCCGTAGTTGACCGCCGCGATCCGGCCGTCGTGCGCCTCGACCAGACCCCGGGCGATGGCCAGCCCGAGCCCGGCGCCGCTGTCCACCGAGCCGTCCGCGCCATCCGCCGCGCCCTGTGGGGTGCGCGCCACACTGCCCCGGAACGCCACGTCGAACACCCGGTCCAGGTCGTGCTCGGGGATGCCGCCGCAGCCGTCCTGCACGGCCAACCAGGCCTGGCCGTCCTCGGCACCGGCGGCGAGCACCACGGAGCCGTCGGGCGGGGTGTGCCGGACCGCGTTGGACACCAGGTTGCGCACCACCCTGGCCAGCTCCGGGTCGCTGCCCCGCACCACCGGCCAGCTGGTGTCCGGGTCGGCAACCAAGGTGACGCCCTTACGGGCCGCGCGGGCCGACTCGGCCGCCACCGCCTCGGAGACCACCTCGCCGAGTGACACCGCGTTGAGGGTCAGCCGCAGCGCCCCCGAGGTGATCCGGGAGAGCTGGAACAGGTCGTCCACCATGCCGGCCAGCCGCTCGGTCTCCCGGCCGATCCGGCGGGCGTACTGCTCGGTCTCGGTGGGGTCGCTGACCACGCAGTCAGCCAGCGCCTCGGACATCGCCCGGATGCCGGCCAGCCGGGTGCGCAGGTCGTGGCTGATCCAGGTGACCAGCTCGCGGCGGGCGGACTCGGCGGCGCGCTCGCGCTCCCTGGCCTCGCGCTCCCAGACGCTGTCCTTGGCGATCCCCCGCCCGAGCAGCAGCCCGGCGGGCACCGAGACGGCGGCCACCACGAGGCAGACCGCCAGGGTGTCCTTGAGCTGCGGATCGAGCATGAACTTGCCCACCCCGAGCACCCCGACCAGGGACGCGACCACCGGGATCAGCGCCAGCACGGTCACCGCGACGGTGATCGAGTAGCGCCGCATGAAGTGCAGCAGCACCGCACCGGCGGCCGCCACCGGCAGCGTGAACATCAGCGCCGGCCACCAGACCGCGCTCAGCTCGGCCAACATGTCGTCCTACCGCCGATCCTCGGTACCGGTTGCGGGGTCCCCGCCGGTCGTGCCGTCCGCCAGGTCGTAGCGGTAGCCGACGCCCCAGACCGTGCTGATCCGGCGTGGGTTGGTGGGGTCCGCCTCCACCTTCTCGCGCAGCCGCCGCACGTGCACGGTCACCGTGGACTGGTCCCCGAAGCTCCAGCCCCAGACCCGTTCCAGCAGCTCCGGGCGCCCGAACGCTTGCCCGGGGTGCCGGATCAGGAAGGCCAGCAGGTCGAACTCGCGGACGGTGAGCGCGAGGTCCCGACCGTGCAGCACGGCGCGGCGGGCGGACACGTCGACGACGAGGTTGCCGTCCACAATGGTCGGCGCGGCACTCGGCGGGGTTGCCGCGTCCCGGGACCGACGCAGCACCGACCCGACCCGCAGCACCAGCTCGCGCGGGCTGAACGGCTTGGTCACGTAGTCGTCCGCGCCCAGCTCGAGCCCGACGACCCGGTCCTCCTCCTCGCCGAGCGCGGTCAGCATGATCACCGGCACCGGGGACCGGGCGCGCAGCTCGGCACAGATCTCCAACCCGGAGCGGCCGGGCAACATCAGGTCGAGCACCACGAGGTCGGGCATCCGGGCGGCGGCGAGCTTCAGCCCGAGCTCGCCGTCGTGCGCGACCGACACCTGATAGCCGGCCCTGGCCAGGTACCGGGCGACCACGTCGAGCACCGTCGGGTCGTCGTCGATCACCAGGATGTGCCCGGCGGTGGCGGTCATGCGGCGATCCTCCTCGGCGGCCGACCGGTTCGGCGCACCAGGGCGGATCCGGGGCGGGGTGTCGATCGGGTGGCATCGGCGCCACCCTCGGCACGGTACGGCCTGATCGTCGAACCGGGCGGCTAACATTCGCGCTCCGTCATCACTCCGTAAGCGGCAGAACACGCCCCGACACCGGCGCGGCTCCATAGGCTGCGCCAATGATCAGGCGAATGATCACTGGCAGCCCCGAAGGCCAGCGATCCGGGCGACCGCGCTCGGTGTTGCTGGTACTCGCCAAGGCGCCGGTGGCCGGCCGGGCGAAGACCCGGCTGTGTCCGCCGGCCTCTCCTCGCGACGCCGCCCGGATCGCCGCCGCCGCGCTGCTGGACACGCTGGACGTGGTGTGCGCGGTGCCCTCGGCGGTCCCGATGGTGGCCTGGACCGGTGAGCTGACCGCCGCCGAGTCCCGCCCCGAACTGGCCAGGGCACTGCGCCGGGTGAGCCGGATCGAGCAGCGCGGCGAGACCCTGGGCGAACGCATCGCGGCGGCCCACGTCGACGCCGCCGACCGGGTGCCCGGCGCGCCGCTGCTGCAGATCGGCATGGACACCCCGCAGCTGACCGCCACCACGCTGGCCGAGGCGCTGGCCCCGCTGTCTGCGCCGGGTGGGCCGGACGCGGTGCTCGGGCCGGCCGCCGACGGTGGCTGGTGGGCGCTCGGGCTGCGCGACCCCCGGCTGGCGCGGCTGGTCGAGTCGGTGCCGACGTCGCGCCCAGATACCGGCGAGGCCACGCTGCGGGCGCTGCGCGGCGCCGGGCTGTCCGTCGCGGTGCTGCCCGAGCTGCGTGACGTGGACACCGCCGAGGACGCCCTCGCCGTGGCCGCCGCCGGCGCCGGCCGCCGGTTCAGCGCCGCCGTGGCCACCCTGCTGACCCGCCCGGCCGGGATCGCCCGGTGAGCCTCGACCACACCTCAGCCGAACACCTCGACCTACCCACGCCCGCCACCCAGCTCGAACCCGGTCAGCTCGAAGCCCGTCAGCTCGAAGCCCGTCAGCTCGAAGCCCGTCAGTTCGATGCGGGGCTGGCCGGGCGGCCGTGCCAACTGGTCCGGGTGGGGGCGCGGGCCAGGACGCTGCGGGTGCGGCGTTGGCGGGCCGAAGCGAGCCGGTCGGACCGGTGGCTGCTGGACGGCTGCCGTGGCCCGACCGTGGACCTGGGCTGCGGGCCAGGGCGGCTGGTCAGCGCGCTGATCGAGCGAGGCGTGCCGGCGCTCGGGGTGGACAGCTCGGCGCTGGCGGTGCAGCTTTGTGCCCGGCGGGGCGCGGTGGCGCTGCACCGGGACGTGTTCGACGCGCTGCCCGGGGAGGGCCGTTGGCACCACGCGCTGCTCGCGGACGGCAATGTGGGCATCGGCGGCGACCCGGTGGCGTTGCTGCGCCGGGTGCGGCGGCTGCTCGGGCCGCGCGGCTCGGTGCTCGTGGAGCTGGTCGGCGAGCCGGGGCTGTGGCGCGGGCCGGCCAGGGTGGTCGAGCCGGACGGCGCGGCGAGTGGCTGGTTCCCGTGGGCCGTGGTCGGGGTGGACGCGATCGGGGCGGTAGCCGAAGCGGCCGGGCTGCGGCTGGAGCGGCTGCACCGTCGGCGCCGGTACTTCGCCGAGCTGCGCCGGACCTGAACGCCGGCTGAACACCGGACGAGCGCGGGATCGGGGAGCGACCCCGGAAATTAAGGAGCCGCGCCGGCGTGGGGAGGGGGGACCTACGCCGGCGCGGCGTCTGTGCGCCCAGGCTCGTCAGTGGCGAGCCCGGACTGGCTGGATACCCCCTACGGTACCCGCAAATGGCCGATTCGGCTAAATGAAATTTCGGCTGTTTTCTAACGGTGACTTCGTTGCCCCCGAGTTGGCCTCATCGTCACCGTACGTCACAACGTTCCTCACCCAGCGGCCATTGGCCCCATTCCGGCGACGGTATTCAGTATGGCGAACACCGTTCACCGGATCCATCATCGGGCCTCTCACCATGGCCGCGACCCAGATCCCGCGCGCCGGACCGGCTCAGTTGCTCGGCTGGCTGCCGAGCACGATGTCGACGGTACGCCCGTCGCTCAGAGTTAGCGTTACCTTATCTCCGGGCGCGTGGCTGAGCACCGCCGCGACCACTTCATTGGCCGAAGTCACAGTTCTCTGGTCCACCTTGGTGATCACGTCACCGGACTTCAGCGTGCTCTGCGAAGCGGGGCTGCCCGGGCTGACTTCGACGACCGCGGCCTGCGTGGTGCCCTTGAGCGGACCGGTCTGCGGGCGAGTCTCGATCTTCACCCCGATCACGGCCTTGTTGGCCCGCCCGCTGTTCTGCAGCTCCTGCGCGATGCGCTTCACCTGGTTGATCGGCGTGGAGAAGCCGAGGCCGACCGAGCCGCCCTGGCCGCTGGAGGCGAGGCTGGCGATCGCGGTGTTCATGCCGACCACGTTGCCCTCCAGGTCCACCAGCGGGCCGCCGGAGTTGCCCGGGTTGATCGAGGCGTCGGTCTGGATCGCGTTCAGCACCTCGTTGTTGTCCAGGTTGCTGTCCGGCGGCGCGTTCGGGTTGGGCAGGCCGCTGTTCGGCCCCAGGCCCGGCGGCAGCCCCGGTGGCGGCGGCGTGTCCGGGCCGTCGTCGTCCCCGCCCACCGAAACCGCCCGGTTCAGCGCGCTGACGATTCCGCTGGTCACGGTGCCGCCGAGGCCCAGCGGCGAGCCGATCGCGACGACCGACTGGCCGACCCGCACCGAGTCGGAGTTGCCCAGCTTGATCGGCTGCAGGCCGGAGACGTTCTGCGCCTGCACGACGGCGATGTCGAACGTCTTGTTCCGGCCGATGATCTTGGCTGGTGCGATCCGGCCGTCCTGGAACAGCACGTTCACCGTGCCGCCGTTGACCGCCATCGAGATCACGTGATTGTTGGTGAGGATCAATCCGTCCGGGCTGAGCACCATGCCGGACCCGGCACCGGCCTGTTGCCCGGCGGTCACCCTGATCTGCACCACCGAGGCCAGGGTGCGCTGCGCGATCTGCTCGACGGCGCCCTCCGGCGCGGCGGTCGAGTCGGCGTCCGGCGACGGGCCGTCCAGCACGCTCAGGTGCCCACCGGACGCGGCGATCTGGTACCCGACCATGCCGCCCAGCCCACCGCCGAACAGCGCGGCGAGCAGCGCCAGCACGACGCCGGCGATCACCAGCTTGCGCCGGGACGACTCCCGGGGGCCGGAGCCGCCGCCCGCCGGCCCCGGCGTGGTCGGCGGCCCATACATCGGCGGGCCGCCGTGGCCGGGCAAGCCGAACACGGCCCCTGGCGGCGGCTGGCCGCCCGGGTAGCTGGGCACGCCCGGTTGCCCGCCCGGCTGGCCGACCGGCGGTCCGGTCGGCGGTCCGGTCGGCGCCGAGTAGGCGGGGTAACCGGCGACGGGCTGGTAGGCCGGGTACCCGCTGGGCACGGGCCGAGGGGCCACCCCGGCGTAGCCGCCGGGGGCCGGGTCCGAGTGGGGGGTCGGGTTCAGGGTGCCGGTCGGCAGCTGCTCGGTGGGCGACTGGTCGCCCGAGCGGGCCCACGGCGAGGGCGGTCCGCTCGGTCGGACGGGTGGGGCCGCCGGTGCGGACGCGTCCGGCAACGCGGCCCGCTCCGCCTGCGCGGCTTCGGCGGCCGAGGAGTCGTCCGGCGTGGCCGCGGCCCCGTCCACCGGCTCGGCCTCGGTCAGGTCAGAGTTGCGCGGCTCGGGGGCCGACCAGGGCTCGACGATCTCGGTGGTGCGCTCGGCGGCACCGTGCCACTGCCCGTCCTCGGCGACCGCCGAGGACGACGACGAGTCGGGCCCGGCCAGCGGGTGAGCGTCCCCCTCGGCGAGCCCGGACTGCTCCGACCGCTCAGGGGGTTGCTCGGTGGACCGCACCGAGGACGACGACGCCTCCTCCTCTTCGAGGTGTTTTCCCGCCTCGTCGCGCTGCCCTGGCGTCTCGTCGTAGGCCATACCCTCACCGTGGTTCACGAAAGCGGCTGATGGGGCCGAGTCGAGCGCGCCCCTTGGACCGAGGGTAGGCCGCCGGAGCCCCAGGCGTGCCGGCACCCTCGAAAATGCACACCCCTGACCTCAACGATCGCCGGACGCGACCGACCGGGCCGATTTCGCCGGGGCGGCACGGCCCACCGGCATCGACCGAGGTCGCCGGTCAGAACCCCGTCCCGGGCTGGCCGGGCAGCCGGACCGCGAGCAGCGCGCCACCCCGCGTGCTGCGACCGGCCCTGGCCGACCCGCCGTGCCGCTCGGCGACCTGCTTCACGATGGCCAGGCCGAGTCCGGAGCCGGGCCGACCGCGGTCCTCGGTGGCCCGGTAGAACCGGTCGAACACCTTGACCAGGTCCTCGTCGGCAATGCCAGGCCCCGCGTCGGCGACCTCCAGCATGGCGGTGCCGTCGCCGACCGGGTGCAGGCCGACCTGCACAACGCCGTCCGGCGGGCTCCACTTGACGGCGTTGTCCAGCAGGTTCAGCACGGCGCGCTCCAGCGCGGTGGCGTCGCCGAGCAGGGTCCACGGCACGAGGCGGCTCTCCAGCTGGACCTCGCCGGCGCGGCGCCGGGCCCGCTGCAGCGCCCGTTCCACCACGTCGACGAGCTCCACCGGCTCGTGCACCGCCTGCGGGGCGTCGTCGCGGGCCAGCTCGACGAGGTCGCCGACCAGTGTGGTCAGCTCCTCGATCTGGCCGCGCACGTCGTCGAAGATCTCCCGGCGGTCCGCCTCCGGCAGCGCGTGCGCGCCGGGTTCGCTGGACGCGACGAGCAGCTCGACGTTGGTACGCAGCGAGGTCAGCGGGGTGCGCAGCTCGTGCCCGGCGTCGGCAACGAGGCGGCGCTGCTGTTCCTGCGCGGCCGCCACCGCGCCGAGCATCACGTTGAAGCTGTGGCTGAGCCTGGCCAGCTCGTCGTTGCCGGTGACCGGGATCGGCCGCAGGTCGCCGGTGCTGGCCACCCGCTCGGTGGCCGCCGTGAGCCGCTGCACCGGCCGCAGACCGGCGCCGGCCACCGTCGCGCCGGCCAACCCGGCAAGCACCACGCCGGCGCCGCCGACCAGTGCCAGCACCACGCCGAGGCCGCCGAGGGTGTGCCGGATCTGGTCCAGCGGCTGGGCCAGTACCAGCGCAAAGCCGCCGGACCCGGTGGGCACCGCGAGCACCCGCTGGTCCTGCACGGTACGCAGCGAGTCGGGGTGCTCGCCGGAGGCGACGTCCAGCTCGGCCCCACCGACCGGCGGCGGCGGCGAGTGCGCGATCGTGATCAACGTGCCCTGCGCGTTGACCAGGGCCACCCGCACGTCGGAGCCGTACAGCGCGGCGGCCGGCAGGTTGGCCGGGTTGGCCAGCAGGCCGCTGTTGACCACCGTGTCGGCGCGCTGGTGCAGCTGGTCGTCCAGGTCGGCGAACAGCGCGGCCCGGACCACCCAGAACGCCGCCGCCGAGATGCCCGCCGTGGCCAGCCCGACCATGATCGCGGCGAGCAGCGCCACCCGCATCCGCAGCGAGATCTGCTCGCTGGCGCGGGCCCGCAGGGCGGCACCTCTGGATCGCACGCCTGCATTCTCGGTCCCGGTGCCGTCCCCCGGTGATCTCGGGGTCCCGCCGCGCCAGGGTGCGGTGAGCCGCGAGGTCAGCGCGGCGAACCGGGACCGGCGCCGCCCGGTCCCGCTTGGTTCGGGGTGCAGGCCGTCCTCGGGGCCGGCATCGGCACGCACATCGGCACCGGGGGCCGAGCCGCGGACCGGGCCGAAGTCCGGGTCGCAGTCCGGGCCGAGGTCGTCGGGGTCCGGGATGAAGTCGCCGGTGACCGGGTCGAAGCTGCCGTGGTCCGGCGTGAAGTCGCCGGTCTGCGGGTCGAACCGGCGGGCCCCCGACCCGAAGCCGGGGTCATTGCTGGACCCGGACCGAGACTCGGCGCGGGATTCGGAGCGGGATTCGATTCCGCCGGTGGATGGCCTCAACGCCACATCACGGAGGGGTCTCCCGCAGCACATAGCCCACGCCGCGGACGGTGTGGATCAGGCGTGGCTCGTCCTCGCTCTCGGTCTTGCGACGCAGGTAGCCGATGTACACCTCGAGGGCATTGCCGGTGGTCGGGAAGTCGTAGCCCCAGACCTCCTCGAGGATCCGGCTCCGGGTGAGCACCCGGCGCGGGTTCGCCAGCAGCAGCTCGAGCAGGGCGAACTCGGTGCGGGTCAGGCTGATCTGCCGACCGCCCCGGCTCACCTCCCTGGTCTCCGGGTCCAGCGAGAGATCGGCGAACGAGAGCGGGGTGAACTCCGGACCGGACTCTGTCCCGACCCGGCGGCGCAGCAGCGCCCGCAGCCGGGCCAGCAGCTCCTCCAGCGCGAAGGGCTTCGGCAGATAGTCGTCGGCGCCGGCATCCAGCCCGGCGACGCGATCGGAGACCGCGTCCCGGGCGGTGAGCACCAGGATCGGAAGGTCGTCACCGGTGCCGCGGAGCCGCCTGCAGACTTCCAGGCCGTCCAGCCTGGGCATCATCACGTCCAGCACCATCGCGTCCGGCCGGGCCATGCTCACCGCGGTGAGCGCTGCCTGGCCGTCGGTCGCCAGGTCGACCTGGTACCCGTTGAACGCCAATGAGCGACGCAGCGACTCGCGGACGGCCCGATCGTCGTCGACCACGAGAATGCGCATGCGGCCCAGTGTGAACCGAGCGTCTGTGAGTCGCCTGAGAGCACCCCTCGTTGGAAGGACACCTTTCCTGAGAGATCCATCCGACCGGGGGTCGTGAGTGGCGATGGTCGCTATAGCGACGATCGCCACTCACGACCTCAAGTCGGGCTACGCGTCCGGCTCGAAGCTGGCCAGGTAGGTCGCCGACGCGTCCTTGTCGCCGTGGCCCAGCTCGGCGGCCCGGTGCAGCCGGGCGGCGACGGCCTCGGCGAGGTCCAGCCGGACGCCGTTGCTCCGGCCGGCCTCGGCGATCAGGTCGGCGTCCTTGGCGGCGTTGGCGACCGAGAAGTCCGGCGCCCACCGGTCCGCGAGCACGTTGGCGGCCTTGGCCTGCACGTAGCCGGAGTCGAGCGCGCCACCGGCGATGATGTCCAGGTACAGCTGGGGGTCGACGCCGAGCGCGCTGCTCAGGGCCAGCGCCTCCGCGCCTGCGCTGACGATGGCCAGCACCCAGCCGTTCAGCACGAGCTTGAGCCGGCTGGCGGCGGCGCCGGCGGGATCGTCGCCGAGCCACATCGTCTTGCGGCCGACCGCCTCGAACACCGGGGCGAGCGGCGCGCGGGCCGACTCGGCGCCGGCCGCCAGGATCAGCAGCTGGCCGGACTCGGCGGGCGCACGGGTACCCAGCACGGGGGCGTCCACGACGATCAGCCCGTGCTTGGCGGCCAGCGCGGCCAGCTCCTCGGCGGGCGCCACGCCGACCGTGGTCATCTGCGCCCACAGCTGGCCGGCGCGCAAGCCGGGCGTGGCGGCGGTGATGGCCTCGGTCACCGCCGGCCCGTCGGTGAGCATGGTGATAATCACATCGGCGCCGGTCACCGCCTCGGCGGGCGTGTCGAACAGCGCGGCGCCGGCGTCGGCCAGCGGGGCGGCCTTGGCCTTCGTCCGGTTCCACACGCGCAGCGGCAGGCCGGCCTTGAGCAGGTTGCGGCCCATGCCGGCGCCCATGATCCCGGTACCCAGCAGCGCCACGGTCGGCTTCTCGGTCATGGTTTCGACCCTAGGCCCGCCCGGGGTACGCGGCGCGCCGCCTTCTCAGCCGCCGCCGCGCCGCGCTGACCGGGGTTCGGCCGGGCGCACCCCTGGGGGCAGGCATGATCGGAGCGGTGACCTTCCTGCTGATCGCCGCCGGCACGGTCGTCCTGCTGCACGCGTACCTGTACGGGCGGCTGGTCCACTCGGCGGCGGGGCGGGCGCGCTGGCGGGTGCTCGGCGCGTTCGTGCTGCTGCTGCTCGCGGCGAGCACGGTCGCCGCGGTCGGGCTGCAGCGGATCCTGCCGCCCCGGCTGGCCGCGCGGGTGACGCTGACGGACTGGACGGTGCTGAGCTGGGTCGGCTACCTGTGGCTCGCGCTGGGGCTGTACCTGGCGCTGGTGCTGCTGGTCGTGGAGATCCCGAGGCGGCTGATGCGGCGGCGGCTGGACCCGGGGCGCCGCCGCGTGCTGGCCAGGTTCCTCGGCGGCGCGGCGCTGCTGGTCGCCGGCGGCACCGTCGGCTACGGCGTGCAGGAGGCCCGCACGCCCCGGCTGGCCCGCCGCGAGATCACCCTGGACCGGCTGGACCCGAAGCTGGACGGCATGAAGATCGCGGCGCTGTCCGACATCCACCTCGGCACGATCAACCGGGGCCCGTTCCTGGCCGACGTCGTGCGCCGGGTCAACGACGAGACCCCAGACCTGGTGGCGCTGGTCGGCGACCTGACCGACGGCTCGGTGGCCGAGCTCGGCAACGCGGTCGCCCCACTGCGCGACCTGGTCGGCCCGACGTTCTTCGTGACCGGCAACCACGAGTACTTCTACGACGCCGAGGCGTGGTGCGAGTTCCTGCCGACGCTCGGGGTGCGGGTGCTGCGCAACGAACGGGTGCCGGTCGGGCGGTGGGGCGCCGGGCCGGGCTCGCCGACGTTCGACCTGGCCGGCATCGACGACCGGACGGCGGCCCGCTCCGGCGAACCGGGCCACGGGGCCAACCTCGCCAAGGCACTCGCCGGCCGCGACCCCGCCCGGCCGGTGGTACTGCTCGCCCACCAGCCGGTGGTGGTCGACCAGGCGTCAAAGGCCGACGTCGACCTGCAGATCTCCGGCCACACGCACGGCGGCCAACTCCTGCCGTTCGGCTACCTGGTGCTGCTGGACCAACCCGTGCTCGCCGGCCTCACGCGCGTCGGCCGCACCTGGCTGTACGTCACCCGGGGCGTCGGCTTCTGGGGCCCGCCGGTCCGCGTAGGTGCCCCACCCGAGATCACCCTCCTCACCCTCCGCGCCCCCACCAAACCCCTCGCGAGTCGGGGATTCCATCAGGGCGAGTCGGGGATTTTGTCAGGGTGAGTCGCGGATTCCGTCAGCGCGCGCCCGGCACCTCGGGGTGGCTGGCCAGCCATTCGGCCACGGGAATCGGGGTCGTCGAGGCGTAACCGGGGTCCAGCGGGATGTCGCCGGCGACCGTCCGGTACTCCACGGGCCAGGCGTGCAGCCCGATGAAGGCGCGCGGGTCGGCGTCCATCATCGCCGCGTACTCCCGCACCGCGCGGACGTAGCGCACGTCGTTGTTGTAGCGGCGCAGCGCCCGGTCCAGCCGCGCCGGATCCGCGCCGCCGTTCGCGGCCAGGTAGTGCGCCGCACCCAGGATCGCGTCGCGGGGCTGCCACACGTCGCCGCCGAGCCCGTAGGCGGCCCAGGTCGGCGGGATGAACTGCATCGGGCCCTGCGCGCCGGCCGTGGACAGGCCGACCACCCGACCCATCCGCGTCTCCACGAGGTTCACGGCGGCGAGCACGGTCCAGGACACGCCGTAGCGGCGTTGCGCCTCGTCGTAGTAGCCGCGCAGCGCGTCGATGGGCAGCGGGTCGACCACGCGCCAGGCCGGCAGGGTGGTGCTCGGCCGGCCGTCCAGGGAGATCAGCGCCCGGTACGCGGCCACGGCATGCTGGGCCTGCCCGCGCAGCGCCGGGTCGACGGCGGCGAGCACGGCGGCGTCCCACTCCGGGTGGTCGCCGAGTTTGCGGTAGGCGTCCTGGGTGCGGCGGCCGGCGTCGGCGAGCGCGGCCGGGGTGGCGGCCGGGTCATGCACCACGGCGTCCCCGGTGCGCAGCCGGCAGGCCAGCGCGGCGGGATCGGTCGGCGCCCCGCAACCGGACCCGGGCACGGCCTCACCGGGACGGGCCGAACCACCCGAGCAGCCCGCCAACACCGCCAGGCTCAACGCGACCAGCACCGCCACCAGACCGGCGCACCGGCGCACTACCCCGACAACCACGTATCCGAACGCTAGAGCATCGCCCGCGGACCCGCTCTAGTCCTCCCGCCGGCCCCATCGCTCGTGGTGCACCGCCTCGGCCAGCGGCCGCCGCGCCCGCCAGCCGTGCCGTTCCAGGTCGGGAACCGTTTCGAGGTGGCTGACCGGGCCGAGACAGAGCCAGGCGACGGGCCGCACACCGGCCGGCATGCGCAACAGTTCCGCCAGGAACTTTTCCTGGTAGAAGGAAACCCAGCCCACCCCGAGACCCTCCGCGGTGGCCGCGAGCCAGAGGTTCTGGATGGCCAGGCAGACGGAGTACAGGCCGGCGTCCGGGATGGAGTGCCGGCCGAGCACGGCGGGCGCGCCCCGGCTGGCGTCGTAGCCGACCACCACCGACAGCGTCGACTCCAGGATCCCCTCGATCTTGATCCCGGCGAACCGCTCGCGGCGCTCCCCGGTCAACGTCGCGGCGAAGCTGTCGCGGTGGCGCAGCACGTGGTCGCGGAACTCGCGGCGGGTGTCGTCGTCGCGCACAAGCACGAAGTCCCACGGCTGGCTGAGGCCGACGCTGGGCGCGGCGTGCGCCGCCAGCAGCATCCGGTCCAGCACGGCCGGCTCGACCGGCTCGCCGGTGAACTGACCGCGCACGTCGCGCCGCCGGTGGATGACGTCGTACAGGTCGTGCAGCAGCCCGGCCCCGTCACCCACCGGAGCTGCCAGCCCGCCCCGGTCGCGCGCCCCACCGACCCGCTCGCGCGCCACGCCGACCCCTTTGCCCGTCACACCGATCCGGTAGCCCGCTCGGCCGCGCTGACCGCGTTCCGGAACAGCATGGCGACGGTGGTCGGGCCGACGCCGCCAACCCGAGGCGTGATCGCGCCGGCCACGTCGTTGCAGGCCTCGTCGACGTCGGGCAGCAGCCGCCGCCCCGCGTATCGCACGCCGCCGCCGATCACCACGGACCCGGGCCGCACGTGCTCGGGCTGCACGATCCCGGGCACGCCGGCGGCGGCGATGAGGATGTCGGCGCGGCGGGTGTAGTCGCCCCAGTCCGGCACGCCGGTGTGGACGACGGTGACGGCGGCGTTGGCGGTGGGCCGCTTCTGGGCGAGCAGCATGGCGAGCGGGCGGCCGAGGGTCGCGCCGCGGCCGAGGATCACGACGTGCTTGCCGGAGACCGGGATCTCGTAGTGCGCGAGCAGTTCTTCGATGCCGGCCGGGGTGCAGGGCAGCGGGCCGGGCAGGCCGATCGCGAGGCGGCCCATGTTCACCGGATGCATGCCGTCGACGTCCTTGTCGGGGTCGATCGCGGACAGCGCCTCGTCGTAGTCGAGGTGGCCGGGCACCGGGTGCTGCACGAGCAGGCCGTGCACGGTCTTGTCGTTGTTGAACTCCGTGACGGCGGCGAGCAGGTCGGCCTGGCTGGCGTCGGCCGGCAGGTGGATGTGCGGCGAGGTGAAGCCCAGCTCGGTGGCCTGGCGCTGCTTGATCCGGATGTAGCCGGCGCTCGCGTCGTCGTCCCCGACCAGGATGGTGGCCAGGCTGGGCGTCACACCCTGGGCGCGCAGCTTGTCGGCGCGGGCGGACACGTCGGCGAGGACGCGCTCGGCAACCGGCTTGCCGGCGAGCAGGCGCGCGGTGGTCGCTTCGTTGCGGGTGGGGGCGTCAGGCATTCGGGCTCCTCGGCGTGGACTCCCGGCTACCGTAAAGCTTCACCCCCGCCGCACGCCTCCCGACCGGGCCCCGCTGGGCCCGCCGACCGCGCAGCCGGGACCCCGACCTACCGCCCGACCGGCGCGCTCGGGGTGTATCTGACGGGCACGTGCGTCGGCCCGGAGATGAAGTTGGACGCGAGCCAGCTGGGGTCGCCGGCCGGGGCGAGGTCGGGGAACCGGGTGAGCAGCTGGGAGAACATCTCGCCGACCTCGATCCGTCCGAAGTGCGAGCCGAGGCAGTAGTGCGGCCCGCCGCCGCCGAAGGCGACGTGGTCGTTCGGGGTGCGGTCGAGCACGAGCTTGTCGGGGTCGGCGAACACGGCGGGGTCGCGGTTGGCGGCGCCGTAGTAGAGGGCGATCTTGTCGCCGGCGGCGATCGCGGTGCCGGCCAGCTCGGTGTCCTGGGTGGCGGTGCGGCGCATGTAGATGACCGGGGTCTGGTAGCGCAGCAGCTCGTCGACGGCGGTGGGCATCAGGCCGGCGACGTCGGCGCGCAGCCTGGCGAACTCGACCGGGTTGTCGAACAGCGTCAGCACGGCGCCGCCGATCAGGTTGCGGGTGGTGTCGCCGCCGGCGTTGAGCAGCAGCATGAAGAAGGAGCAGAACTCCTCCTCGGTGAGCCGCTGCCCGTCGATCTCGGCGGCCAGCAGCCGGCTGGCGATGTCCTGCGCCGGGTTGGCCAGCTTGTCCGCGCGGACCTGCATCGCGTAGCCGATGATCCCCTGCATCGCGCCGACCCGCTGCTCGTCGGTGACCGCGTCGGGCGCCGAGTGGATGATCTCGGTGAGCTCGTAGAGCCGGACCCCGTCGGCGCGGGGAATGCCGACGAGCTCGGCGATGATGTACGAGGGCAGCTTGCCGCCGATGTCCTCGACGAGGTCACACTCGCCGAGCTCGGACACCTCGTCCAGGATGCTGCGCACGGTGTCGGCGATCGAGTCGCGCCAGGAGTTGGCGCGCTTCGGGGTGAACACGGCGCCGACCAGCCGCCGGTAGAAATTGTGCTTCGGCGGGTCCATCGCCAGCATCATCGTCCGGAAGAACTCCAGCTCCTCCTGGGGCGGGTCGTTGAGCAGGATGCCGCCGAGGTGGCTGGAGAACAGGTCGGGGCGCTTGCTGGCCTCGTTCACGGCGGCGTGCGAGGACACGGCCCAGAACCCGGGCCCGCCCGGCTCCTCGTGCCAGTAGACAGGCGCGTTCTCGAGCAGCCAGCGGTACTGATCGACCGGATGCCCGTCCGCGAACGACCTCGAGCTCAGCAGATCAATACTGGCAGCCACCGTCGGCATACTCGCACCCCTTTTGAAGCCTGGTTCAACGCCGACCATGCTGCAACCTCAGGGCGCCAGGGGGCGACCCCACGATCGGGTGGCGCTCGACCGGGTCAGAACTGTCCTCCCAGGGCCCACCTTCGAGGGACGGTGTCCTTACGTCACGGGCGCCTGGCCTCGACAAACCACGCCGCGGAGTCGTAGAACACGCCGCGCTCGGTCTGGTGCGCGGCCATGCTCGCGTGCAGCGCGTCGACGGCCCGGGCACGCGCGTCGGCGTCGAAACCGCGCAGCGCGCCGTCGAACTGGCCGGCGATGAACCGGCACCCGTCGTCGGCGTCGGCACCGAAGTACATGGGTTCACGCCGATCGACCAATCGCACGTCGCCGAACCCGGCGTCGCCAAGCACCCCGCGCAGATGATCAGGATCGCCGAGCGAGAAAGGCCCCGGCCCCTGAGCCGGCGGCGGTGACACGTCGCGCCCGGCGGCGAGCGCGCCGAAGAACGAGCTGATCCACTCGCTGCGCTCGAAGGTCTGCCACACCATGACCACGAGCCGCCCGCCCGGTGCCAACGCGCGCCCGATGTTGCCGAACGCGGCAACGGGGTCCCCGAAGAACATCACGCCGGTCCGACTGATCGCAAGATCGAACGAGTCCGCGGCGAACGGATGACTCTGTACGTCGGCCTGCTGGAACTCGGCGTTCGACAGCCCGTCCCGCTCGGCCAGCCGCCGCGCCAACTCGATCATCCGGGAGGACAGGTCGACGCCCAGTGCGTGTCCGGCGCTGGCCAGTCGAGCGGCGTCGCGGGTGATCTGCCCGCTGCCGCACCCGACGTCGAGCACGCGCGCGGTGGCCTCGATGGCGGCCGTGTCGAGGAACGGCTGCCGGTACGCGGCGACGCCGGCGTCGTAGCGCGCGGCGTTTTCGGTCCAGTAGTCGCCGGTCTCGCCGTCCCAAGCACGCGACTGATCCACATTGGACGGATCAACCCGCGCCGCGGCCGGGGTGGTCTCGCTCATCAACAGCTCACTCTCGCTACGTCTTCGGGGGCCGTCCATACCTAGCCCGGCGTGCTCGACAGGTCAAAGGAGTTCCCACCCGCCCGTGCGCAGCCAGCGGGTCTCAGCCGCCCACGATCGAATGACTTCGGCCGGAGTTTTCCAAACCGGGCTAACGACGCGGCCGTCGCAGCGACGATCAAGTTGTACGCAGTCACATCGGTAACTAGCGCCACACATACGCCAGCAGCTTCCGACGGGAGACATCGTGACGAACAGCAGCACGCCTCGACAGCGCTCGAACCGATACCCGGCGCGCACGCTTCTAGGCTCCCTGGTAGTCGCGGCCGCAGTGATGACCACGGCCGCCCCCTTCGGCCAAGGGCTTGCTGGAGGCCACGCCACCACCCTCCACCAAGGCACAGGCGTTGGCACGGTGCTCGCCGACGGGGGTGACCCGCGGAGCCCGAACGCGCCCGGCGGAAAGAATGGTGACTTCCCCGGCGGCTGCGCCGAGCGATGTGGCGCAGAGCAGCAGTAGCCACGCTGGCCGCCCCTCAGGACACGGGCTTGGCCCGAACCCAAGGCCAGGGCGCACGGCAGGGTCGCGATCACGAGCAACGCGAACAATCACGAAACGGCCGTGACCAGCAGCTTCCCAGCGATCACCCTGGCAGAGGCAGGAGAGGTGTCCTCAACAGCTACGATGCGGGGCGCACGCCCTCGTAGCTCAGGGGATAGAGCATCGGTTTCCTAAACCGTGCGTCGCAGGTTCGAATCCTGCCGGGGGCACCACTTGAAAGCCCAGCAAAATGGCTTTCCACCAG
>Ga0137415_10000884_pt1 | contig 29315 bp, 25 predicted proteins | sample CZODoug3_1_1_16f_FD_183082 | JGI IMG/M metagenome (GOLD analysis project Ga0137415, IMG submission 183082) | Vadose zone soil fungal communities from Angelo Coast Range Reserve, California, USA - CZODoug3_1_1_16fungal (Hybrid Assembly) | ecosystem: Environmental > Terrestrial > Soil > Vadose...
CCTGATCAGGCCCTAACACGCATTCTGTAGTCGAGTCAGGCCCTGACCTGCTTTTTGTGCCCAGATCAAGGCTTAACCCGACTACAGAATCCCTATCAGGCCCTAAAGCGTTTGTGCCGGAAAAGTGAAGGCCCGCCACGGATGGCGAGCCTTTCTTTTTCTCTCTATTTCTATTCTACCGAATCCAGCAAAATTTCATGCCAAGTATGTTTCCCGGCAAATCATTTGGGATGAATCGATTACAGCTTGTCTGCAAAAAGAATGCTTGACATGCCTTGAGAGCTAAGAGCTATATGTCGATACAGCCTAGAGCAGTTTTCCTCGAGCTATAGAGTGTCGTAATTAATACATAGGTTTATTTTCCGGCTTCGGTTTGAATGATTTCTTCATGAACGAGGCCAAACTTATGCTTTTTGTGTTGTGAATCGACAACAACAAACCAATTCCCGTCACGGTAGAAATGAATCGTCCCATTGACGGGAAGAACGAGCACATTTTTGCCGTTTCCTGCTTCAGCCCACGTAAGGCGCTGATTACCTGTTTCGACGACAACGCGATTAGAACGCCTGACGATCGGAACAGCCACCACCATAGTGCCCACGGGCATCGCCGCTGCACCTCGATTGTTCGCTTCAATGTCCTGCGAGATGACCTTCGCAGTCTGAAGTTCTGATTCGGTCTTTGCTAAGGTAGGCACACAGCAAACCAGACAGGCAAATAAAGCTACAGCTTTCATCGGCTTTCTCCGAAACTGCATAGCCATGTAATTTTTTCACCGACTCAAGGAAATCACAAGATGACTAAACGGTTACTAATGGTCTCCGCGCAGCTGTGTGTGGCCTCAGCCAGGGAAAGCGGTCAGTGGAGTAGTAACGAAAGCCCCTGCTGGCTGCTCTATCCCTGGCCGTTTTATTCCTGATTACTGGTGGCTGTCAGAACGACAGTCGCGCACTCACCTGAATCTGCCGCCCCGGAGTCATTACTCCTGTGATGGTGCCGAACCCTGCGGTGTTGACGAAGCGATTCGGTGTATCAAAATTCGTGTGATTGAGTGCGTTGAAGAACTCGCCGCGTGTTTCAAACTTCAGCCTCTCGGTGAGATTGAAAGCACGAACAACGGCTCCATCGAGGGTCTGCAAGCCTGGGCCATAGATAGCATTCCGTCCCGTATCGCCGAAGGTGTAAGCCGCAGGAGCTGCGAAGGCGGCTGTGTTGAACCAGCTCATCGCATTCTTCGTTCCATGCGGGAAAACCTTCTGCCCTGTGTAATTGGCGCGGATGGGATTCTCGCCCAAAGCAGTTCCGGCATTTGCCGTATCGCCAAAGACGGAGATAGTCATCGGATAGCCACTCTGTACTTGATAGATTGTCGACACACGCCAATTCTGGGTCAGCAATGTGCTTAACCGCGAACGCGACCAGGCTGGTATGTCATAGACGCCGCTTAATGCAAAGCGGTGGCGAATATCGCATGCCGGACCACGTTCTGCTTCGAGATCGTCATTGTTCTGTGGAATCGCAGACTCATACATGGGAGAGCGGAAGTCCGGAGCATTCGACAGACTCTTAGCAAAGGTGTAGTTCGCGAGCAGGCTTAATCCACGTGCATAGTGACGGCGTAGATTGACATATCCAGCGTCATACCAGCTTTGCGCAGAGTTCTCAAGACGATTGATGCTACTTACCGGTGTGTGAAGAGGGTTCGATGGATCAAGGACCTTGATATTCGATGGCAACACCGTGCCATCTACAAAATTCATGCTTGTGTGCGGACGGCGCGGCTGAATCAATCCCGGCCCTGGTTGCGCGTTGTTTACCAGATGTGCGCGTTGCAGGTGGAATCCGCCCGAGCCGAGGTAGCCTACTTCGACAGTCGTCTCCTTGCCCAGACTCTTCTGCACCGAAAAACTCCATTGCTGAATGTATTGCGATGACGGGTGCAGATCCATCGAGGTGAAGCTCACGACAGTCTTGCCTAGTACTGGGTCGGCGAAGTTGAAGTTCGCAATGGCTGCAGAAGGTGTGTAGTTGTCGCTCTGCGCCGTCTCCGGGAAGACATATGGAATGTTATGGCGCTGATTGCACCAGGTGTTCATGTCCACCGGGGTAAAGAAGATGCCATACGCCCCATGAATCACCAACCCCAGACTCGGCACGCTCTGCGCAATGCCAAAGCGGGGCGCAAAGTTCGTCTTGTTGGGATACATCAATCCTTTGGGATAGCCAGCCTGTCCGCCGATGAAAGGTGAAGGTGTTCCATCTTCGGAAAACTTGAGATTGCTGTTGGTATAGGTGATGTCCCACAGCGGGCTCATATACTCGTAGCGAATGCCATAGTCGAGCGTAGTGGTGTCGGTAATGCGCCACGTGTCCTGCGCAAAACCATTGGCATACCACTGGCGAAGATTCATCTGCGGAACGCCTGCCTGGCGTTGGCGGACGACAGGCAATCCAAGCAGAAAACTTGCCAACGCCGATCCGGTGCCATCGTTGGTGAGCGTCTGCGTGGTAAAGCCGTTCGTGAATTGATAGTAGCCGCGATTCTGGAAGAAGCCCCACATCGGCCATATATACCGCTGATAAGCTCCTCCGAATTTCAAGCTGTGGCGGCGCACCTGCCAACTCAATGCGTCACGTCCTTCCACAATGGTGTCCCATGCGTGCATCGGCGTGGCGATGTAGCTGTCGCCAAACGGTGAGAAGCCTTGCACGGTGAAATAAGGAGAGCCATAAGCGCCTGCGCCACCATAACCGATACCCGTGATGCCAAGCTCGCCGACGATATCATTTTTGTTGGCGCTTTCGGTGGTGTGGTTCATGCTGAGGCGCGAGATGGCGAGTGATGCAATGTTGAGAATGTTCGGCGAGATCACCTGATTCCAGCCCAACACGCCTTGTTGCGCGAGATTGTCATGGTCGTAACCAAAGCCGGGAAGGTTCTGCGGCATAAAGCCGTGCTCGCCTTGTCCGCTGTAGCGGAAGAATGCTGTGTTGCCCTTGCTGAAATCATGATCGAAGCGCAGCGATCCCTGATCGGTGTAATGCTGCTCGTTGCGCACGTCGAGGTAGTTGTTCGAGTCGTTGCCCGCGCCGACAACGCCGGGTTGCCCATTCATTGTCATGCCCATCCCCATATCGCTCATCTGGTTTTCGCGCGGGACATATTTCTGCAGCATGATCTTTGCCACGGAACTGATGCGATTCTCCGGAATGACATTGCCTGAAAACTGCGTCCGCAGATACTGCGGATTACTTTTGCTAATGGGCAAACTCGGGTTGTAACTGGGGTTTGCAGTTGTGGTAGTGGGATCGTAAATGTCCACGCTACTCTGGCTGAAGTCGCCCGTAATTTCGGCATCGCTGGGAACCGTGTCGGTCATCGTGTCCGCTGCCACGTGGCGATAGCCCTCATAGTTCACAAAGAAGAAAGTATGCTTGCCAATGAGTGGACCCCCTACAGAGCCCCCAAAGTTGTTCTGTACCAGATGGTTGGTGCCACCCATGTCATTAAAGGAGTGGGCGTCGAGTGCCCCATTGCGCAGAAACTCGTAGGCCGTTCCATGAAAGTAGCTAGTGCCCGAACGCGTTGCGATGTTGATCTGTCCACCGCCTGCGCCACCCATCTCAGCGGAATAGCTGCCGGTCTGTACCTGGAATTCCTGCACCGTGTCAGGATTTGGATTAAAGTTCTGCGTATTGAACGTCGGATCGGTATTGGTTGCTCCATCGAGCAGGAAGTAATTCGCATTTGGACGATTGCCGCCGATGCTGATGGCCGAGAATTGTCCCGGTCGCCAGTAGAGTGGGTTGGCGTTACCTTCTTGTGCACCCATGCTGTGGTGCGCGCCAGGGACGGTCGCGACGAGATCGATAAGCTGACGTCCATTCAGTGGCAACTGCTGCACAGAATGTTGATCGACAACCTCTCCTACGCTGGCATCCGCTGTCTTGAGCAATTCGGGGGCGTAACCGACGACAAGTGTTTGCGTCTGCTTGCCCACGCCAAGCGTCTGATCGAGCGTCATTTGCTGGCCTATTTCAAGCTGGATGGATCGCGTTGCCGATGCAAAACCTGTGCTGTTGATCTCCACCTGATACGCGCCAGGCTGCAGGCCTTCCACTACATAAAGTCCCGATCCGTCTGTAGCCAGCTCTCGCACAGAACCGGTAGCCGAGGCCGTGACCCGAACGTGCGCCTGAGGAATAGCACGATGTTGCGAATCAACAACGGAGCCGCGTAACGTCGCGTAATTGCTTTGGGCATGCAGGGAAACGGAAAGAGCCAGAAGAAGACTGGCGCATAGAAAACGCTTGAACATTGGCACTCCTCGACAAAATCATGAGGCTCATCTCATCGGGTTCGCATCTTGTGAAATGAGGTCGAAGAATCGTAACAATGCAGGATGAGTCTGTCTTCAGCCCTGGGCTTGGCTGCAACCTCATCCTTTTGGTTGAGATGAGAGGCGGAGACAGCTGCAAATTATAGCTGCTTCTCGCTGCAATTTCTTGTTACATGTTCGTATGGCCGGCGCGCATCTCTTCGTTGAACGACGGTTTGATGAATGCCAGCGCCGCTTCGAGTTTCGCTTTATACTCTTCTGCTTTGCCGGCTAACGAGGTTGTGGCTGCTGCGTAGTCATCCGTGAGGCTCAGTAGGCCCTGACGTGAGAGGTCGGCAGCCATGCGCGCCAATTCTTCCGGAGTGGTATTGAGATACTGTGCATCGCGTGGATCGGCGATCCAGACAGGCTGGCTTCCGCCCAGCACTCCAGACAGCCAATAAATCTTGAGTGCCAGGAAGTCCATCCGTGTTTCATCGGTTGTATCAGTGAAGATGAACTTCTTCTGCCAACGGCTGTAGTAGCGCGTGGTTACGGGAACAGGCTGGCGGTTACCGCTCTTCAGCAGTTCAAGCTGTCCGTAATCGTAAGTCTTACGGATGGCGTTGTAGATAAATGTCTCGGCATAGGGCTGCTCGGGGGCAGGCACGATTTCAGCGAACGTGACCGTCATGCTGGCCGAAATTTTGGTGTGTAAGGGAGAACCCTGGCCATCCGCCAAATGTGCCGTTCCGTGAACGATGTAAGTGTCCGCTCCGGAGGTCGAGCGGTGAAAGGGCCACTCAAAGCCGCTGAAGCTCAATGGCAGCCCGGCAATCGTCACATACGCGTCGGGGCGTGGATTCTTTAGCCTCTTGGCTGCTTCGCGTAGGTGCGAGGTCATCTCCGGCAGTAGGTCGGGTTTCTGGAAATCGAAGGCATCGCTGAGTTCAAGCTGCAAAGTATGCTCGGCAGGCGCATTGGAAGCGAGCGCCAGCTTGAATTTTGCCGTCGGCTTGTTGTTGAAGTCGGTGCCAGCCTCAGAGGAAACGACGGTCAGTCCGGCCTCGCGGGCAGCAGTACCCACCGTAGCGGTGAGAGCGGTTTGGAAGTCAATACTCATGTTTTATCGTGTAGTCCTATTTTATTTTATCGGGCCAGGCAGGGATAGGCGAATCCGGGCCAATAAAGGCCGGAAGTGGGATTGTTTTCAGACGGCAATTTGTTGTTCGTGTGCAGATCACGGCAACTTTCGTAAAAGGTATTCCGTCTACTTTTCAGTAAACCCTTAACAAGGCAGGTAATTCAGTGCATACCCTCCGGCGCTTCATGCTCCTGACCGTTGGAGCCCTCCAGATATTCGTCCTGCTTGCTGCGTTTGCGCGGCCTGCGCATGCGTATGTCGATCCTGGCTCTGGGTTGCTCATATTTCAGATAGGCGGTTCGATGCTGGCTGGTGCGCTCTTTGTCCTTCGCGCGAAGGTGCGCAAACTATTTCGGTTATCATCAAAGCCGGCTCCCGTTGTGGAAGGCAATAACACGGATGCTTCTAACAAGGTTGCTTGATGGCCAGCTCCCCGTCAGCCACTATGGAAACCTTCCGGGACCCGAGTGGCTCGCTGCGTATCGAAAATGACAGAGTGCTTCGCAAAGTGAAACGCGATCTGGCCGGTCCGGCACTGGATTTTCTCAGATCGGAGTTAGCGGAGAAGTGGGTCGCAAGTGGAAGGCTCGTTTCCACAATGGTTGTCGACGAAGACAGCACTGAGCAGGAGACGCTGCTTGAACATCCGCGGATATTTTTCACAACATATCCATGGGAGTGGACACCGGGCCAGTGGGCAGCCGCGGCGGAGCTGACGCTGGATCTTTGCGAGTCGCTGGTGGAGAAGGGGCTGATTCTTAAAGATGCTACCCCGTTGAATGTGCTTTTCGAGGGGGCCCGGCCAGTTTTCGTGGATGTGCTTTCCATCGAGAAGCGTGCGGAGGAAAGTCCGCTGTGGATAGCCTACGGGCAGTTTGTTCGGACGTTCCTGCTGCCGCTTGTTGCCTATAAATATCTGGGATGGCCGCTTTCGGCATGCCTGCACAGGCGCGACGGATATGAGCCGTCGGATTTGTATCCATATCTGTCACACATGCAGCGCTGGAGCGCGCCAGTGCGCTCGCTGGTGACACTCCCTTATTTGCTGGAGAAACGCGGTTCAACAAGTTCGAAAAGGCTGGGATTGCGGCAGCCACCCGAAGTTGCAACTGTGGTTTTGAGGCGAAACCTCCGCAAGCTGCGAAAGGTTCTCGCGCAACTCGCGCCGGCTGAGCGCAAGACGCGCTGGAGCGACTATTCCCATACGGCTGAGCATTACGCCGAAGCCGACCATTCTCAGAAGCAGCGTTTCGTCCGGCGCGCATTGGCAACGGCTAAACCGGAAAACGTGCTCGATCTGGGAGCGAACACGGGTGTGTATTCGCGCATTGCGGCAAGCTGCGGCGCCAACGTAGTTGGATGGGATACCGATATCGCCGCTTCTGAGCAAAGCTGGGATACAGCTATGGAGCAGCGGTTGCCGGTATTGCCGGTTCTGGCCGATCCGGCGCGGCCCACACCTGCAGCAGGATGGCGCAATGCCGAATCTCTGTCTCTGCTGGAACGCGCGCGTGGCCGTTTCGATTGCGTCATGATGCTGGGGCTGATCCATCATTTGCTTGTTGCCGATCAAATTCCGCTTGGGCAGATAGCATGGCTGCTGCGAGAACTGACCACCCAGTACGCCATTGTCGAATGGGTGCCGCGAGCCGATCCTCGTTTTGCCGATCTCGTACGCGGACGGGATGCGCTTTACAGCCATCTCGATGAAGCTGCATTCCTCAATGCAATCGATGTCCATTTCACCCTCGTCACACGTGAACAGTTGAGTAATGGGAGAACGTTATTCCTGCTGAAAGCGCGGTGAGAGACGAAGGAAAAGGCCGCATCTGGCTTGAAGGCGCAGGGGCTGGAATCCTGCTGACACTCGGTTTCACCTGGAATCAGCTTTCCTCTTATCATCTGGATCTTTACCATCGTCTGCTGCCGATCACTACGGTTCTCCGTGCCTTTGCTATCTATGTAATGCTGGCCTGCCTCTTTGGCGCAGTGCTCCTCTGGCTGCTCGACAAGCTTGACTGGCAGGGAAAGACGCCGTTGTGGGCACTCTTCGGTGCAGCGCTGATAGCAAGAACGGTGAGCGGTTTGATGATTGCGGATGTCGTGCGTGATCAGCATGTGACAGTGGCTCGGGTCTTCCTGCTTTGTCTTGCAATAGCTTTGTTGATTTGGCTCCTTGCGCGACCCGTATATACGATTGCCGTTCGCATGCTGCGTTTCTTGCTGCTTCTCGTTGGGTTTTGCATCTTCTGGGTTCTTCCCACGATGATTTATATGGGGCTCGTGGATCAGCCCAGCGATGTCGCCAGCTTCGTCAAGCCAATTCCAGATCAGCCGAAGCCTCACAGGCGTCTGGTATGGCTGCTGTTCGATGAGCTCTCCTATGATCAGCTCTTCGACCACCGCCAGCCTGGGCTAGCGCTTCCCAACTTCGATCGTCTGCGAACGCAGAGCGTTAATTTGTCGAATGTGCAGCCTGCCGGGTATTTCACTGAACTGGTCGTGCCATCGGTTTTTCTAGGTAAGCCGCTCGCAGAGGTCCGCAGTACCCTGCAGGGGCAATTGCTTGTTCACGGAAGTGGCGAGAGCACATGGGAGAAATTCAATCCGGCCGCAACCATCTTTGCCGATGCAAAGCATGAGGGATTCACCACTGGAATCGTAGGCGGGTGGAATCCATACTGCCGCCTGCTGCCGCAGCAACTCGACTTTTGTTGGCAGCAGATGTTCTTGTTCAGAAGCCACTTCGCCTCTCGGTTCTCAACTATTGGCAATGTGCTGGTTCCAGTACGTGCTTCCATTGCGCGCTTTAAGCACCAGCAGTTCAAGACAGAGCCGACTGACACAGAGCGCCTGGATGAGCTGATTGGGATGACTGAAGCACTCGTCAAAAATGAAGATATCGATTTCGCATTCGCACACCTGCCTATCCCGCATCAGCCCAATCTTTATAGCCGTAGCCGGAATCGCAAGCAACCAGGCGGCAGCTATCTCGATAACTTAGTATTTGCCGACCAGACGCTCGCATTGTTTTTACAGGCTCTGAACGAAACGCATTCAGCGAGTATGACCACGCTTGTAATTTCTTCCGATCATAGTTGGCGCGTGCCCATGTGGCGCGGCGAGAAAGGGTGGACGGCTGAGGATGAGAAGGCCTCGCAGGGAAGGTTTGATACGCGTCCTGTATTGTTGATACATTTTTCCGGCCAGACAAATGCTGTCGACGAAGGCGGCGCATTTCCCCTAGTCAATATGCATGACATATTGGAGAAGATACTCACTGGCGAGATTGTCTCACCTGCGCAACTCAATGCCTGGGTGCAAGCAAAGTCGTAGCCAAAAAGTGATCCCTACAATGCACGCCCCGCAGCAGCGCCTGAAGCCCAGGCCCATTGAAAGTTGAATCCTCCCAGGTGACCGGTGACATCCACCACTTCGCCAATGAAGAATAATCCAGGTACACGGCTTTCCATGGTCTTTGCGGAAAGCTCAGCAGTATCGACACCGCCTGCGGTGACCTCGGCTTTCTCATAGCCTTCGGTGCCGTCCGGTTGCAGTTGCCAATGATGTAGCTGATGTTCCCAGGCCTCGAGCGCGCGGTTGTTCCATGCAGATGGCGGAACAAGTTCGAGCATGCGGTCGGCAAGCCGTTGTGGCAGCGCTGAGCGCATTGCAGCGCGGACACTTGGCACATCGCGACGGGCGTTCGGCGCATAGATATCCCGCAGAACTTGTGTATGCGGCGCAAGATCGAGTTGTAGTGTAGCGCCCGGTTTCCAGTAAGAAGAGATTTGCAGGATAGCTGGTCCACTGAGGCCGCGATGGGTAATGAGGAGCTTCTCTTCAAAAAGTTGACCGTTTATAGACGCGACTACATCTGTTGCAACACCAGCAAGATCGCAGAATCGCTTTTGATCTTGGGCATTCAGCACGAGCGGGACGAGCGCGGGCCACGGCTCCACGATCTTCAGTCCAAACTTGCGAGCAACGCTGTATCCAAAATCAGTGGCGCCCATTTTCGGAATAGAAAGGCCTCCGGTGGCGATTACAAGAATGGGAGACCGGAAGATGCTGTGATCTGTTCGCAGCGTGAATTCAGTGTCGTGCTGCACCTCTGATGCTGTCGTGTTCAAAAAAAATTGAACTCCCACGTCATTGGCTTCGCTCAGCAGCATATCTACTATGTTCTGTGCGGAATGGTCGCAGAAGAGCTGCCCCAGTTTTTTCTCGTGATAGGGGATCTTATATCTCTCAACCAACGCTATGAAGTCGCTGGGTGCATAGCGGGCGAGCGCCGATTTTGCGAAGTGAGGGTTTGTTGAAAGAAAGTTCTCGGGTTTGCAGTGAATATTTGTGAAGTTGCAGCGGCCTCCACCGGAAATCAATATCTTCTTGCCTGGACGGTTCGCATGGTCGAGCAGCGCTACTCGTCGGCCGCGTTTCCCCGCTTCGATGGCGCACATGAGCCCGGCGGCGCCCGCGCCAACAATCACAACATCGAATTGACGGTCTGTTGTCTGCTGCACACTTGAGTGTAGCTGGAAGAATCTTTATGGCTACTATGAAGAAAGATATTTGGAACGGAGAAGTGCAAGCATGCTGAAAGTTGGAGTGCCGGAGACGGTTGACCCTGAACTGCTGAAGAAGTTTCCGGTAGGAATTGAGATGGTTCGGATTCCGTCAAAGCCGGAGAGTGATTATGAGGTTGAGTTTTGGGTAGCGCCGACAAATCCTAAAGCGGCACGTGAGATGCTGCCGCACCTACATGGAGTACGCGTGGTGCAGGCGCTGTTAGCAGGCGTGGATTGGTTGCTGGATATCGTGCCAGAAGGGGTTCAGCTATGCGATGCGCAGGGTGCGCACAATATCTCCACGGCCGAGTGGACGGTAGCGGCGATTCTTGGCGCATTGAAGTATTTTCCCTTTTACATGGAGTTGCAGCGAGCAGGGAATTGGAAACGGCGCAGGGAAGCGAATGACTATTTCCGGACCATGCACGGAATCGAAAAACAATTTCATCCCCCTGTGCTGGTGGAAGAGTTGCATGGCAAGCATGTGTTGATTGTTGGCTATGGCGCCATTGGCAGCGAGATTGAAAAGCGATTGCTGCCATTTGGTGTAAGGATTTCACGTGTGGCCCGGCGGGAACGCGAAGGCGTGGCTGGTGTGAAGAAGCTGCATGAGTTACTACCTCTTGCCGATGTGGTGGTGCTGATTGTTCCGCTGACTCCAGAAACGACCGGTATGATCGGCACTAAAGAGCTTGCGTTATTGAAACAGGGAGCATTGCTGGTAAATGCCGCACGTGGTCCAGTTGTGACGACAGATGCTCTTGTGGAAGCTCTTCATGCTGGTCGCATTCGCGCTGCCTTGGATGTGACCGATCCAGAGCCTTTGTCGGAAGGGCATCCGCTGTGGAGTGCTCCGAACCTGCTGCTCACACCGCATGTGGCTGGATCGAGTCCCATGTTCTTAGTGCGCGGAATAGAGTTGGCAGCTGAACAAGTACGGCGTTATATGCGTGGTGAGCCGCTGAGGTATGTTGTCTCGGGACATTACTGATGGTTGCCGCAGATGGCTTCGGCGAAGTGAATCGCTTGGCGGCTGGTGTTTTGTGAAATCTGCTCGCGGCAACTGAAGCCGTCGCTGATGATGAGGGTATCCGTAGAAGCATCGCGCACGGCAGGTAACAATACCCGTTCCCCTAATGTTTGCGATATCTCAAACTTTTCTTTCTCAAAGCCGAAAGGGCCAGCCATGCCGCAGCAGCCGGAGTCGAGAAGTTCTACCTCGGCTCCTGTGCGTTTGAGAATTTCTACTTCGTCGTTCATCTTCATGAGTGATTTGTGATGGCAATGGCCGTGAAGCACGATCTTTTGTCCAGTGCGCTGTACGGGCTGGAAGTTCTGCGCGTAGCGGTTGAGAAATTCACTCAATAGCAGGCTTTGATCGCGGAGGCGTTTGGCGCGGTCGAGGCTGGGGAAGAAATTCGTAAGCTCGTCGCGAAAGACACTTGCACAGCTCGGTTCGAGGAAGATGAACGGCATCCCGAAGTCAATTTGTAATGAAAACTGTTGCATAACTCGTTCAAGATATTCTCGCGCCTGTGATAAGAGACCGAAATCATAGAGTGGGCGTCCACAGCAGACATGCTTCTTAGGAACCTCTACGGCGAAGCCTGCGTCATGAAGGACCTGCTGGGCAGCATGCAGCGATTGCGGATGGTAGTAGTTGTTCCAGGTATCAGGCCATAGTAGTACGGTTCGCTTCCCGTGAGAGTTGCTGAATTGTTTGTGTCTACTTTGAAAACTGCGCGGTGCGAACTGCGGAAGCTTGCGCTGCGGTGCAACTCCGAGAGCTGCCTTGATCGCGTGCGAAAGCAGCGGCGTGCGCAAAGGCAGATTGGCTAATTGCGGCGTGACTCCGGGAATTAGCGAAGCAGCGTGTGCCAGCTTATCCATGAAGCCGAAGGCGTAATGCTGCGGCTTGCGTGTGTGATCGGCGTAATAGTGAGCGAGAAACTCCGCTTTATACGTCGCCATATCCACGTTTACGGGGCACTCGGTCTTGCAGGCTTTGCAGGAAAGACATAGATCGAGTGCTTCATGCACATGCTCACTCTGCCAATTACGATCAAGAACGTTGCCTTCGAGCATCTCCCATAGCAGGTGCGCACGTCCTCGCGTGGAGTGCTGCTCTTCCTGCGTCGCCATGTAGCTGGGGCACATGGTTCCGCTGTCCTGCTTGCGGCATGCGCCTACGCCTACGCAGCGTAAAGTAGCTTCGCCGAGCGAGCCTTTGTCTTCCGGAAATTGAAAAAAGGTCTGAGGCTTTTCCGATTTGTATCCTGCGCCCAGCCGCAGATTTTCCGTGGGCTGATAGACCTCTATGGGATCGATCAGCTTGCCAGGATTCATCTTGTTGGCGGGGTCCCACGCAGCCTTGAACTCGCGGAAGGCCTGCATGATCGTGTCGCCAAACATCTTAGGCAAGAGTGCGCTTCGAGCCTGACCATCGCCATGCTCCCCAGATATTGATCCGCCGTGCGCGATGACCAGATCGGCAGCCTGATCGATAAATTCGCTGTATTTGCGGATGCCGGACTCGCTCTCCAGGTCGAAGTTGATGCGCATGTGCACGCAGCCCTGGCCGAAGTGCCCATACATGGGGCTGCGATAGCCATACTGCTGCATGAGCGAACAGATCTGGCGCAGGTAAGAGCCTAATTGTTCAGGCGGAACAGCAGCATCTTCCCACCCTTCCCATCCGTGCGGCTCGCCGGGTACGAAGACGGTTGCGCCCAGGCCCGATTCGCGCACGTGCCAGATGCGTGCTGCATCTGCACCACCGTAAACATTGCCCTTAGGTAAGGCTGAGAAGTTCAACGACGCTTTTAGAAAATCATTTGCCTTTTGATCGGCTTCGGCATCGTTCTCACCGCCAAACTCTACGAGCAGGATGCCGCCGCCTTCGGGGAGCAGCTTTAGTCCTTCTGCGGCGAGGTGTTTGCGGCGGGCAAACTCAAGCAGCAGGCCGTCCACGCCTTCTAGGCCAATTGGCTTGTGTTTCAGGATTTCCGGTACGGCATCGGCGGCAATGAAGACATCTTCAAAACCAAGCACAACCAGGCGGCGGGACGGCGGGCTGTGCATCAGGTTGAGCGTAGCGTTGAGAATCGTGACCAATGATCCTTCGCTACCAACGAGCGCTCGCGCTACGTTGAAGCCGTTTTCCGGCAGTAGCTCATCGAGGTTATATCCGGAGACGCGTCGCGGAATTTTGGGGAAGCGTTTGCGGATCTCGTCTGAGTAGATATCGCGGATGCGGCGTAGTTCACGATAGAGCTGTGCCTGACGGCCTCCACGCGCGAGAATAGTCTCGTATTCAGCATCACTGGCGGGACCGACGGTCATGCGCGTTCCGTCATAGAGCAGGACGTCGAGCGAGTGAATATTGTCGACAGTTTTACCGCCCATGAGTGCATGCGTACCGCAGGAGTTGTTGCCGATCATGCCGCCGATAGTGCAGCGGCTGTGCGTCGCTGGGTCGGGCGCAAAGGTGAGGTGATGCTCTTCGGCTGCTTCGCGTACGCGGTCGAGCACGATGCCAGGTTCCACAACGGCTAGTTTGCGCTCTGCATCCAGCGACAGAATCGAGCGCATGTATTTCGAGAAGTCGAGGATGACAGCGGTGTTGCAGCATTGTCCGGCGAGGCTGGTGCCGCCTCCGCGCGAGAGGACCGGTGCCCCGAGCGCACGGCATGTGGCGATGGTTACTTCTACATCTGCATTGTCTTTCGGGATAACAAGGCCGATTGGGACCTGGCGGTAATTTGAGGCGTCGGTTGCGTAGAGTGCGCGCGAGCCAGGATCGAAGCGGACCTCTCCGCGCACAGTCTGTTTCAGTTTTTCTTCAAGCTCGCGTGCAGCGTCAAAACCCTCATGCGGATGCCGTGCGTTATCGAGGATGGGCAGCTGTGAGGACACGCAAGAACCTCGGGGTGGGGTCTTCAGTTTGGGATAACACCTAATACTATCGTTGGCGCTGCTTATTTTCGGCTCATGGGCAGTCTTTTTGTGGCGAATTCCGAACATGAGCTGCCTGCCGCTATATTATGTTGCGATGTTACGAATCGTGTGGCTTTTTGCCTGTTGCTTGCTATTACCGCTCCCTGTATTTGCTCAACAAGAGCAGTTCAAAGAGTGGCAGTTTCAGATTCCGGCGGGTTGGCAGTTTACTCAACAAGGTGATTTTGCATTGCTGATTCCTGCAAACGCTCCATCTGGCACGGTTTATATCAAACTCTTTTCTGGACAGGCGCTTTCCGGAGATTTGCAGACGTGGCTGGAGACGCAGGCCACACAGGACATCCAAGGTATGACCGTGCTGCGGAACCAACCGGTGGGCCCTCTTCAGGCAGGCGGATCTCCTACCCTTCAAAAGATGGTTGCTATTCAAACGAGCAATGGCCAAAAGGCGATTCGGATGTACGTAAGCCAATCGCCCGTCTCCGGTCGTGCTGAATTGCTGCTCTACCATACAGAAATAACGCAGGCCAAAGCCTATACCGCAGCACTGACCAGTTTCATTAACACTGTACATTTTGCCGGCGCACCTGCTGCTGATCGCAACGTTCAGAATCAGGCGCAGCAAGCAGAATCACGGACGCTTCAGTCCAGCCCCGCAGCTGGAGCTCAAACCGATTCCTCGCTCTTCAATGGGTGGTATGCCAGATATATGCCGAAATATCAAGGTGGACCGAACTTCACTTTTACGATGAAGCCCGCATGGGAGTATTACCGTTTTTTCACGAATGGCTGGGTTTACACTAGTTTCCCGGAACACGCCGATATGGATTCGATAACCTGTCCGCAGGCCGGTGTAGCAGAAGGAAAGTGTGAACAGTATGCGATTCGAGGAGGCATGATTACGATTGGAAGGGACAGAGCGAAGTCCATCGAGTTGATTTCTCCGAATGAGATCAAGATCAGTGGCGTTGCTGCATTCCGCCTCCGTCCTCTCCAGGTCTCCCTCGTTGGAACCTATGAGGCGGTCAGCGGAGGTGGAATGCTGGGAACTGCCTCCCTCTCTATCAGTCAACTTACGTTTTATCGAAATGGCACCTTCAGCACCTCGAGATCGAGCAGCGTGAATAGCACAACCTCTGCAAGTTCAGCATCCGCCTATCGAAATAGTGGCGGAGCGGGCCAATACAACATTACCGGCTATGATCTTGAGTTGAGATACAACACTGGACAGGTGGTTAAGACCAGAATTCTTGCTCCATCAGACGATGCAGATCTACTGGTGATCGGGAACAGTACTTATATCAAGAAATAGACGAATCCCTGGCGAAGTTGCCTTAAGCCTGTTGTTCGAGATAATCGTTGGTGACGGTTGTATCCGCGCCGCGTTTGTGTCCCAGAGCTTCCATAATCATAGAAAGTATGACGGAGACGATGAGGTTGGCCGCAAGTGCGGGAATCGCGGCATACACCATATACGTGTGGCCGGCAAAGTGGAGCGGGAAGATGGAGCTCTTGAGATCGCGTGCGATGGCCATGCCAGTTCCCGTAGCCATACCCACAGCCCACCCAATAAGCAATGCGCGCCCATGCAGCCAACGGGTAAAGAGGCCGAGGACGACAGTTGGAAAGAGTTGCGTGATCCAGATTCCGCCCAGCAGTTGCAGTTCGATGGCGAATTGAGCGCGAACGAAGAGAACGAAGGCAAGTGCTCCGAACTTGAGAAACAAGGAGACTAGCTTAGCCTGAGACGCTTCCTGCCTTGGAGTCATAGGCGTTTGGCGCAGCTCGCCCCAGAGATTGCGCGTAAACAGATTCGCTGCCGCGATGGACATGATGGCCGCAGGCACAAGCGCGCCAATGCCGATGGCGGCAAGGCAGAATCCAGCAAACCAGCCAGGAAACATTTTGGTAAAGAGTAGTGGAATCGCGCTCGATGAATTTGCCGTATGAATACCTGCTGCAATGGCGACATATCCCAGCAAAGCAAGTAGAGCGAGTACTACGTTGTAGACCGGCATAAACGCAGTGTTGCGCCGGATAACGCGTCCGCTGGAAGCGCTCAGCACTCCGGTAGCGGAGTGAGGGTAGAGAATCAAAGCGATTGCAGATCCGAGAGCCAGCGTTGCATAGCTGAGATATTGCGAGGGCTGCAGAATAACCGATGCAGCCGGCTTATGCTGTGCGAGTGCTGCATTGGCAACCGAGAAAATATGCGCATAACCACCCAGCTTTGCCGGAAGAATAAGAATCGCCGCAAGGACCATGATGTAAAGCATGATGTCCTTGACAATGGCGATGACGGCGGGAGCACGAAGACCGCTGGTGTAGGTGTAAGCCGCGAGAATCACGAAGGCGACGATCAGAGGCCACTCGCCATGAATACCAAGCGCGGCGATAACTTCGCGGATGCCTACGAGTTGCAGGGCAATGTAAGGCATGGTCGCGAGAATGCCAGTAAGAGCGATGGCTATTGAAAGCGCGCGGCTGCCGTAGCGACCTTTGACAAAATCGGAGATCGTAACGTAACCGTGACGGTGGCAGACGTTCCACAATCGCGGCAACACGAGCATCATATAGGGATAGAGAAGGATACAGTAGGGTACGGCAAAGAAGCCGGGAGCGCCAGCGCCGTAAAGCGCGGCAGGCACGGCGATGACCGTGTAGGCCGTATAGATGTCGCCGCCGAGAAGGAACCACGTAACCCATCCGCCGAAGCGGCGCCCGGCCAGGCCCCACTCTTCAAGGCTATGAAGATCGGCACGTTTCCATCGTGCAGCGAAGAATCCAGCGAGCGTGACGAACAGAAAGCAGACGCAGAAGACGGTGATCGCGACGGTATTTGAGGACATAGCTCTTGGTTGGAGCCATCTTAACAGCTTGTGGCTGGTGGAGCAGTCCGAGTTCAGGCGCTTTGCGGATACTTTCGGATTGTCGCCACTTGGGCAAAATTCGCCGAGGCACCGATGTTCCCCGCAGTAATATGATCGACAGCGCTACGGGTGGGATCATCCTGGCCTGTATCCTTCCTATGAAACGGCACGTGCTCATCTACGGGTTCATCGGTGGAATCCTGATTACCGTGCTGAAGTGGACGGAGTACCGGTTCCTGGTCATCGAGCATTCGATCGAAATCTACGGTGGATTGATCGCAGCGACCTTTGCCGTTCTCGGTATCTGGCTCGGCCTTAAGCTGACAGGAACGCGGCAGAGAATTGTTGTGAAGGAAGTCCCGGCCCCAGCCTCATTCATCTCAGCCTCGTTCGTCCCGGACGAGAGAAAGCGAGAGGACTTAGGCATCACGCGCCGGGAGCTTGAGGTTCTTGGACTGATAGCCCAGGGCATGAGCAACCGTGAGATTGCCGAAAAGCTTTATGTGAGTGAGAACACGGTCAAGACCCATTCCAGCCGTGTTTTCGACAAATTAGGGGCCAAGCGGCGGACGCAAGCGGTGCAGCTCGGCAAGGAACTTGGCTTGCTTCCTTGAACGATCACGCAAACGAATGATTTTTCTCTCCTGCAGCCAAAATCACCCAAAAGAATGATGACAGAAACCCTGCCTGGCGCGGTATGGTGTGTCCGCATGCACGTTTTCAGTCGCAGGAGACGGATATGAAAAAGAACGTACTCACTTTCGGGCTGATTTCCGGCGCGCTTTGCTCGCTGATGATGGTGGCCACAGTGCCGTTCTCGGACAAGATAGGCTTCGACAGAGCAGAGTTCGTCGGCTACACCGTCATTGTGCTCTCGTTTTTGCTGGTGTTCTTCGGCATCCGTTCGTACCGCAACAACGTTGGTAACGGCCAGATCACGTTCAGCAAAGCGTTTGCCGTTGGAATCTTCATTACCCTGATTACGTGCATCTGTTGTGTCATAACCTGGGAAGTTCTCTATTTCAATTTCCTTCCTGATTTCATGGACAAATACGCCGCCCATGTTGTTGAGAAGGCCAAGGCTTCGGGTGCGAATGCCGCGGCCATCCAGACGCAACTTCAGCAGCTGAAAAAATACAAGGAACTATACGACAATCCGCTCATCAACGCGGCGATGACGTTTATCGAGCCTTTCCCGATTGGGCTTGTTATCACACTGATTTCAGCGGCGGTCCTGAGGAAAAAGGCACCATCGCAGCCTGCACAATCGCCCTTAGCGGCGTCCTAGAGCAGTTTTCCTCTAGCTATAGAGTGGCGAGAGTATTGCTGTGCAGCCGTTCTTTCCACCCCAGCAAGCAAGCTTGCCGGGGACCCGGTTCGACGGAACAGCTGCGCTGAATGCTTCTTGACCCTATACAGCTAGAGGGAAACTGCTCTAGCGCAGCATGCCGTTGCCGGGCCATTCATAAACAACCACGCCGAGGTCTCCAAGGAGCTGCATGGTGGCCTCTACATTACGGCGGACTTGCGGGCGTTCGGGCCTGGGTACGGCAGGGTCTTCTTCCACCGCGATAACGCGTCCATAAGGCCAGGAATTCTGAGGCAGCGCAGCGAGCGCCTCGGGAAGATCGGAGAGGCGAAGATCGAGCTCGCGTTTACGTGCGGCCGCGGGGCGCAGCATGCCACTGGGGGCGAAGTTGCTTTGACCGGGCTCGGGATACATGATGCGCAATGTCACCGTGTTTTTGCCCACAAGCAGAAAGGGGTTGCTCCAGCTTTCGTGGGTGTGGATGGCCATGTAGCGGCTCTTGGCGGGAGGTGGAATCTGCTCGAGTTCCTCACGCTCTGCCTCGCGGACCTTCGCGGCAGCTTGAGCTTGCTGTTGTGCCTGTTGGCGGGCGACTGCGGCTGCATCAGAAGCCGGAGCGGGGCTGGATAAATGAGAGCAGGCAATGAGCGAGGTACACAACAAAATACCTGTAATCGGAGCAAACAATTTCATGGGCGAGTTAGCGGATAGTGCAGAGCCATATGCAGAATATCAAGCAAAGGGCTCTTCTGCATGGTGTGAAAGATGGCACTTCCTGGGGATACGCTACTTCCCCGTCCAGTTTGGGGGACGCTTCTCCAGGAATGCTGTCGTGCCTTCGGCCTTATCTTGCGTGGCGCAACAAAGGCCAAAAAGTGAGGCTTCAAGGGCTAAAGCCTGATCCAGTGACAGATCGTATCCTGCATGGACAGCCGCAAGGGTCTGGCGGATAGCAATAGGCGCTGCTGCGGCCATAGTCAGGGCAATCTGGGTGGCGCGGGGGATGAGTTCGGCAGCAGGGACAACTTCATCGACGAGGCCGATACGTAGGGCTTCGGCAGCGTTGATGATATCTCCGGTGAGCAGGAGCTTGAGGGCCGCTCCTTTGCCAACAAGGCGGGGCAGGCGCTGCGATCCTCCATAGCCGGGGGTAAGGCCAAGTTTGACTTCCGGCTGGCCGAGACGGGCGGTTTCGCTGGCGATACGGATGGTAGCGGCCATGGCAAGCTCGCAGCCCCCGCCAAGGGCGAATCCGTTGATACAGGCGATGACCGGTTTGCCGAGATTTTCAATCCTTAGAAAGAGGTGCTGGCCCCGTTCAGCTAGTTGCTGGCCTTCAATCGCTGAGACTTGAGCTAGCTCCTGGATATCGGCTCCGGCGGCGAAGGCCTTCTCGCCCGCTCCGGTGAGGAGAACAACTCGAACGGAGTCATTCGCGGCAATCTCATCGACGGCCGTGCCCAACTCGATAAGCAAGGCTTGGTTGAGCGCATTCAGCACTTTGGGGCGGTTGAGGGTGATGGTAGCGATGCTGTCATTGATTTCGAGAAGGATGTTTTCGTAGGCCATGTCGTTTGGATGGATAGAACTGGAGAGTGTAGCAAAACTTCGACTTTGATAGGCTCTCCTCAGAGCCAATGGATCGGAGAGTGGTTGTTGCATGAAAGTGTTAGTGATTGGGTCTGGTGGACGCGAGCATGCTCTAAGTTGGGCGATTGCGAAGTCGCCGCGTGTGAGCGAAGTGGTTTGCGCGCCGGGCAATGGCGGCATTACGGAAGTGGCGCGGTGCGTGCCCGTAAATCAAAAAGATGGGAACGATTTATTAGGAGTGGTAGCGCGCGAAAACCCTGATTTGACGGTGGTTGGCCCGGAGCTGCCGCTTTCTCTGGGGTTAGTAGATGAGTTGCAGCGGCGCAGCCTGCCGGTGTTCGGACCTACTCGCGGAGCGGCGATGCTCGAAACCAGCAAGGCGTTCGCGAAGCGGTTCATGCAGCGGCATACCATTCCTACGGCGAGCTATGCTGTGTGCTCTACCGATAAGGAAGCGCTCGAGTCCCTGGATTTGTTCCACTTGCCTATCGTCATCAAAGCCGATGGCCTGGCTGCGGGGAAGGGCGTCCTGATCTGCGAGTCGAAGCGCGATGCTCAGGAGGCCATCACAGGGTTGTTCAGTGGTAAATTGCTGGGCACAGTTGAGACCAATATCGTCATCGAGGAGTTTCTGACCGGCGAAGAACTTTCCTTTCTGCTGCTGAGCGATGGGAAGCGTGTTGTGCCGCTGGTGCCGGCGCAGGACCATAAACGCATTGGCGAGGGCGACACAGGTCCAAATACAGGTGGTATGGGCGTGTACTCGACCGACGCGATGATCGACGAGCAGATGCGGGAGTGGCTTGTGCATCACATTGCTCAGCCGACGATCGATGGTATGGCAGCAGAGGACACCCCATTTGTAGGCGTGCTCTATTGCGGGCTGATGATGACCGCGCGCGGTCCGATGGTGCTTGAATACAACGCCCGCTTTGGCGATCCAGAGACGCAAGCGATTCTGGTGCGCCTGGAGAGCGATCTTGTCGACGGCCTTGAAGCTGCTGTAACAGGCCGGTTGAGTGAGACGGAGTTTCGCTGGAAGTCTGGAGCATCAGCCAGCGTGGTCGCGGCTTCGGAAGGGTATCCGGGAAGCTATACGACTGGGCAGAAGATTACAGGGCTGGATGCCGCAGCGAAGGTTGCGGGCGTGCAGGTTTTCCATGCGGGAACTTCGTTGGTCGACGGTCAGTATCTAACCAACGGCGGCCGCGTGCTGGGCGTTACAGCCGCAGCGGATTCGCTGGAAAACGCTCTGGGACTTGCCTATGAAAGTTTGAGCAGGATTCATTTCGATGGCATGTATTTCCGCCGGGATATTGGATATCGTGCCTTTCCTAGAACGCTTGGGCGATGAACGGAGAAGGTCGCAATAAAAACAAAACAGGCTGACAAAATTCTGGCCCTCATCTACTCTCAGCAAGAGGGGGGAAACATGCACAAGGCAATCATCGCAGCGGCCATGTTCGTAGCACTCACCACCGTCACCCACGCCCAGGAAGGCGTGAGCGTCAAGCGCATCGGCGAGGCGAAAGCCCGCTTCAATAAAGCCATCTGGGCAGGCGACACGCTCTATCTCTCTGGCATGATGGCCAAGCCCGATATCCCGGCCGATAAAGCCAAAGGCACGCCGCCTGCCTTCAGTGGAGATACCAAGGCGCAATCCATCGAAGTCCTCAAGTCTATCGAAGCGGCTCTTAAGGAACAGGGGCTCGGTCTGGGAGACGTTGTGCAGATGCAGGCCTTTCTTGCCGGCGACACGAAGAAAGGCGGCGAAGCTGATGTCGAGGGCTGGAACGCGGCCTATGATCAGTTTTTCGGCACTGCGGAGCAGCCCAACAAGCCAGTCCGCGCGACGGTGCAGGTTGCGCATCTCGTGTTGCCAACTGGTTTGATTGAAGTCATGGTGACTGCTGTGCGTTCCAAGAAATAGGCAGTGTGTGGTCCTTGGGTAGCATAAAAATCCCCGGGTTCGCGAAGCGAACCCGAGGCACCCACTTTTTACTAGCGGATACATCGCGATCTCAAGGTTAGTTTCTCTACTGGCAGTGGTATGGCGCGGGAGGCGCACCCGCCCGTGCGGCTAGTACTCAATCGTAGCGCTCGAAGATAACCTGTTTCTTCTCCCAACCCAATTGCACGAGCCGGTCACGATTGCCTGAGACCATCTCGTTCAAGCCGCAGATGTAGGCGTGAATGTCGAATCCAGCGGGCTCCGCGACTGTGACTACTGGAGTTTCATGATGGTTCTCCGCCGCTCGCCGCTGCACAATCTCGGCGACGTGATCCTGTACATACCCGCGCAAGCCTTCCCATCCTTCATGCGGACGGCTGAGGGTGCTGACGTAGTGGAAGTTCTCGCGCTCAGAGGCCAGTTTCTCAAAATACTTCTGGTAATAAATCTCGGTTTCATGGCGCGTGCCATAGACCAGCCAGAAATGCTGTCCCTCGCTTAGATCCTCGCCGGTTTCAGGAAAGAGCCATTCGGTAAAGCCGCGCATGGGAGCTACGCCTGTTCCGGTGGCGATAAAGATGCCGTCCGTCAGCGGCTTGCGCAAGGTGAAGAGTCCGTGTGGCCCATGGAACTGTACTGTCTGCTCGGGCTCGAGATCGCACAGCAGATTCGAGAAGAAGCCACCTTCCACACGATTCACACAGAGATCAAACTGATTGGCGCGAGGAGCCGAAGCAATCGAATAAGCCCGCGTCTGCTGTTTGCCATTGGCGTCGTTTGCCACCATGGAAACAAATTGCCCCGACGTAAAGTCGAAGGCACCAAGTTCAGGAATGCTGAACTCAAGATGAAAACACTGGGCGCGCTCCGACAACAGGAGCTTCCGGTCAAGATGTGCAGTATAGAGCTGGCGTGCCAAGATGAACTCGCAGAATGTGGAATAGCAACAGTGTACGGAAAAGCAGGGTGTAGGGTACAGGGATTAGTTATCAGCGAGCAAGTCGTCTGATTCTCACTTTACAGATTGAACAGTTCACGCAGCCGTTTCGTCTGTGCGCGGCTTACTGGGATTTCGGTCTGCTTCTTATCGTCCATACGGAGCTGATAGCTGCTCTTAAACCACGGCACCACTTCTTTAATGTGGTTGATATTCACTACATAGGAGCGATGCGCGCGCCAGAACGTGCTCGGGTCCAGCAGCTCAAGCAATTCTTCAAGCGTTCGGCATTTGGACTGGCCTTCAATGTTCTGAGTCGCAACGGTGATGACGCCTTCATCGATGGAAGCAAAGCAGACGTCCTTCTGGTCGACGAGCAGTAGACGGCTCTGTGCCTGGATGACGATCTTGCCGCTGTGCTGGCGCGGTCCTTGTTGTTGCTGCTCGATGAGCTTCAGCAGTGCATCGATGCGAATGTCACCGGTTTGACGTGAAACAGGCTCGCCTTCAGCCTGGGCTATCTCCTGCAGGCGCACCCGAGCCCGTTCAAGGGCCTGAAGCACTCGCGCCTTGTCGAACGGCTTCAGCAGATAGTCGATGGCGTTGACGTCGAAGGCACGTACCGCATATTGATCAAATGCCGTAGCGAAGATGATCTGTGGCAACCGCTCGCCATCGTCATGTTCCAGCAGCTTCTTCAATACTGCGAAACCATCGAGTCCAGGCATCTGCACATCGAGGAAGACAACATCAGGATGATGCGTGCGAATTAGGTCAACAGCTTCAATGCCATTGGTACCTTGCGCAAGGACATCAACATTTCCAGTAGTATCGAGGAGATATTTCAACTCCTCGCGTGCCAGCTCCTCGTCATCGATAATCAGCGCTGTGATGGACATACCAACTAGTGAGTATAGAACAGGCTGTGCTGCATAGGCCTTGTACAGCAGGGAATAGGGATGAACTGAAAGCCGATGGCTGGAAACGGAGGGTTAATGGCTATCACTGATCTCTTGCTTCGTGAAGGCATGAAGACGCGCTGGCGGATGGTCCGATGCGAGGTCGTGTCCGCAGTGCACGCAATAGAGATCGGTAATGCGTGTGCTGCGATAGCAATTTCCGCATGATGCGGAGACTTGATACGCGCACTGCGGGCAGAAGTGATATTCACTCTCCACACGGGTCCCACATGCCGGACAAAGCGAGACCACGGGCTGCCGCAGCAGGAAGTAGAGTACGGCTCCGATGCCGCCGGGCATTACCAGACAGATGATTACCCATAAGCGAACGCTCATGCCGCGACGCGGCGAGTCGTTGCTGACGTAGCCAATCATCAGTACATACAAAGAAGCGAGCGCGCTCCATGAGATAGAGAAGTAGAGGCGCAGACCGATGGGAGGGCCAGGATGATGCCGCTGACCTGGCAGTACGACCCAGAAGGTGTACTGCATCACAACAAAAGCGAGGACGGCTCCAGCAATCGACCAGCGCGGGATCAGGCGCAGCTCATCCGCAAAAGAATCGATCGAGTTTGTCTCGCGTTGTTGTGGGTTGGAATTCATAGGCCGAGCCCAAGGATTTTTCTACGACTATTTGCTATGCCTGAAATACCGTTGATTTCGCAGTCCGATGAGTACAGCAAAGACGGTTGAGAATAGCAGGAGAATCAGCGACATCACCATAGCAGGGACATCGAAAAAGTGCTCTCCTCCCAGCATATCGTCCACACTGCTCCAGATTGCCGGCGTCAGCAACAGGATGAAGGCAGCTAGTGTCAGTAGCACAAGGCCCATGTTCCGCCGACGGCGGGTACGCTGCGTGCCCAGCAATTGGCTGGCTTCCATAACTGACCGGCGTGTGCGCGCAACAACATTCAGGTTTGCATTTGCGTTCAAACCTGTAATGGCATCGACAAGGTCAGAATCTGTTTGCCTCATAGGCAATCTAGGAGTCATAGGGCCTCCGTCGTTTGATCGTGGAGGCGGGTTACCGCTGTGATGCGTGGCTTGAGTGCTGCGAGTCCGCGATAGAGACGTGATTTTACTGTTGAGAGTGGAGCGCGCGTGACCTTGGAGATTTCTTCAAGCGACAGCTCTTCATGAAAGCGCAGAGTCAGCACTTCGCGATGAAGAGGATCGAGGCTCAATAAAGCTTCAGTCACCAGTTTGCTGTTCTCAAGCTTTTGATAAAAGTCGAAAGGCGTTGGATCGGAACTTGCAAATTCGATGGGGCGTTCCTCGCCACCAGTTTCGCAAAGGTCTTCGAGGCTCACCATCGATCGTTTGCGGCGCATATCGATTACGAGATTGCGCGCAATAGTGAATAACCAGGTATCAAATCGCGAGTTACCATTGAATTGCGCGCCGCGCATCAGGACGCGCATCCATGTTTCCTGGAAGAGGTCTTCAGCCATTTCGCGGTTGCTGGTAAGAAACAACAGGTAACGCAGCAAACGATGCTGATATTGCAGGATGAGCTGATCCAGAAGCTCGGCGTCGTGACGCTTCAACCCCTGGGCGACCAGTACGTTTTCCTGCCGGGACTGCTCCGAAATGGTGAGAGACGCTGTGCTCATGTCAATAGCAGAGACGGAGAAGCCGCCCCTGAAGACGCTGGTTACAACGAGTTTTTCGAGCTTATCTGCAACACCCATGTGCTCGCCATCCTTTACCCGGTGACGGGTATATTTCAAATGCGGAGCATGGGCGTGGGGAGCGCTCCACTAACTCTTTCATTATCATGCCTGTACACCCTGCGCAGCAAGGTTAGACTTATAAAATGGACATTTTGCATGGCCTGCATCCGGTAGAGGAAGCCCTGCGGGCTGGCCGGCGCAGCTTTGACCATGTCTGCGTTGCCAGGGAGCGGGCCGCGGAAAAGCACGATCCCCGCTTGCAGCAGCTGATTGATCTCTGCCGCGACGCTGGTGTGAAAGTTCGTTTCGAGCCGCGCGAGCACCTTACCCGGCTGGCTGGAACGGCCGGGCATCAGGGCGTGGTTGCCGTGGTACGGACCGCAGCGGTTCTGGATATCGAAGACCTGCTGGATGGACCTGAACCACGGTTGCTGTTGGCTTTGGATGGTGTAGAAGACCCGCAAAATCTAGGAGCCTTGCTGCGGACGGCAGATGCGGCAGGCGTCGATGGCGTCGTGGTTACGGAGCGGCGTTCAGCGCCGTTGAGTCCGGTGGCAATCAAAGCCTCGGCCGGAGCCGCCGAGCACGTGCGTCTAGCCCGTGTGGTCAACATGGTCCGTGTGCTGGAACAACTCAAGGAGCGGAATATCTGGTGCGTCGGGCTGGATGAGCGCGGTTCCATGCAGTACGACGAGTACGATTTCACGTCTAACACGGTGGTGGTGCTGGGGAGCGAGGGCGCCGGACTGCATGATCTGGTGCGGAAGACCTGCGATCACCTGCTGCGGATTCCCATGGCGGGCAAGGTGTCGTCACTGAATGTCTCAGCGGCTGGAGCGGTCGTATTATTCGAGGCCGTTCGTCAGCGGCGCAGCGGAGCTATAGCAGCGAAGCCGCCTGCAGCGCCGAAGAAGCAGAAGGGTTTGGGTTCATGAAGGTTTGGAAGTACATGGCCGTTGGAGTGCTTGGCGGCCAGATTGTGATGGCACAACAAGCGCCTCCCCCGCAGAGTTCTGGCAGTGGTGCTGGGCAGGTGATCTTCTCGCGATCCGCAGATAGTGACGCGCAGAAGCCAGATTCAGTAAAGCAGCCTTCAGTCGATGCGAAAGCCACGGACGCGGAACGTTCGGCGATCACCTTTACGGCCTATGATCTCGACATGCATCTGGCTCAGCGTGAACATTCGCTTGAAGTGCAGGCGCGCATTACAGTGCGGAATGATAGCGATCAACCTCTGAAGCAGCTTCCCTTGCAGCTTTCCTCATCCTTGAGTTTCGAAGAGGTGGCTCTCGATGGCAAGCGTCTTTCTCTCGGTCTGCAGACGCTTAACAGCGATGCAGATCACACCGGGCAATTGCATGAGGCAGTTGTGGTGTTGCCACAAGCGCTGGCTCCGAAGGCCTCGTTGAAGCTTCAGGTGGTTTACGGCGGCCAGATTCCAGTGTCGGCAAAGCGGCTGTTGCAGATCGGTACGCCGGGCGATGTTGCTGAGGCTTCGGATTGGGACCGGGTTTCAGACGAATTTGTTGGCTTGCGCGGATTCGGTAATGTGGTCTGGTATCCGGTGAACTCAATCCCTGTAGCACTAGGTGATGGCGCTAAGGTCTTCGCGGCGATTGGACAGCAGAAGCTCCGGCAGTCTGACGCGATGGTGAGCCTTCGCGTGACGGAGGAGTTCTGGGGCAATCCGCCCAATGCCGCTTTGCTCGACGGGCATTTCATCGATTGCAGCAAGCCCTCCGCCATGCCTTCCGATTTATATCCGGGTGTGGTCACCTGCTCGCTTCCTTCCACGCGGCTTGGTTTTGCGGCGCCTTCTATCATCCTGGCCGAGCGGGTGAAGAGCGAAGGCAGTGGGATGCGTGTCTTCTCGAAAGAGCAGGATCAGGTCAACGCGCAGAGCTACATCACCGCTGGTTCGATGGTGCAGCTCTTGGCACAGCAATGGTTGGGAACGAAGACTAGGGAACTGCTGACGATCATCCAGTTACCGGAGAAAGACGATGCCTCTGCTGAATTAGGTTCTGCCATGCTGGTTGGGCTAGGTTCGGCACAGCCTCAGCAGTTGGCGACAGGTATCAGCCATGGCCTGGCGCATGCTGCCTTTTCCTCTCCAAGGGAATGGTTAAACGAGGGTGTGGCGAATTTTCTTGCCACGCTTTGGATCGAACAAAGCTCTGGCCGGACAGCGGCATTGGAGCGGCTGGAGGCAGAGCGCAATGCGCTTGCGTTAGCCGAACCAGGTACGCCGGGCGAAGGTGCCGGACAGGATCTGATCCATGCCTCGGATGCGATCTATTACCGCGAGAAGGCCACATATGTTCTATGGATGCTGCGGGACATCGCAGGCGACAAAGCGCTCCAGCAGGCACTTGCCGCTTATGACCCGGCAGCGGACACCAGTCTGGAATACTTCGAGCACCTTGTAGAAAAAGCCAGCGGCAAAGACCTCAAATGGTTCTTTGACGACTGGGTATACCGCGATCGCGGCCTGCCAGATCTTTCGATCACGAGCGTGTATTCAACTACGGCGGGTCCGGGCCAGGTTCTGGTTGCCATCGACATTGCCAACGACGGGTATGTCGAATGCGAAGTCCCGGTCACCGTGCGGTGGGCGGCCGGCTCACTCACAGAGCGCGTGCGGGTGCCTGCGCATAACAAAGTCGTCCATCGTATGCCGGTGCAGGGGCAACCCGATGAAGTGATGCTGAACGACGGTACCGTGCCTGAGGTACAGGCCAGTATTCATAAGCGCACCTTCACTCCAGGCGGAAATAGTAATTGAAGCATTACTGGGGCACTTTCCGGATTGACCGTCATTCGGGAATACAAGCAACGGCTAGACGCTCCTGTGATCCCGGTGCGAGAGCGAAAAAGCTGCCTGGCCTCGTGATGCGTCACCAATTGCTTACTCGATTCGCAACGTCCCTTCAATGACTTTGACACCGCGGCCAGCCAGCCGCACTACCTTATCGTGAACCTCGACGCGCAATAAACTTGGGCGCTTCATCTCATATCCTTGTTCAATCACCATCGTTGCGCCATCCTTGACGATCCCATGCTTTACCAACTGGCATGCCAGCGGGCCAGCGGCGGTTCCAGTAGCCGAGTCCTCCACAATTCCCACGGTCGGATTGAAAAACCTCGCATGAGCAACCGACGATGGCGACACCGGGTCCAGGCAATACAGATAGCAGCCTTCGCCGCCCACGGCCTTAAGAATCTTTGCCAGTCGCTGGGTATCGGGATGAGCACCGGCAATGGCTGCTCGGTTCCGGGCAGGCACCAGCAGGTGCCCACCACCCGTAGAAACCACTTGCGCCGGCAATGATTGCGAAAGGTCCTCTTTCTCAATTCACAGCGCTTCCGCCAGTCCCCGAAGGTCTTCACATATGTTGCCGAATTCAGGCGGCGACTGGGTCAATACTACAGAGACAAGCTGCTGCCCTTCGCAACGAACCTCCACAGGCAGAAGATGGTCCCCAATCTCCTGGGTGAAATGGTTGCGTCCATCGCTCAGTTTGAGCTCCCCCGATTCGGCCAGCCACCACCATGCGCCGAGCGAATTGTGCCCAGCGCCGAAGACTTCATAGCCCGGAGCGGTGAAAGAACGCAGGCGCCAATCGGCGGATTTATTGCTCGCGGGCAGGATAAACGTGGTCTCGGCCTGGTTGAGTTCGCCGGCAATCCGCTGCATCGTCGCATCGTCCAGCACCTCGGCATATGGAACCACTGCAAGCGGATTGCCGGTCAATGGCCGTTCCGCGAAGACATCAACAAAATAAAACGGGATATGCATTACGCCTTCTCTCCTCCTGGAAACTGATTGGATGCTCAAATATGGGTCCGTCTCTTTGCAGTGGACAACGCTTGGGAATAGGCTCAGAACGCCAGAAGCCACCACAACGCCTCCCGAATTCAACAAAAACTCCCGGCGATTCATCCTTTACTCCCTCCATTGCCACGAATTTCCGTGGTGATGGTTAGAGAGTATATCTTTATATTAAGATTCATTATATAAAGACACATCAT